>CZKZ01000581.1_pt1 | contig 21465 bp, 21 predicted proteins | sample 1122171 | NCBI WGS metagenome assembly CZKZ01 (sample SAMEA3539301, study PRJEB10725) | soil metagenome | biome: tundra; feature: field; material: soil | place: USA | collected 2010-05 | depth 0.15 m
TCGGAGGTTCAAATCCTCTCTCCCCGACCATTTATCTCGTTCGCTCCGATTCGGCTTAGTGCTGCCTTCCTCCTGCCTCGGATCAGCGATTCTGGACCTTGACTTGCACAAGCCTTGTGCCATGAAGCGCTTTGATTTCCTTCGGTGGCTCGCCACTCAAAATAAATACCTGCATCGTTTCAGGGCTTTCTGAGGACGATTGCTCCTGCCCAAGCTTCTTGGTCCGGTACTCGAGATACGATTTGATTGCTTCGGATATTGCTTGCACCGCCTTCAAACCAGCGACGGCCGCTTCCGTCCCGATCGCGATCGTGAGAATGATTCCGACGGTGATCGGTTCGTTGGCTGTCCCGGCGTTACGCTCGAAGACGCGTTCGACCTCGATCTGATCAAGTTGATCGTCGGTTATTCGGTTAAGAACGAATTGTGCAAGGTCTTCCGTCTGCTCTCCTGTTTCGATGCGAATCTTCAACGGTTCCGCCATTTCCCCCCCTCACGACAGGCATGATAATGTTTGAAATTTCGGTGACCCGGGCCGGGAAGCCGCAACTCTGCCACTTTGTTGGGATCACCGGATAGAGATTGCAGAAGTTCTTCGGATAGTGCGGGCAATCCACGTGGTGGCATAGTCGAATGTTGGGATTGTAATGGGTTTGAGTAGCCCGGCGCAGCACACTGAATGCGGTCAACAACGTGAGCAAGTTCCCGCTCTCAAGAAAGTCTGGTGCAGCCGCACCAGTGTTTCCCCCAAGAATGATTCGGTTGGTTTCGTCCTTTAGGGTGAAATGTAGAATTTTGAGAGGCGGATAGAAGTCGTTGAGCGCTTCCGAAAACACCTCGCGTGGTGCCCAACCTGGTTGAACGATGAGCCACTCATAAACAGGATTGACCTTCTCTTTCGCAACCCAAGAGCGCGCATTCGGCGTAAGAAAGGGATTCAGGAAGTCATTTCCCTCCCATGAACCCGCGATCCAATACTCTCGATCCAGACGACAAAACGGGTGGTTCTCAAGCACACCCGAGAGGGAGTCGGGCTGAGCTTCAAACTCGATACCCGACAAAAGACTTCGAAACACTTCAGACCACCACACAGGTTCCGGCTGTGCGAGCGCACTCCGAGCAACTCCACACATAAGGAACCACAAGGTGAACTGCTGTCCAGACGGACGGGATCAGGGTTGGCATTCTCTTTGAACGCGCTCAGGCCCCCCCAGATATCTTCTCCGGGGGCCTGCGCTGCCGAGCCGGTTCAGTGTGCGCGCGCCCTGTCACGGTATACCCGTCTGCTAGGTGATGAAGGATATGCCGCACTCCATCCAGAACTGAAAGACGTCAGTCCTGAAGATTATCCTGACATCCACAACCTGGCCATCCTGGCCGATGCAGTTCCCTACTCACGTGAGTACAACACCTACCGGCAGAAGATCGGCCGTCAAGCACTGGGCAACACCGAACTCGAGATCGAGTACGAGAAGATCCTGGCACGGGTAAAGAAGACACGTGAGTCTGTCATCCGCATGACCTACCGGCATTACACCGAGCCGGTGGATGAGATCTCAGGCACCGTTGAATCGGCATCGCCTGGAGGAATCACCCTCAAGGAATATCCCGGCCGGCGCTTCCAGTTCTCTTCGGTGAGCACCAGCGCGGCAGACATGTCGGCGCGCATTCTGGGCGAGAAGAACGATATGACCAGGTGTCGCCGTCCTGCCGGAAACACAAAACCTCGCGCGCCCGCGCCAGAAGCTCCCTGCCTTCGCTCACCTGCTCACCGCTAGCCAGGACAGCAGCTTCATAAATCACGCGCTGGCCAGCTCTCCATGACTCACCTCTCCATCGGCCTATTACGACTGAATCGAGTTGTCCGGTATGGGGTCATGATCGATGAAGTGTGATCCAGTCGGCACTGATGATGTAGAGAATGCTCAGCTGGCTGGGTGGATTCATCGGTATCTATATGTACGGTGATCAGAAGAGGAAGGATTGATCGAGAGGTATGGGATTATTCGGTGGTCAAGGTATTGAAGGTCATCTCCCCGGGGCCGGCAAGGTGGCTGATCTTGTGCTGCAGGGGGTGATGTTGCTGCCGGCAGCATCATGCGATGTGGCTCTCTTCGCCGCCGCCGCGCCCCCTCGCTGGCCTCCCCGGCCGCTCCGGTTTAGACCGTTGGAGAGACAAGTCGCCGCAACTCGCGCTCTATATAGGTATTGCATAACAGAGGGCTTACTTCGCGGATCGAACACGGGAACTCCATACCGATCTGGAAGAGGCTGCGCAAGATTCAAGGAGTCGTGCAACCCCCGCATGCTATTGTGCTATCAAAGAGGATGTGGTCTTGTGCCGCACCGCATTTCCTTGCGACCTGCAGTCGTTACTTTGTCAAGACCTCAATCAAGATCAGGTTACTGTGCATCTTTTGGGAAAAAGTCGGCTATTCAATCTCTGTGGGTTGGTCGCATACCTCGGATTGGCGGTCTGCGTCTTCACCTGGGGTTTGCAATACAAGCTTTCCCTGTACGATCCGCCTCAGGCACATTCTCATCAGATTCCACAGGCCAAGCTCCTATCCAAGAATGAGCAAATTGGAACGACGGAAAGCTCACTAGTAATTCAAACGAAAACCTCCGCTAGGACTAGCTACATCGTTACCACCGTCTTCTTTGTCCTATTGCTGGCCCTCAGCGTATTGAACCCGCAAGGATCAAGCCAAAGGGAACAGCGCACGAATCGTGTCTGGCATATTCGTCGCGGCCTATTTGATATCTTCTTCGTTCGTCCCCCGCCCATCCTCGCCTAGTTTTCCCCCTCCTCATTAAATTGACGCATCCGGCTCGGGCCAATTGGCCGGGTGTCGCGTGTCATATTCTTCACCTGCTGAACTGCCACGCCAGTTTAGACCCAGCATTCACAAGATTCGATTTAAGAGGTGCAATCGACACATGCGAAAGCTAGCCTCCTTGATTTTCGCTATTGGATTGGCATTTTCGGTCGCGGCGAGCATCGTTGCCTGCCACACGGCGGATACCAGATCAGATGCGAGAGCTGCAGCGGTTCCATCCGCAAAGGTCGCCACGGCGCAGCGGGGCGATATTTCCCATGTGCTGACTTTGGCCGGACAGTTCCAGCCGTACCAGGTTGTTGATGTGCACCCCAAGGTAAGCGGTTATATGTCGCACATAAGTGTAGATATAGGCGACATCGTGCATCAGGGCCAGACGCTGGCTGTCCTTGAAGTGCCGGAGTTGAAGGCGGAGTTGCAGCAAACGGTTTTCCAGTTGCAACAGACCAGGGAGGAGATCACGCGGGCGCAGCATGAGATCAACCGGGCCGAGGCGGAGCATGCGGCGTTGCACGCAGCGTCGGAACGACTTAAGCAGGCGGCGGCGGGGCGGCCGGGATTGATTGCGCAACAGGAATTGGACGATGCAGAGGCTAAGGATCTCTCTTCGGAAGCGCAGGTTGACGCAGCAAAATCGGCAATGTCAGCAGCACAGGAACACACAGGCGCCGCGCAGTCAGATAATCAGCGCGTGGAGGCGCTGCATAACTACACCAACGTGACAGCGCCCTTGGACGGGGTCGTGATCTGGCGCTATGCGGATACCGGAGCGTTGATTCAAGGAGGCACGAACTCGAACAGCCAGGACCTTCCCATCGTCCGCATTTCTCAGAGCAATCTTCTGCGTTTGAGAATTCCGGTGCCTGAAGACGATGTGAGATACGTCCATACAGGCGACCTGTTACAGGTGCGCGTGGATGCGATCGGGCGATCGCTTACGGGGAAGATCGTGCGCTTTACGCGCGAAGTGAACTTCGAAACCAGATCCATGGAAACGGAAGTAGATGTCGAGAACAAGGATCTCTCCATTGCGCCAGGGATGTACGCCAATACCGTTCTGCAATTGGCGCACGCTACCAACATCGTGACGATTCCCGTTGAGGCGTTGGTGCTGAACTCGCAACAGGAGACAGTCTACGTTCTCGATGGCAGCAATCACGTTCACATACGCAACGTCGCGGTGGGACTGCAAGGTTCGAAGCTGGCCGAGATTACCAGCGGACTCAACCCTGGTGATCGAGTCGTAATCGGTGGGCAGGATAAGTACCAGGAAAACGAAGAGGTCAACGCGCTCGATACACCCGAGCCGGCATCGGAGACCGTCCAGGAGACGGGCGGCATGATCGACATGAAAGCTGAAGCCAGCAATGGAGGCGCGCACTAATGCCGAAATTTGCTCTTAGGTTCCCCTTTTTCATCATCATGCTTTGCTTGCTGGTTTCGCTTGTGGGTGCTGTCAACATTGCTCAGATGCCGGTGGATCTGTTTCCCAAGATCGAAATGCCAGTGGTGGTGGTGGCCACGTTCTACAACGGCATGCCTCCCCAGCAGATCGAAGCCGACATTACGAACACCTTCGAGCGCTTCTTCACTCTTGGTGCCAATATCGATCACAGCGAGTCGCGCTCGCTGACCGGCGTGAGCCTGATCAAAATCTATTTCAAGCCGGGCACCGATCCCAACGCAGCGCTGAGCAACATCGCCAACTTGGCCATGGCCGACCTGCGCCGCCTGCCGCCGGGAACACTTCCCCCGGTGGTGCTGGGCATGGATGCCTCGACTCAGCCTGTGTGCCTGGTGACGCTGAAGGGCCAGGGACTGAACGAGACCAGTCTCAAGGATCTGGCGCAATTTCAGGTGCGCAACCAGATTTCGAACGTGCAAGGGGCGTCGGTTCCGCAGCCTTATGGAGGAACCTACCGGCAGATCCAGATTTACGTGGATCCCTTGAAGATGGAGGCGCGCAACCTGAGCCTGAATGACGTGGTGACGTCGGTAAACAGCTCAAATCTGATCTTGCCCGCGGGTGACGTGCGCATTGGCTCTAAGGACTACAACATCTACGCCAACAGCCAGTTTCCCGACGCGAACTCGATGAACCAGATGCCGCTAAAGTCGGTGGGCAACTCATCGGTGCTGGTGGGCGACATCGGCAAGGCCATCGATTCCGGCGCGCTGCAATACAACATTGTACGCATCGACGGACAGCGCTCGGTTTACGTGCCAGTTTTCAAGCAGGGTGGCGACAGCAACACGATTACCATCGTCAACGGCATGAAGGCCGCGATCAAGCACTTGGTAGATATTCCTGAATCGCTGAAAACTGAAGTGGTATTCGACCAGTCGGTCTTCGTCAAATTGGCGATCAAGAATGTTTCCAAAGAAGCGCTTATCGGACTCGTGCTGACCGGGGTGATGATTCTTGTTTTTCTAGGCAGCCCGCGCGCAATGATCGCTGTGGTACTTTCCGTTCCGCTCTCGATGGTTGTCTGCCTCTTGATCGTCGACTACACGGGCGGCTCCATCAACACCATGATACTGGGCGGGCTGGCGCTGGTTTTTTCTCGACTCATTGACAACGGCGTGATCGTGCTTGAAAACATCTTCCGGCACATGGAGATGGGGGAGTCGCCTGCGGTGGCAGCAGAAGCAGGCGGAACGGAAGTCTCGATGGCGGTTCTCGCCGCCACGTTCACAACCTCCATCGTCTTTTTTCCGGTGACATTCTTCACCGGCGTGAGCAAGTACATCTTCACTCCGATGGCGCTGGGCGTAGTGATTTCGATCTTTGCATCGTACTTCTTCGCGATGACGGTGGTACCGCTGTTCTGCGCCAAATTCATCCGCCTGCACGGTGATGTCGAAGGCGAACAATCTCAGGTGAGCATCTTCACGCGCTTCGAGACCAAATTCAACGATAAGTTCCAGGTCATGCTGAACCGGTACGAGGGACTTGCAATGCGGGCTATGGAGCGGCCTGGCTTCACGGCGACCGCAATCATGGGTGGTGTAGTACTGCTGCTCGCGCTGCCTGTTCCCTTCATTGGCCGTGCATACTTTCCCCGCACCGACCCGGGTCAATTCATCATCGACGTTCGCATGCCGAGCGGCACGCGACTGGAAGTGAGCAACGACTACATCGCGAAGGTTGAAGACATCATACGCAGCGTGGTGCCCGCAAAGGACCTGGATATGATCGTCTCCAACATCGGCGTCTATCCCGACCTGTCGGCCATCTACACCACCAACGCCTCGATGGACACGGCCTTTGTACAGACCAGCCTGAAGGAAGGCCACAGCACTGGCAGCTATGAGTACATGCACAGCGTCCAGGAGAAGCTTTCGCGTGAGATGCCGGAACTTTCCGCCTACTACCAGGCTGGCGGGTTGGTGGATTCGGTCATCAACCAGGGACTGCCGGCGCCTATCGACATTCAGATCAAGTCGCAGGACATGAAGAGTTCCTACGCACTGGCCACGCAATTGGCAGCCAGGATCAAGGCTATGCCCAATGTGAGCAATGTGTACATTCCGCAGAGCATCGACTATCCCGGGCTCGCGTTGAACATTGACCGCGAACGCGCCAGCCTGATCGGGCTCTCGGCCAAGGACGTGGTGGACGATGTGATTACAGCGCTCACCTCGGACGGCATGGTCGCGCCTAGCTACTGGATCGATCCGAAGAGCGGCAACAACTACATGGTTACAGTGCAATATGCGAACAGCTGGATCAACAACATGTCGATGGAGGATGTGAAGAGCATTCCACTGCGCGGCGTACGCCCTGCCGGCTACGGTCCGATGCAGGAGGGCGGGCAGTCCGGTCCCGCGTCCGTGCAAATGCTTGGTGACGATCACGCCGCGGGCTACGTGCCGCTGGGCGCGGTAGCCGATATCCAGCAGATCAACACTCCAACCGAGGTGGACCACAACCAGATTCGGCGCGTAATCGACATTTATGTGGCCACCAAGGGCGAGGCACTGCAGGGTGTGGGCGCGCAAATCGACCGCCTGCTGGCTGATACGAAACACGACAAGAACACGGTAATCGATGTCAGGGGAGCCGTGGTGAGCATGAACCAGGCATTCCACGACTTCGGCGTCGGACTGATCATTGCCATCCTGCTGGTCTACCTGATTCTGATGGCGCAATTCGCTTCATTTATCGACCCTTTCATCATCCTTATGGCGATTCCTCCGGGGCTGGCAGGGGTTGCGCTCACTCTGCTCGTGACAGGCAGCTCGTTGAACATCATGTCGCTGATGGGAGTGATCATGATGGCGGGCATCGTGGTGTCGAACAGTATTCTCATCGTCGAGTTCGCAGGAATTCTCCATCAGCAAGGCATGGGGCTGAAGGCGGCGGTGGTGGAGTCGTGCAAGGTTCGCCTGCGTCCCATTCTGATGACCTCTCTAGCTACGTTGCTCGGCATGATTCCGATGGCACTTGGGCTGGAGGCGGGTAGTGAGCAGTATGCGCCGCTGGCTCGGGCCATCATCGGTGGATTGGCGCTATCAGTTGTCGTCACCATGTTCCTCGTTCCAGCGGTGTACCTGGTGATCCATGGGCGAGACGAAGCCAAGACCGCGGTTGCGGAGGAATAGACATGATTGAATCCCGGTGGACAAAGTTGATCCCTGCCGCGTGTGCGCTCATGCTGGCGGCCTTGCTGCCAAGCGAAATACGCTCGCAACAGGCGCACGCGCCGGAAGCTCAAATGCCATCATTGCAGCTTCCAGCTGCGCAAGTCCCAGTTGGACCCGCTGTATCGTCGGGGCCGAGACTGACACTGGCAGACGCAGAGCGAGTGGCGATTGAGCACAATCCGAACATCAGCGTGGCACGACTCATTGCATTGGCGCAAGCGCAGGTGACGCGCGAGGTGAGAAGCGGCGAATTGCCTACCGCGACGGGCAGCCTGACGGCTGTGGGCGCACACGAAAACAGTCGCATCACTGCTGGCCTGCTCAACAACCCTTCGATCTACGATCGTGCCGCGGGCGGCTTGACTGTAAGCCAACTGATCACCGACTTCGGGCGCTCGCATAACCTGGTGATGAGCGCGCAATCGAACGCGAAGGCGCAATTGGAAAACGAGCGGGCCACGGAACTCGACATCACGCTGACAGTAGATCAGGCTTTCTATCAGGCGCTGACGAGCCAGGCGGTGCTGAAGGTAGCAGAGGAAACCGTAAATCAGCGCCAGGCGACGGTGGACCAGGTTGGCGCTCTCACCAAGGCAAAGCTCCGGTCGGATCTCGATCTGAGCTTTGCAAACGTGCAGATCTCCCAAGCCAAACTGCTTCTGCTGGATGCCCAGAATAGCGCCGCCGATGCCATGACGAGCCTGAACACCGTGCTGGGCTCTGAACGGGATGTGCAGTACACGCTCGTGGATGAGACTACAACGAATCCCGAGCCTGCGCCACAGGATGCCGATGCTCTGCTGCAATCGGCGTTTGCGGTGCGTCCGGATCTTGTCGCGCTGAACTTGAGCTATACAGCGGCCCGCCAGTTCAGCTCCGCCGAGCGTGAACTGTGGATGCCGACCGTGTCAGCGCTGGCCGCGGTGGGAGGCACTCCTGTGCGTGCGGATCAGATTCAATCTTCCTGGTATGGCGCCGCCGGTGCGAATATCACCATTCCGATATTCAACGGATTTCTGTTCAACGCCCGCGCACAGGAGGCAAAGCTGCGCGCCAACGCGGCCGGGGAACAGGTGCGGAACCTCCGCGACGTGATTGCGCGCGATTTGCGCACAGCGGTTCTGAATGCGCAGAATGCGTTCCAGCGCATTGGCGTGACGCAGGAGATGCTGAATGAATCGAACATGGCTCTAGATCTTTCGCAGGCTCGTTACAAGATCGGCTTGAGCGGCATTGTTGAACTGACACAGGCGCAACTGGCACAAACACAGGCAGAGATTGCCTATGCCAATGCCCGCTACGCCTATCAAACCGCGCTGGCAATGGTACGGTTCCAGACGGGCCAGTAGCTGTATGGAAGATGAATAGCGCGATGCCTGTAAGCAGAAGAGAACACTTTAGGTATTTCTCTTGATGGATCACGCTTTGTCGGTTGCCAGATCGGAGCAACACTATGACTGAGAACTTCAAACTAAAGGTGTTCCTCCGAGAACAGGGCGCCACAAAGCGTTACTTCATGGAGAGGGCTCAAACGAATGGCAAGCCAGGAAAAGTGATTGTGATGGGAAATGTGCCGGCTGAAGATCATCAATGGGCGGCCTCCTAAATGAGCGTCCTTACTTTCACAATCGCAGTCTTTGGCAGCTCCATTCTGGCAGGCTTGCTTGGTGCACTGACGGGACTCGGTGGGGGAGTTGTTATCGTTCCTGTCCTTTGTCTTGTGTTCAAAATTGACCTCCACTATGCGATTGGGGCCTCGCTTGTATCTGTGATTGCAACCTCGTCGGGAACTGCGGCGGCCTATGTTCGGGAAGGGTATTCCAATATCCGTATCGGAATGTTTTTGGAAGTGGCTACTACGCTTGGCGCTTTGCTCGGAGCGTATCTGACTGCCAAAGTCTCCGGAAATTGGATTGGCGTGATCTTCGGCGTTGTGCTCTTGTACTCAGCGTGGGCGTCTTTGCGCAAAACTGCGTCAGATCCGAAGTTGACCCAAACGGACTCTCTCGCGGTACGGCTGAATTTCAGCGGGTCCTATCCAACCCAAAGCGGCAAGGAAGAGTATGTCGCTCAACATATCCCGGCCGGCTTCAGCATTATGTTCGTTGCGGGAACATTGTCTGGTCTATTGGGGATAGGGTCGGGAGCAGTGAAGGTCCTGGCGATGGACCAGGTGATGAAGTTGCCCTTCAAGGTTTCTACCACTACCAGCAACTTCATGATCGGCGTAACGGCTGCGGCCAGTGCGGGATTTTATCTAAGCCGCGGATACATTCTCCCAGGGCTGTCGATGCCGGTCGTACTAGGAGTTCTGGCGGGATCACTTGTTGGCTCTCGCATTCTCGTCAATGCTCATGTCCAGACTCTTCGCCTGGTGTTCAGCATTGTCATTGTCGCGCTGGGGGCCGAAATGATCTTTAACGGCCTGACAGGGAGGCTCTGAGTGTCTGATCGAGGGGATCAACGACTTGAGACCGCAATGGGGCGCATGCTCCAAATCGGGGTGACCGTCGCGGCACTTGTTGTCCTGTTCGGAGGTGTTCTGTACTTGAGACACTTCAGAGGCCCGATGCCCAACTACCAGCAGTTTCATGGTGCTCCAACCGCATATGAATCCGTTCGCGGAATCCTGGGTGGACTAGGAACCCTCGACAGCCAGAGCCTTATCGCATTTGGCATCCTGCTGCTGATTGCGACGCCAATCTGCCGTGTCATCTTCGGTTTGGTTGGATTCTCCCTTCTCCGGGACCGTTTCTATGCTGCAGTGAGTTTGATTGTGTTGATCATTCTGATGCTGAGCTTTGTACCGAGGAGATAGCCGACATGCCGGTAATTGGAGACAGACCCGAATTGAACCTGAAAACGGTTGTCTATGCAACAGATTTCTCTCTTTGCTCTAAGAACGCCGGCCTTTACGCCGCGCGCTTGGCCGCCTATTTCTCAGCGAAGCTGCATGTGACTCATGCCTTCACACTGGCACAAGCCGCCCTGGAGGTTGAGATTGGCGATAGACGACTAAGCCAGCAGAGAAAGGACCTGGAGAAACTTCTGTCGAAAGAGGCTGCTCTCCTTGGACCAAATTCGATCGGAGTCATTCCTACCCTTCTCGAAGGAGATCCGGAGGATGTGATTCCGGATCTCGCGGAAAGATATGAGCCGTCTTTGATCGTCTTGGGAACGCATGGCGGGGGCAGGCTCGAACGGGGAGTCATTGGCTCGGTCGCGGAGAAAATCCTACGGTCTACATGCTGGCCAGCGTTTACAGTTGGCCCTCAAGTTCAGCCATTGTCTTCTCAGACATTCCCCTTCGAGAGGATTCTATTTGCGACCGACTTTACTGTGGCAGCCGCCAACGCGGCAATCTATGCGGTCACATTCGCGGAGGTTTTTGGGGCAAAGATTGATGTTCTCAATGTGATTCATGACGATGCCATTGAACATCCAGACCGGCTCTTCGATCTTCAGACTCACTTCTTCAGCGCTCTTGACTCCCTCGTGCCGCAGAATGCTAAAGAATTCTGCGATCCGAGAACCTTTGTGGCTGTTGGCAAGGCGCACGATAGAATCCTCGAACACATCAGAGATCAATCAATCGACCTCTTGGTGCTCGGTATCCGGAAGACCTCACATCTCAGCATGGAAATGAGAACTTCCGGGGCTTTCCGAATCATAGTAGATGCTGCATGTCCAGTCCTGACGATTAGAAGCTGAGAATCAGATCGCGTTGTTGGAGAATTGGATGGGGAAACGGAAGAGGCGTTCGAGCTACCAATATAATCACACCTCGACAACACTGCTGATGGCCTTGTTTGGAGGCGCGTGTGCCTTCATTGCTGTCGAGACCACACTTCCGGACTTGATAGAGTCGTGGGGGGCGCCAGATAAAGAGGCTCCCAGGATGGCAAGTTCATATGGGATCGGCGTGCAGTGGAATCATGACATTCTCCACATCTTTGTTCATTCTGGAAGTATTAGAAACAAGGTCACGCATAACAGCGTGGAGATCGAGTGCACCGTGGTTGCCTCTCGTTGGGCTCACCTTGTGGGCAACAATCATCCATATCCCCTTCTACATTGTGATCCTGGTAGGAACCATTTATGGTGTATGGGCCTACCGCCAAACTTCTAGCGTGCGTCGCTCTTCTTGTCTACCGTGAATTGAGAAAGAGTGCGAAAAGATCGCAATGCGATGGGCGCTTCGCACACAGCACGGATGCGAATTACGCGTCAACCGCCTCTGAGTTCAACTCTCAGGCAGTCAGTGGCGTGAGTATTGAGCGCTCGCTCCCGGCGGTCATCCCTGCTGGAGTGCTGTCTCGCCCACGGAAAGCTCAATCTTGATCTCCGGCGGATTCAGGAGCGTGTTATGAACCAGGCAATGATGCACGGAGTGCATGACCGCCTGTTCCTGCTCTTCGGTTAGCGCGACTGGACAAGATACATGAATACGGAAATTGCCGATGAGGGCAGGCTGCTTGAGCTTCTCGGCAGTCACAGAAACTTCCACGCCGCGGTCATCGAGGTTGCGGGTCCTGAGATACTGCACCGCATAGAAAGCTGCGCATGAGCCCAGTGACGCGAGCAGAAACTCCGGGGGCGTCATTCCACCATCTGTTCCTCCGTTCTCTGCCGGCTGATCACAAAGGATAGTATGCGATCGCGAATGAATTGCGAATTTAACCTGGTCGAGATGCGTAACTTTCACTTCCATTGTGCTTCTCCCATTCATTAGAAGAAAGACACGGCGGATGCGTCTTGTTACAAGATTGCGGTAATTCATTTTGAGGCAGGAAGAATCAGCATGCGTAGGTATTCGCGTGTGAGGATGACGCGCAGCCGGGGGGCGAGCGCGGAGTCGCAAGGGATCTCCAGCGAGTGGCAGCGGTCGATGGCCGCACGAAGGTCACGGAGAAACGCTACGCAGGCGGGACATGCCTCAATATGGCTCCGCATCTGGTCGCAAGTGACGGGTTCCACGCGCCCGTCGAGGTATTCAGAGAGGTTGGCAAACAAATCGCGGCACTCATCGGGGCGCTTGCTTGTGGAACGAGTGCTCTTGGGCTTCTTCCCGCGAGAATGAGCCTGGCCGAAGTCTTCAGAAGCACCACTCAGAAGTTTGCTCATCTCCTTGCGCACGCTCAATCGTGCTCGATGAAGACGAATGCGCACGGTCCCCTGCTGAAGATCGAGAATCTGCGCCACCTGCTCGGTGGTCAGCTCCTCCATATCGTGAAGCACTAGAACAATCCGCAATGGCGCTGGAATGCGCAAGGTCGCCTGATGGAGAAGGTTGTGTTGCTCAGCGTGGAGCAGGTTGCCTTCCGGTCCTTTTCCAGCATCCTTGAGCAACAGCCCCAACTCATCATCGGTCGGCATCAACTCGTCGAGCGAAAGCAAATGTGTAGGGGCATGAGCGGGCTTGCGGCGCATGCGCCAGCAGCGGTTTCGCGTGACGGTGTAAAGCCATACGGCCAGAGCCTGCGGGTCGCTGATCTTGGCGAGGTGTCCGAGGGAACGGAAGAGCACCTCCTGCATGGTGTCTTCGGCATCTTCTGGATGCCCGCAAACCTTCATGCTGAAGGAGTAGACGGTGTTCTGGAGCAACCCGATGGCCTCTTCGACGGCTTCCGGTGTATTGAGGCGCAATAGATCTGTGGCTCTGATCAGTTCGGGGCGCATGGGGTAACCGGCTTCAATATGAGTATAGCCTTGAGCGGGTAAGAGGGCCGATGTTCCGGACCCTCCGCCGACGCGGCATTCAAGTCCCCCAAAGCTGAATCACTGCACGGAGTGGCTCGCCTGCAGAGCGGACTTCATTGAGGCCTCAATCATTTCGAGACAGATTGGAGAGACCTTCTGCAACCATCCCCGTCCTCCATTGCCTGCAGGATTCGAGTCTGCATCAATCCATGCGCGCAGTAATGCCACGGCAAGGCCCATTGCGGCGCCTGGACGGCTTTCCTCAAGGAGAAACATCTGGCGATACACCTCGTCCTTGATGCGTTCGCCCCGAACGTATCGCGAACCAGAGTGCCGACCAATAGTGTTTCGCGCCGTCATTGCAGATCCTCGCCGAGCCATAGTTCCTGATTGTCGGCCCTACTTGTTCCCGCTGCAACCAGCATCCTTCATACCCATGGCGCGGAAGATAGACATTGCAGGACACCAGTTTGTAAATGCCGATTGCAACAGATTGAGTCCGACAAAGACCGTCAGCCAGAGCCAGTAGATTGAAACGTAATGACCAAGAGCGAGCGATATCAAGATCACAACACCTGCCATCAGGCGTAAAGCACGTTCAACTGTCATAGTGAATCTCCTTCTTCGATTTCCGGTTTAGGTGCAATCTCGGCTTGATGGCGCGAATGAACCATGTAGTAGAGCACCGGGATGGTCGGCCACGAGAGGAAAGTGGAAGCCACGGCACCGGCAATCAGAGATAAGGCAAGGCCCTGGAAGATGGGGTCGGTAAGAATCACGCTCGCGCCGACAACGACGGCTGCCGCAGTCAGGAGCATGGGGCGGAAGCGGGTTGCTCCCGCATCGATCACCGCATCGGCCAGCGGAATTCCCTGGCGGATCCGGAGCTCGATGAAGTCGACGAGAATAATCGAGTTACGGACAATGATGCCGGCGCCGGCGATGAAACCGATCATGGAAGTGGCGGTGAAGAATGCGCCCATCATAGCGTGAGCCGGCATGATGCCGACCAACGTGAGAGGAATTGGAGCCATGATGATCAGCGGCACGATGAAGGAGCGGAACCAGCCCACCACGAGCACATAGATGAGCACGAGCACAGCGGCGAAAGCGAGTCCCATGTCGCGGAAGACCTCGATTGTGATGTGCCATTCGCCGTCCCACTTCATCGAATAGTGATCGGTGGACTCAGGCATCGATGCGTTGTAGCGAGTGAGCGTGTACCCGGCCGGGAGCTTGAGATTGTCGAGATCCTTGTTCATCTTGAGAATGGCGTAGACCGGGCTTTCAATTGCGCCGGCCACGTCGCCAGTGACGTAAACTACGCGGCGCAGGTTCTTGTGATAGATGCTGCGCTCGATGGTTTTGCGTTCGACTGTGACCAGTTCCCGCACTGAAACCATCGTGCCGTTTGCGCCAGGCAGGCGGATATTGTTCAAGCCCTGCTCTGAAGAACGATCCGCGCGGTCAAGCTCGACAATAGCCGGGACGGGTTCCCGCGCGGCCTGATCGTGGATGAGGCCCACTTCGGTTCCGGAAACAGCCAACGCCAGGGCGTGGGCCACGTCAGAGACCGCGATGCCATGCTGCGCGGCCTTCACTTCATCAACGTGGAGTTGAAGCCGTGGCTGTGGGTCTTCAACATACCAGTCCGTGTCCACAACGCCCGCGGTGTGCTGGAAGATGGACTTGATCTCTTGCGCGACTTCGGTCTGACCGGCGAGGTCCGGGCCGTAGACCTCGGCGACAAGAGTCTGGATTACTGGCGGCCCAGGCGGCACTTCGCTAACCTGAATGCGGGCGCCGTACTGGTTCCCAATCGCGTCGAGCAGCGGACGGAGCCGCTTTGCAATGCCATGGCTCTGCACGCTGCGTTCCTTGGCCGGCAGCAGGTTGACCTGGATGTCTGCCTGGTTCGACTGGCCGCGCATGTAGTAGTGGCGCACCAGACCGTTGAAGTTATACGGCCCTGAAGTTCCTGTGTAGGTCTGATAGTTCAGCACGTCGGGTTGCCGGGCAAGCTCATCGCCTAGCGCCTGGGCCACGCGCGCCGTCTGCTCCATCGGCGTGCCATCGGGCATGTTGATCACAACCTGCAGTTCGCTCTTGTTGTCGAACGGCAACATCTTGACGCGCACCAGTCCCATGGGCACGAGCGCCATCGAGACCACAAGCAATATGACGACGCCGATAAAGAAGACAGTCCGATTGAACGGGGAGCGGATCAGCGGAGTCATGATCTGCCGATAGAGACGGGTCCTCCAGTTCTCGGTTTCGGGTTCCAGGATTTTGGCGCCTTCAAGATGTTTGCCCAAGAGACGCAAGGCAGCCCACGGCGAAACTACAAATGCGACCATGAGCGAGAAGAGCATGGCCGCCGAAGCGCCCACCGGGATGGGCCGCATGTAAGGGCCCATGAGTCCGCGCACAAAAGCCATCGGCAATACCGCGGCAATCACGGCGAAGGTGGCAAGAATGGTAGGGTTGCCTACCTCTGCGACTGCTTCCACCGCAACGGTGCTCATGGAACGACCGTGATTCTCAGGTAGTCGGAAATGGCGCACCATGTTTTCAACTACGACGATGGCGTCGTCAACAAGAATGCCGATGGAGAAGATCAAGGCGAAGAGAGTGACGCGGTTGATGGTGTAGCCCAGGAAATAGAACACCGACATGGTGAGTGCCAACGTAACAGGGATAGCCAAGAGCACTACACCCGACTCGCGCCAACCGAGGAAGAGAGCCACAAGAAGCGTGACAGACAACGTGGCCAGCAGCAGATGCTCCAGCAGTTCGTCCGACTTGGCCTTCGCCGTCTCGCCATAGTTGCGCGTGATGGTCAAGTTCACATCATTGGGTATGGCTACGCCCTGCATCTCATGCACGCGCTTGAGAACTGAGTTTGAGATATCGGTTGCGTTGGTTCCCTTGCGCTTGGCCACTGTGATCGTCACGGCCGGATGCTGACCCGCACCTTGGTGCGCCGCAGCGTCCCCGCTCGCAGTTCCATAGACAACATAGTCCGCCCGCTCCGCCGGTCCATCCACGATCTTATCTGCTACGTCGCGGAGGTAGACCGGACGGCCGCTAACTACGCCAACAACCACGGCTTCCAGATCTTCGCGCTGAGTGAACATGTTGCCGGCGTCGACGCGTACTTCCTTGTTGTTTTCCGTGAAGCTGCCTGCCTGCACGCTTGCATTTGCTGCCTGCAGGTGTCCGACAATTGCCATCGGCGACAGGCCGTATGCGTTCAACTTTTCAGTGCTCAGTACCACGCGCATGGTGCGGGGCAGACCGCCGATAATCGACGTTTCCGATACGTCGCCAACCTGCTCGATGCTGTGCTGCATCTCATCGGCGATGGCGCGAAGCTGATAGCCGTTGTAATGCTCGCCCCAAAGGGTCATGGCCAGAATCGGCACATCGTCAATAGAGCGGGCCTTGATGAGAGGCTGCGAAACTCCGGGAGGCATGCGATCGAAGTTGGAGTAGAGCTTGCTGTAAACCTTGATCAGCGCATCTTCCTGCGGGGTGCCGACAAGGAAGCGGACAATGACCAGGCTCTGACCCGGCGCCGAAGTCGAGTACACATATTCGACGCCCGAGATCTGGTGGACCAGGTTCTCGATCGGCAGCGTCACGCGCTCTTCCACTTCGGCTGGCGAGGCGCCCGGCATGGCGGTGGTGATGTCCAGCATGGGAACAAGAATCTGCGGTTCTTCTTCGCGGGGGATGATGGCGACCGCGAAGATTCCGAGGGCCAGCGACGCGGCAATAAAGAGCGGCGTCAGCTTGGAGTTGAGAAACGATTGTGCCAGGCGACCGGCAATCCCAAGATCTTGCTTCATGGCCTTGCCCCTGCATTGAACTCAATGCGTTTGCCGGCGAGTTCGCGGTCAGAAGGTGCATCTACGAGCTTTTCTCCCGCAGAGACGCCGGAGAGTACTTCCACGAGATCGCCTTGCGTTGCACCCAATGTAAGGTAGCGAAGCTGCGCGATTCCCTGGCTATCGAGAACATAGGCGCAGGAGAGCGAGCCGCGGGCGACGACTGCAGAACGCGAAATGAGGATCGCCTGCTTTGTGCCATTGGAGAACATCGCCGTCCCATACATGCCCGCACGCATCTGGGTAGAGGAAGGCAGATCGATCTTGACGAGGAAGCTGTGACTGGATGGGTCGCCGGCAGGAACGATCTCGGTTACGATGCCTGTGAGAATCGCGGATGATGCGCTGTCGATGGACACCGGCACCTTCATCCCTTTATGAATCGCGGAGATTGCCGACTCATCCACCGAGGCGTCAAGTTGCAGCGATCCAGCCTGATCGATCTTGAGCAAGGGCACGCCCGGTGCGGCCATGGTTCCGGGATCGGCCATCCGCGTCGTTACTACGCCTGCGAACGGCGCAGTCAGCCGCGTATAACTCAGCATTGTGCGTGCCCCACTCTCCTGGGCGCGCTCCGCGTCGGTCTGCGCTCGTACTGCCTCAAGGTTTGCGGCCGCGGCCTCGGAGCGCCGAGAGACTTCGTCCAGTTCTTGTGGACTTACGCTCTTCTGCGCATCGAGCTGCTTGTACCGGGCCAGTGTGCTTGCCGCCAGTGCTGCGTTTGTTTGCGCGGCAGCTTGAGCACTTTGCGCCGCCTTTACGCCTGCCTGGGCCTGTTCGACCGAGGCGCGGATGGCCGCGTCATCGAGAACCACAAGGGTTTGTCCAGCGCGAACGCTGTCTCCCTCGCGCACCAACACTTGCTGGATGCGGCCCATTACCTGTGGGGAGACGACTGCGGATTCTCTGGCTTGAACGGTGCCGGTGGAACCCAGGTTTAGTGGCACCAGTTGCTGTCGGCTTTCGACAACGCGTGCTTCGACGGTTTGAGGCGTTGATGGTGTCGTGGGAGATTCACCGCTATGGCAACCGGCAATCAGCGCTGCGGAAGCGGCAAGCAAACTAGACCATAAGACATTCTTCATTGCAATTCCTCCGCAGCATCGGGAGTCAGGGTCCCGGTTGCGTATAAAAATTCGCTATAGGCCATGGCATTGCCATACACGGCGTGCCAGTAATTGGATTGGCTCTCCCGCTCGGCATCCTCAGCCCGCAGGAGATCGGTGATGGTGGCAAGGCCTGCGCCGTAACGGTTCTTCAGAATGCGAAGACTCTCCGCCGAGTCGCTCATTGCAGCCCGCGCCGTTTCCAGCGAGAGCTCTGCCGTCTTGCGATGAATGTGCGCCTGGCTGACCTGCAGCCGCAAATGCTGCTGCGTGGCCGACACCTGCGCATCGATCTTCTGTTTAGCCGCGCTTTCGCGGGCCAGTTGGGCGCGCTTGCCCATTGGCAGAATGTCTACACTGATCTGCATGCCGGCAACCCAATTGTTTCCGCCGGTGCCGACAAAGGATGTGCGGTCTTCTTCCCAGTTTCCGTATGCGCTCACGCGCGGGCCGAAGTCGGACTTCGCCGCGCTTACGGCCGATGCCTGTGCCGATTGCGCCTGCCCTAGTGCCATCAGATCCGGGCGCGTCTTGACGGCGGTGGTGATCTCGTCTTCCAGCGCGCCTTGGGGAAACGTGTGCGGTTCGATTGGCTTGAGCTCGCTTTCCTTCAACTCTGGAGCACCCATCGCTTCGCGCAAAGATGCCCATGCAAGTTCCAGGTCTCCCTGGGCCGCAATCAATTCCTGCCTGCGCGCAGCCACATTCACCTGCGCCGACATTCGATCTGATTCCACGGCCAGGCCGGCCTTCACGTGATCGTCCACAGAATTCAGTAGTGCTGCAGCAGTCTCCTGCTCGTGCTGGGCGACATCGACCGCTCGCTGTCCGTAAAGCACTTGCTGATACGCCCCGACAACGCGGAAGACAATTTGCTGATCCACCGCCTTGGCGGATGAGGAGGCGCTTTGCTTGAAAAGATCGGCTCGGTGGATCTGTTTCTGTGTCTTGAGCGAGTCGAATGCCATCCACGAGCCTGAGAAGCGCGTTGAGAAATTGCCAATCGGCTGTGGCCGGTTCAGGGCGTTCACATCAAAGTCGGCTTGCGTGAACTGATGCTGTCTCAGCTTGGAACCGAACACATAAACAGGATCATCTCCGCGCGAGATGTCTTCAGTAAAGCTGAGTTGCGGCAGCAGCGCTGTACGCGCCATGCTGGCAGCCAATCGCGCGTCAACGCTATCAGCGCGTGCAATGGCAGCATCGGGGCTCTGGCCCAGGGCCTGATTGATGGCTTGCCGAAGTGTCAACTGTTCTTGCGCCGCGGCGGCCAGTCCCTCCATGCAAAGTAGGAGGAACAAGCCAAGAGATTGATAAATACGAGAATTCATCGGGTGAGATGTCCTTGGGTGGTGCTTACACTTGAATAAAGTCACGGATTGGCGAATCTGTTACGAAATGCGTCGGATTAGTCTGGGCGGCGGGTGCGGCGCCAGTTTTGATAGTGCTTCCTATACCGGGAATTTGAAGAGGCTAAAGACAAGGCAAGCCGGCTAATCGCTTTGCGATGTGCAGTCGGTGGTTTCAGGATGAATCGGAGCGGGCGGGGAGGACGCTTTGCCCCGATGGCAAGGGCTCACTGTTTGCCCGGCCGTGTGAAGAGATCTTGCCGGAATGGTTCCACCAGAAATCCGAGCCTCTTCCACTCGCCATGGCCGCCGTGCGAATCCGAAGTGGAGTCGGACAAGATCCTCGGAACAGGGAGAAGGGGCGCCGATTGCAGGATCATTATCGCAAGAGATCGAGCCAGTTTGAGCCAGCGGCTAAGCATTGCATTCGTGGAATGGTCGTTACTCTGCGCGAATTCTGTCGGAGCCGGCCAAAACGCCGCTTGGGTACTCGGGCCCAGGGAAAAACTAACCCCGGCGGCTTAAAATCCGCATCCTTTAATCGGTTTTCCGCAACGCACCGTCGCGGCCGATAGGCGGCTTACTGTCCTATCCGCAGCACAGAAGCCATGCGCAGATCGTGAGAATGCAAAAGACCTGTAGAAGAACGCCTAACGGACAAACTTTGGGGGCAATGACGGGGCAATGATTCGCACACTTGGGTACCATATGATGGTAGGCACTGATTGGATCTGGGTTCACGAAGATCGTTGAATAACGAAGAACTGGTCGCCGTCGATGGAGAACAAGCCGAAGAATCTAGGCCGGGCCTATCTAGTTGGAAAGTTGCAGGCTCAGGGCCTGTATCGCCGCCAATCGGTACTGATAGTGAACGTAATCCTGGAGCGGATGATCCGTGCCTTGAAGCGCGGCTGGGAAGTGGAGTTTCCGCTCGGCAAGTTGAAGCGGGTGAAGCGGCACTTCAGCAAGCTCTGGGACGCCATCGACGACTGGCCGGCGAATCGGGATCCGCACACGATCGTGCACGAACTGGACTTGGCTGGAGATAGGGAGCAGCACCCTTGGGCGTGGCCGAAAACCGGTGCTGCAAACACGCGATCTCAACCTTCGATGAATTCCAGCTCCCGTGCTCCGAGATAGAGTATCGAAGCGAGGGCAGCGCGATTCATGGCAGAGCCTGGAATGGGCATCGACGCTGATGGTGAATTCTTGGGGATGTGTGAGCGTCAATGGAATGGACGGGGAACACCTTGAACAAGGGATATGTAGTCCGCAAGTTGCGGGAGCGTGGGTTGTCTCGCCGCCGGTCGGTGGAGCTTCTCGATTTCATTCTCGATGAAGCAGCAGCGGCGCTCGCGCGCGGCGAGGACGTGGAGTTTCCATTCGGATCTCTGCAAAGGGTCCGTCATCCGCACAAGAAGACGGACGGCTGGTTCCTGGGTAGGACCACGACCATTTACAAGAAACCATATACCGTGGCTCTTGAGGTCGACGCCGAGAGCGAAAAGCTGCTGAACAAGAGAATAGAAGAGGCAAAGTCACCACGAGCGCCCGCGGCGCGCCCGGTATATGCGGGCCCTCATATGCCTGTCCGTCTACCTCCCTGGCCCGGCCGACTTGACCGGGAGTGAGCCGGACATCGGGACGACGAGCCCAGGTCACTCTTGGGGAAATTCCTAACGAGGTCGCGAAAGGGAATGGACCCTTCGCAAAACCTCCAGGTCCTCTTTGCGACCGCTCTCCATCTAGTTGAGACCCATCTTGCCTTAACCTTTAATCAATTGGTGGGTACATCGCAGTTTCGGCTGCAGGAGTCAGGCTATCCGTTCGACAGTTATCCGAGCTTAGCGAAACGGCTTTCAGTCATAGTTTTTGTTTACGTGACGTCGCATGGATTCGTCTTGCCTATGCGTTGACCAAGCGCGACGATGTT
>CZKZ01000584.1_pt1 | contig 21461 bp, 17 predicted proteins | sample 1122171 | NCBI WGS metagenome assembly CZKZ01 (sample SAMEA3539301, study PRJEB10725) | soil metagenome | biome: tundra; feature: field; material: soil | place: USA | collected 2010-05 | depth 0.15 m
GACCCTGAAGAGGGTGCCGCGCTTGCGGTTGCGATTGCGAGTCACTTTCTCAACGCCGGCGCGTGGTCGCTGATTTCGACGCACCACACTTCGCTGAAGGTGTACGCGGCCAACACCGATGGCGTGTTGAATGCCGCGGCGGGAGTCGATGAAGTCACTCTCGCGCCGAATTATCAGTTGCGCCTGGGAGTGCCCGGAGCTTCGGCCGGTATTCAAACTGCCGAGCGTCTGGGACTGAATTCAGCCATCATCGTTGCGGCGCGGCAGCGCCTCGGCTCGCAGCAGGTAGATATCGCGCGCTTTCTCGACCGCCTCCACAACGAGCTCACGCAATTGGAAGAAGAACGCAAGGCCACGCGCGAGCAGCAGTACGCGTTGAATCAGGAACGCGCGAAGCTTGCACGTGAAGGCGATGTAGAGCTGCGTAACCGCACGCGGGAGTTGGAGGCTAAGCTTGCATCGCTGGTGAAGGATTTCGAATTTCAAATGCGCGAGACAGTGCGTGCCATTGAAGATCGCGCCGCGCAGCAGAAGCTATCAAAAGAAGCAGAGCGGCGCATCAACCGGCTTCGGCGCGAATTTCAGGAGAGCTTCAACCAGACAGTTGTAGCCCACCGCACCGGTGCCGATCAAGGCGATGCAAATGCGCAGCCGCACGTGCTGAAGCACGTGGCAACAGGCGACCGTGTGCTGATCAAGTCAATGGGAAAAGTGGCGGTGGTGCAGCGCGAAGTGGAGAAGGATCTCTTTGAAGTTGCGCTCGGACCAATCAAGATGCGTGTGAAGCGCGACGACCTCGCCGAGGTTTCACGTTCTGCTGAAGATTCCACAACAGGAGATCGCGCCGATCCATTGGCCGCGGCCCGCAGACAGAAAAATGTGCACGTCACAGTTTCCAGCGCGAACACTGACGACATGCGCATGGAGATCAACCTCATCGGGCGCACTGTGGATGAAGCAACCGGGGAGTTGGAGAAGTATCTCGATCGCGCCTTCATGGCAGGCTTGCCGCGCGTGCGCGTGATTCATGGCCATGGAGCCGGAATCTTGCGCCGTGGCGTGCGCGAGTTTTTGAAGGGGCATCCGCACGTAGCGACATTCGAAGAGGCTCCACAAAATGAGGGCGGGCAGGGCGCTACCCTGGTGGAGCTGCGGCAGTAGTTACATCATCAATCCAAATGGAAAAGCCGGAGCTCATGCCCCGGCTTTTTCATTTGTTGTGAACCCTCTTAAGCCATCGCTTCGCGACCCATAGGCTCGAAGTGCAACTGGTTCAATTTGCGGTCCACTTCGATCCTTACGTGAGCGCCGTGGAGTATTTCGCCATTGAGAATCTTGATGGCGAGCGGATCCTGCACCATCCGCTGCAAGGCCCTCTTCAACGGACGTGCGCCGTACGCTGCATCGGAGCCAGAGGCAAGGATTAGCTGGCGAGCTGGCTCGGTCAGTTCAAGCGAGATGGCACGGTCTTCCAGCAGCTTGCTTACCTCGTTGAGCCGCAGGTCGAGAATATGGCTCATCTGCGCGTTCCCCAGCGGACGGAAGATCACGATGTCGTCCACGCGGTTCAGGAACTCAGGGCGGAAGTGTTCGCGAAGCACACGCATCACGGACTCGCGAGCCATGTCGAAGTCGTGCTCAGTTTTCAGCGCATCACCAACGAGCATGCTTGCTCCGAGGTTCGAGGTCATGATGAGCACAGTGTTTTTGAAATCCACAGTCCGTCCCTTGGCGTCGGTCAGCCGTCCATCGTCCATTACCTGCAGCAGAATGTTGAAGACGTCCGGGTGCGCCTTTTCGATCTCATCGAACAGGATGACCGAGTACGGACGGCGATGAACAGCCTCAGTCAACTGGCCGCCCTCGTCGTAGCCCACGTAGCCCGGAGGTGCGCCAATGAGGCGCGCGACCGCGTGCTTTTCCATGTACTCGCTCATGTCGATGCGTACCAACGCCTGCTCGTCGTCAAAAAGGAATTCGGCAAGAGCGCGCGCAGTTTCGGTCTTGCCCACGCCCGTCGGTCCAAGAAAAATGAACGAGCCAATCGGGCGGCGGGGATCGCTCAAACCCGCGCGCGAACGCCGAATAGCGTTGGCGACAACGGTCAGCGCAGCATCCTGGCCGACAACGCGCTCGCGGAGACGCTGTTCCATTTCGACAAGCTTCTTTACTTCGCCCTCAAGCATGCGCGAAACAGGAATCCCCGTCCACTTGCTGACGATGCTCGCAATGTCCTCCTCGTCGACTTCTTCCTTCAACATGCGGGCAACACCAGCGTTGCCGCTCTGCGCCGCATCCAAATGCTTGAGCTCTTTCTCCAACTTGGGCAGTTCATCATATTGAATCTTTGAGACGCGATCGAATTGTCCCTTGCGGGTCTGTTCCTCGGCCTCAAAGCGCAGCGCTTCGATGCGCTTTTTCAACTCGCTGATGCGGCTGATGGCCTCGCGTTCTTTCGTCCAGCGCGAGCGTAGTGCTGTAATCTGCTCTGTCAGTGCAGCCGCCTGGCGCTCGACAACTTTGCGCCGTTCCAGAGAATTAGGATCGGTTTCGCGCTTCAGGGCTTCACGTTCAATTTCCAGCGAAGTCTTCTCGCGCTCCAATTGGTCAATCTCCGTGGGCACCGAGCCGATTTGAATCGCCAGCGATGCCGCGGCTTCGTCCACCAGGTCGATGGCCTTGTCCGGCAGAAAGCGGTCGCTGATGTAGCGATGCGAAAGCGTAGCCGCAGCAACAATCGCCGCGTCTTTGATGCGCACGTTGTGGTGCGCCTCGTAGCGCTCCTTCAGCCCGCGCAGAATTGCGATCGTGTCTTCCACGTTCGGCTCGCCAACATAAACAATCTGGAAACGTCGCTCCAGCGCCGCATCCTTTTCGATGTACTTGCGGTACTCATTTAATGTTGTTGCCCCAATGGCCCGCAGTTCGCCGCGCGCAAGAGCCGGCTTCAGCATGTTGCTCGCGTCAATGGCACCTTCGGCCGCACCGGCGCCAACCAGCGTGTGCAACTCGTCGATAAACAGAACAATCTCGCCGTTCGATTCTTCTATTTCTTTCAGCACGGCCTTCAACCGGTCCTCAAACTCGCCGCGATACTTGGCGCCGGCCAGCATCGACCCCAGGTCAAGCGAAATCACACGCTTGTCGCGCACGCTCTCCGGCACGTCACCGGAGACAATGCGGCGTGCGAGACCCTCGACGATGGCAGTTTTTCCAACGCCGGGTTCGCCAATGAGGACGGGATTGTTTTTCGTGCGACGGCTCAGCACCTGGATCACGCGGCGAATCTCTTCGTCGCGACCGATCACCGGATCGAGCTTGCCGCGCCGGGCCAGCTTCGTCAGGTCCTTCGCGTATTTTTCCAGGGCCTGAAACTTGCCTTCCGGGTTCTGGTCCGTCACGCGCTGCGAACCGCGCACTGCGGTGAGCGCAGTGAGAATAGCTTCGTGCGTTGCGCCGAGCGCCACCAGTGCATCGCGTGCTGGGTCGCCCTTGAGATGAGCCGCGCCCAGCAGCAGATGCTCGGTAGAGACGTACTCGTCCTTGAAGTTGTTGGCTTCTTTGAAGGCCTGGTCCAGCGCCTTTGTAAGCGTTTGGCTCATGCCGGGCTGCGCGGCTGCTCCTGCCACGCGAGGCAGTTTCTCCTCAATGGCGTGCAGGTCGTGTTCAAGCCGTTCGGTGGGAACGCCAATTTTTTCCAGCACCGCGGGAATCACGCCCTCGCGGTCCTCAAGCAGAGCCAGCAACAAATGCACAGGCTGCAACTCGGGATTGCCGAGCTCAGCTGCGCGCGCCTGTGCCTGCTGTATCGCCTGCTGCGACTTGACCGTAAATTTGTCCCAACGAATAGCCATTTTTACCTCAGTGGATAGTGGTCAGTGAACAGTGAACGGTGGACAAAAAAACAGCGAACAGCGGCCGGAGCCGCAGGCTCGAAACTGACCACAGTCCACTGCTCACTGTCCACTGCTTTTACGCAGCTACGTTGATCTTGATCTGCTTGGGCTGGGCTTCCGGTTTCTTCTGAAGCTCCAGCTTGAGCACGCCTGCATTGTACTTCGCCTCGACATGCTCCGTGTCCACAGTGGTCGGGAGCGTGAAGGAGCGGAAGAAGGTTCCATAACTGCGCTCGATGCGATGGAAGTTCTCTTCTTTCTCCTCGGCCTCGAACTTGCGTTCGCCCTTGACGGTGAGCGTGTTCTTCTCAACGCTCACGTCCAGATCCTTCTCTTCGACGCCCGGAACTTCGAGCTTGAGCACGACTTTTTTGTCGTCTTCATAGATATCGACAGCCGGCACAAAGGCTGCAGTGGTCAATGGCCCCTCTGCGTCGTTCAGATCGCGGAAAAGCGTGTTGAAGCGGTGCTGCAGCGAAGCGCCTTGACGGAATGGGTCCCAACGGGTGATCAGCATGATGTTTTCCTCCAGATGGATTGGTGATGGTGGGCGGGGGTTGAGCCCCAGCCGTACAATCAATCTGATGAAACTATAGCACGATTGATTCATAAAATATGCGTTGAGTAGACTCATATTCTGAAAAGTAGCATAAGTTCAAATATTTCAATAGTATCTGGTCAAGATTCCCGTGGTTTGCTGGTCCTTAGGGCTTTAAACGGGGGTCAAAACCGGTGCACCTAGCGCCGCGGCTGACTCCTGGCCAGCCGCCAGCCGGGTGACCGTCAGGACGGTGATATCGTCTTCCTGGCCGAAGGCTTGAGCGGCGGCGGCGAGGGCGGCACCGTCGGAACCCGTGTGCAGCAACTCAGAGATTCGCTCGAAGCCAAAGAGCCGGCCGTCGGCGTTTTGCGCCTCGGCGACGCCGTCAGTCATCAACAGCAGGGAGTCACCCGCCTCCAACGTGATGTGCGAGATGGGGAACTGAATGCCGGAGATTGCGCCGAGCGGCAGCGCACCCTCAACTGCAAGCTCTTTGCCGTTCAGATACGGCGGCAGGTGCCCGGCGTTGACCAGCGTGGCGTTGCCGTCCTGCTCAATGCGGAGAGCGAGGCATGTGACCAGACCGCGTCCGTAGAGCCGCTCGTTGAGCAGTGCGAGGATGCGCGCGGGGTCGGAGGTGAAGCTGGCGGCGGTGCGCGCTGCTCCGACGATCAGCGTAGCGAGCATGCCCGCTTCAATCCCCTTGCCTGCCACATCTCCGACAATGATCAGTAGGCTGCCATCGGTGGAGTCGGGAAGCACCTGAAAGAAGTCGCCACCCACTTCGCGCGCAGGCCGGTACTCATTTGTAATCGAGAAGCCGGGCGTCGCCGGAAGAAGCGTGGGAATCAGGTATTGCTGCACATTGCGCGCTGCTTCGACCTCTCCTGCAAAATGAGCGCGCTCTTCGGTCACCAGGCGCTGGTCGCGAAACAGCAGCGCAAGCAAAGCAGCCAGGACGAAGGCCGTGGTGAGGCCGCGCGCACTGAGCAAAGTGAGACCCCAGTGCGCGAAGAGATCGGGGACACCTGGCAATGGAAGGCTGGTGATTTGAACGGCAAACCAGACAAAGTCGACCGCGCCCCAGAGCATGCAAAGCGCGGCGAGCGGGCGTATGCGGCGGGGAATCGTGCTGAACGGCCAGAAGGCGAGAAACGGAGCAAGCGAGATGAACATGTGCGCGACCAAACTGAACGGCCGGACCACGTCGTAGTTCAGGGGCGTGAGCCATGCCGGGTGTTTGGCTGCGAAAATCGCATCGACGAGCGTGGGGAGAAAGGCCACAGCGACCAATAGGAGCAGAACAGTGACTGCTATGGGCATGCGGCGGCGCGCGACTGCATAAAAGAAGGGGATCTGGGTAACGGTCAACCCAACGTTGCTCGAAAACGCGACTGCGAGGCAGGTCGAAACGGAATAGTCGATCAGGGATGCCGCAGCAAATTCGTTGAGCCGCAGCGCGGTAAGGCTTAAGCAGCTGATGCTTAGCAGCAGGTACTCAGTGCGGCAGCGGTCATAGAAGTAAAGGCCGAGGAGCATGACTGCGATGACGCCGACGATTCCGAAATAGATGGCAGATCTCAAGTGTTCCGATGCGCGGACGACAACGGAGCCTGCACGAAACGCATCCAAAAGGGGTGCATTGCCGGCGCGGAGCTGGAGCGGCGAAGTAGTCAGTGTGCGGATGGGGCCGGTATTCGGAATCGTCGAGCGATCGGTGATGCGCAGTGCAAGCACGTCAGTGCCGGATGCTGAATCCGCAGAGAGCAACTGGTTGGGAACCGGGTAGGTGCGGATGAAGTCCAAGCTTGAATTCCCGTTACCAAGATTGCCTTCGCTGCCGAGAAGCGCGCCGTTGAGGTAGAGCTGATAGGCACTGTAAATGCCGACCTGAATCGCCGGCTGCGCGACGGAGTGCAACACTCCGAGATCTGCGTGGCAGCGCACCCAGAGATGCGGCTGAGCCGTGTTGGCCTTCCAGTTCGAGTAGGGCTGCCACCCACTCTCGTCCAGCTTCTGCGCCGCCCAACTCGGGTCATCGCCTACTTGCCAAACACACTGCTGCGTCGCAATCGTGACCACAGACTGCGCCGGCAGCGCGGCCGGCAACAGGCAAGCCATGAGCGTGATGGTTTTCAGAGTCGTGCGATTCGTGAGCGGCATGAAGGATTCGAATGCGTTTCAGTTTCCCGGGACGTGTTTATTCTTACGCTGGGGCAAAGCTGGGCGTGGTCAGTTCGGTTGTGGACCTTGCACCGCCGGCAAGCCGTGTCAGCGTCAGAACAGTAATGTCGTCGTCTTGCCCGAAGTTGACGGCGGCCTCCGTGGCTTCTGCGGCATTGGGGCGCGTGCAGAACAGCGCATCCAGCCGCGCGAAGCTGAAAATTTCGCCGCTGGCGTTGCGGGCTTCGAGCAGACCATCCGTGTAAAGGGAGCAGTGGTCGCCCTCGCGCAGGGAGATGGTGTCTTCCTTGTAGCTAGGGTTAGCCAGCACGCCCAGCGGCAGCGCGCCCGGCAACTCCAGTTGACGCTGATTCAGGAACGGGGCAGGGTGTCCGGCGCTTGCCATGGTGCAGGTGCCGTCGGGCGATAGGCGCATGGCGAGGCACGTGGTAAAACCGCCCTGCATGCGGCCATAGAGGCGCGTGTTCAGCTCGGCCAGCACATCTGCGGGGTGCGGAGCAAAGCGCGCCGCTGTGCGCGCCGCGCCCACAATCAGAGACACGGTCATCGCCGCCTTCAGCCCCTTGCCGCTCACGTCGCCGAGCAGGATGAGTGTTGAACCGGCGAACTCGCCTTCAAGCGGAATGATCTGGAAAAAGTCGCCGCCGACTTCCTGTGCCGGGCGGTACGCGCTGGTTACGGCAAAGCCGGTGAGTTCCGGGAGCGTCTCGGGAATCAGGATCTGCTGCAACTCGCGCGCGCTCTTGAACTCCTGCTCCAGGGTGCTCTGGCGCCGAGTGAACTCCTGCATCGATCGGTAGACCGCATAGATGATGGCCAGCAGCAACGCGGTGTCGGCCAGGGTCTGGGGTAGGAAGCTGTTGCCGTTGATCGTGAACAGGGGGGCAGAGATTTTTTGTCCGAAGGTCCATTCGGTATAGCGCGCGCCCTGCTGTATGGCGATGCGGACCACGGAGATCATGCCTGCCAGGAATGCGGTGATGGCCAACAGCCAGTGCGCGGAGTCGAGGCGTTTGCGAAGGGCAAAGCCCACCAGCACGAGCGGATACATTTCCAGGATCGTGAAAACCGCTGTCAGAATGGCGTCGGCCAGTTGCGCGGGGGCAGTAAACGCCGGATTGCTCCAGTCGACCATGGTGAGTGCGCCATCGAGCGAGGTGGAGATGATGCTGACGATCGCCAGAATCCGCGTGACGTGCGCGAGGCGGGGGTTCCCATCCAGCTTCAGCAAATAGAGAAGCAGGAACCATAAGGCGATGTCCCGCAGACTGAGCACAGGCTGCAGCCATCCGATAGCGAAGTTGTAAGAGAAGGGAAGGCGCAGGCCAACCAGAATCATGGAGGCCAGGGGACATCCGCAGAAAACAGCGATCCAGAGCAGCACGTGCTGCGAGCGGTTGCGCAGCCAGATCAGCAGGCCCAGCACCATCACAAGGCCGTAGATCGACTGCATGCCGAAGTAGTACTGGCGGCTGCGCAGCCATGTGTAATCCTGTTCTGTCTTGGTAGCACCAATTGATTCGGGGCTGCCGATCATTGGCGCAAAATTCAGCCCGCCCAATTGTGCCGTATCAAACGACTGGAGTGGCGCCTTCCAGACGCGCAGGGCGAGCACGCCATCGCGCACCGGTCCCAGTCCGAAAGTCTGCGCAGGCGCAACAAAGGGATAGGAGGGGTTCGGAGGCAGACTGCCTTTGTGGCCGACCAGCTGGCCGTTCCAGTAGATTTCGTAGGCGTCGTCGATGCGGCGAATGAGTAGAGCAAAATCCTGCGGCGCGCCGGGAGCCGGCGCCAGGTGGATGTGTTTGCGGTACCATGCGTAGCCGGTGTAGGCAGGATGGCCCTGCGCACCCCACGTCTTGTCGGGGCTTAACTGTTCCCAGCCGTTGCTGCCTGTGGCGTCGCCGGTCTGGGGCAGCGCCCATGAGGGATCGTCGCCGATGTGAAACTGTCACGGACCGTCAAGCGGCGCAGTCCCCTTGCCCAGCGCGTCAATTTGAAGCGTCGGTGCGGCTCCTGCAACAGGAACTTCAGATGGTGTTGCTGCTTGTAACGTAACAGCGGCGAGAGCAAACAAAACTACTCCCGCAAGAAGCGGCGCACGGCGGGGAAGCCTTGACATGTGAAGAGCATACTCCGCTGTTTCTGTTGGTGATAGCGAATTTTTTGGCGGGATTATACACACGCTGGAGGCTGAATGGCGGACCTCCAGACACCGGGTTCGCAAACCTGTTGGCCGTTCTGCGAGTCTTCCGGGTCTTCGTAAATCTCAGGGAAGTTCAGCCTGATTAAATTCACCAAGGCAGCGTGTTCAGGCGTTCCGATAGCCGGATAACGCCGCCCTCTCATGTCTACAGAGCGATTTTTTGACAGAAATTCAGGTTCAACGTTCACGACCTGAGTCATAACCACACCTCCGGTCTTTCAGATTAGGAGCCTGATTTTGATTTACCCAGCAGGCAGGTGAACTATGGCACCCTTTCAGCAGAAGGTTATTGGGGGGCGTGAATTCACACATTGCAAGTGCCTTTTCTGTGGAAATATTGTGGAAGTTTCCCGAGTTCCGGCATCCGAATACGGGGCCCTCTACAATAAAAACGAATGGTTCAAATTCCCGGCATTCCCTCCTACATGGACTGGCACTGGATTTGGCTCACTGTGGCTGCCTTTCTGGCCGGGGTGCTGAACGCGGTGGCGGGCGGCGGTTCCTTCCTGCTCTTTCCAGCCATGCTCAGCATGAAAATGCTGCCGATTCAGGCCAACGCCACCAACACAGTTGCAATCTGGCCGGGCCAGCTCACCTCGGTGGCCGCCTACCGCGACGACGTGAGAAAAAATCTGCGCCTGGCGTGGCCCCTCGGGCTGTCCGGCCTGCTGGGCGGTACGGTGGGAGCAATCGTCCTGCTGAATACGCCTCAGATGACCTTTCTGCATCTGGTTCCGTGGCTGCTGCTGGTGGCCGCTTTAATCTTCGCGGCCAGCGGTCCGGTGTCGCGCTGGCTCGAACGCCGAAGCCTCGCCAGGCGGGCGGAAACACTGCAAGACCAGCCGCCCCCGCTGAAGATGGTGCCGCTCTGCCTCTCTACCGTTTTCGTCTGCTTTTACGTTGGCTACTTCGGGGCAGGTGCAGGGTTTCTACTCATCACCATGTTCTCCCTGTTCGGCTTTCAGGACCTGCATGAGATCAACGCCCTCAAAATGGTCGTGAACACGCTCGCCAACGGCGTCGCTTTTGTAATCTTCGTCATCGATGGTCAGGTGGTGTGGCGCTATTGCCTGCTGGCCATGGTCACCTGCGCCATCGGCGGCTACAGCTCGGCCCGCTTCGCAAGAATGGTCCCGCAAAAAATCTTGCGCGGACTCGTGGTTTTCATCGGCCTCTCAATGGCAGCCTGGTTCTTCTGGAAGAATCCGTAAAAAGCAGAGATAAGAGATCGGGGCGCAAGACAAGCCGCTCAGCTGCCGTGCCCCATCTTTTCCGCTTTTTTCTGCGGAATGGGTGGGAGGCCGTGGATCTTGCCGACAACTGTCCACTGTTCACTGCCGGCTGTAAACTGTCTATATGAGCCACGAAGGCATTCGTTTCGCATCGAAAGAGCAGCAGGAGCGGGAGAGCGCGGAGAATCGCCCACTGGCGCGCATCGCTGTGACGCCCGATAAGGTCCGCGTGCTGCTCACCGAGGGCAAGGGTCTTGAGATCGACTGGCGGGACGGCCACAAGAGCTCGTGGAACTTTGCGTGGCTGCGCGAGGCCTGCCCCTGCGCCACCTGCGTCGACCAGCGCACGCAGGAGGGCCGCAAGCCCGGCCAGCCAAAGGCAAAACCCTCGGCCGTGCTCCCAATGTATACGCCGCCGGCAAAACCGAAAAGCGCACAGGCCGTGGGCCGCTACGCCATTCAGTTCAACTGGCTCGACGGCCACTCCGGCGGAATCTATTCATGGGAGTACCTGCGCCGCGTTTGCCAGTGCAGTGAGTGCACATTCGAGTCCGCCGAAACCACCGGCACGCCAAACTAATTGGCATCCGCACTTAAGCGCTTGAATGCAATTAATAAAAAGTGAATTGTCATCCTGAGCGCACCCTCTCGCAGTTTCATCGCGAGAGGCGAAGTCGAAGGATCTGTGGTTGCTTTTCTGCGCTCGCTATTGTCAATTAGCTTCTCGCCGCTTCTCATCCCTGTTTTTCCCTCCTTTGCACTTGGCGCGGCACACAACCTATCATGCGTCTGATTGCTCACATGAAAGGAAACAGAAAAGGGCATGTCAATCTCGAAGCCTGACCGGCGGAAGTTTGTCGCTGGCGCGGTTGCTGCGGCGGTTATGTCATCAAATGGCCGGCAGATATGGGGACAACTCGGGCCGGACCCCCTTCCACTGCTGGAAGTCTCAGGAAAGCCGCGCGCCATCCCTTCCCCCGACCAGCTCGCTTGGCAGGATCTTGAGATCGGCATGTTCGTCCACTTCGCGCCCAACACCTTTCAGGACAAGGAAGGCGACGATCTTTCCACGCCGCTCAGCGCCATCAATCCCGACATCGACACAGACAACTGGGCCGAGTGCGCCGTCAACCTCGGCGCCGGCTATATCGTATTCGTCGCCAAGCACCAGGGCGGCTTCTGCATGTGGCAGACCGAGACGACCAAATACAGCATCGGCAACACCCCGTGGAAACAAGGCCACGGCGATGTACTCGGTGATCTTTCCGCGTCGTGCAAAAAACGCGGACTCCGCCTCGGCGTTTATCTTTCGCCGCGCGACGATTACTTCGGCGCGGGCGTAGGAGGCGTTTGCAAAGACCCCGGCCGCCAGCCCGCATACGATGCAATGTATCGCCGGCAACTCACTGAAGTGCTCACGCGCTGCGGCCAAATGGTCGAGGTGTGGTTCGACGGATCCAGCGTGGTTCCCACATCGGACCTGGTGCGAAAGTATGCGTCTCACGCGGCCATTTTTCAGGGCCCGGACGCAACCATCCGCTGGGTGGGCAACGAAAACGGCTTTGCTCCAAACCCCTTGTGGAATGCGGAGTCAAAGTCCGACGCGCAGAGCGGAACTTCGACCTCGCTCCTCGGAGATCCCGACGGGGACGCGTGGGTTCCCGTCGAATGTGATGTGTCGATCCGCCGTCCCAACTGGTTCTGGAGCACGACGAACGAACACAACCTGATGACTCTCGATCAGTTGATTGAGGTGTACTACCGCTCTGTTGGGCGCGGCGCAAAGCTTTTGTTGAACATTCCCGCAGACCGCCGCGGCCACATGCCCGATGCGGATTTCGCGCGTGCGCAGGAGTTTGGCGAAGAGATTCGGCGGCGATTCGCAAAGAGCATAGGCGAAACCGCTGGAACAGGCCAACGGACTGAGCTTCGCCTGGCAAAGGCCGCAAACATCGACCATGCGATTCTTGAAGAAGATTGCCGTTTCGGCCAGCGGGTGCGCGCCTTCCGCCTTGAGGCGCTCGCTGGCGTGCAGTGGAGCCTGCTTTATGCGGGAACCTCGATCGGCCACAAGCGGATTGTGACGTTCCCGATGCAGAAATTTTCGGCCTTGCGGCTCGTTGTAACAGAGACAGCAGGCGAGCCGCGCATTCGGCGGTTTGCTGCGTTCCATGCGGGCGTCGCTGCTCCGGCCACCTGGGATGCCGCGGCGCGGCTGGGATCGGACGATGCGGTCGGCGAATGGACCGGCTCCGGATTTGAAGTGGATCTGACCAGAAAAATTCACGAGGCCACGCAGTACCGGATTCGTTTTATCGGAGACGGTGCAAGCGTCCGCGCGATCGGCGATGTAAAGCTACTCGTGGGCGGAGCGGAAGCAGAGCAACTGATCAAGCACGATCCGGCTGCGAAGAATGTCCTGATTCTGACAATGACAGAAATCGGCCAGAGAGTGGTTCTAAGCGGGACGGTCGAAGGCGCGGAGCGAGGCACGATCCTGATCCAGAAGATGTAAGTTGATACCGGAGCGCGAACACCAGAAAGGATTGCAGCATGAGAATTGGATTCATCGGATTGGGCAAGATGGGGACGCCGATGGCGCTGCGTCTGCTGGCTGCCGGCCACGAATTAGCGGTCTGGAACCGAAGCGAGGAGCGCACCAAGCCGCTGATCCGCGAAGGCGCAATCGCCGCAGGCACTCCGGCAGAGGCCGAACTCGGCGCCGACGTTGTCATTACCATGCTCTTTGACGACGCTGCGCACGAAGAAGTGCTTTTTGGAGCGCACCGACTCATTGACGCTCTTTCACCAGGCGCGCTGCACATCTCGTGCAGCACCATCAGCGTTGCGCTCAGCGAACGGCTGACCGCGGAGCACGCGCGGCGCGGAATCGACTTCGTGGCCGCTCCGGTCTTTGGCCGGCCTGAAATTGCCGAACAGGGAAGACTATGGATCGTCGCCGCCGGAGCGGAAGAAGCCGTGGCCAAGGCACGGCCGGTACTCGAGCCTTTGTCGCGCGGCATTTCTGTTGTAGGCAACCAGCCGCGTCAGGCGCACGCCGTAAAGCTGGGAGGCAACTTCCTCATCAGCGCAATGATCCATTCGCTCGGCGAGGCGTTTGTATACGCAGCGGGGCAGGGAATCGAACCGGAAATGTTTCTCGAAACCGTGAACAGCGCGCTCTTCCAGTCTCCGTTTTATGCGGCATACGGCAAGGTAATGCTGCATCCGCCAGAGCACCCGGGTGCCACGATGGAACTCGGAGCCAAGGATCTGCGCCTGCTGCGTGAAGCCGCCGCCAGCCGCAAGACGCGCCTCAGCCTGGCCGATGCTTTGGCCGAAGTTTTTGCCCAGGCCAGGCAGGCCGGCCTGGGCGGCGAGGATTGGGCAGTGGGCCAGTACAAGATGGCGCAGCGGCGGGGCATTTCGACATAGGCACGACAGCTCTCAAATTTTTCAAGCACTTACATGTGCCGTGTTTTCCAACACAGCCCGGCAATGACTTTTGGGTAGGATAGAGGCATGGATCTGAAGGGGAAAATTGTCTTCGTCACCGGAGCCAGCGCGGGAATTGGCGCGGCAACGGCTCTTGCCTTCGCCGCCGAGGGGGCACGGCTCCTGCTTGCTGCCCGTCGCGCCGGCAAACTGGCCGAGGTGGCCTCCAAATCACTGGAGCTTGGCGCCGCGGCAGTTCACTCCATCCACCTTGACGTGCGCAGCCGCATCGCGGTCCAGAGGACCATTGACGAGTTGCCGGAGGAGTGGGCACAGATTGACGTGCTTGTAAACAACGCTGGCCTGAGCCGTGGTCTCGACAAGCTCTATACCGGAAAGATCGAAGACTGGGAAGAGATGATTGACACCAACGTGAAGGGGCTGCTTTACGTCTCTCGCGCGGTGGTGCCAGGGATGGTTGTTCGCGGCCACGGGCACGTGGTCAATCTCGGTTCCACTGCCGGAGAGATACCTTATCCGAACGGAGCGGTCTATTGCGGCAGCAAGGCGGCAGTGCGATTGATTAACGACGGCCTGCGCGAAGACCTGTTGGGGACCCCTGTGCGTGTGACCAGCATTGATCCGGGGATGGTGGAGACCGATTTCAGCCTGGTGAGATTTCGCGGGGATGCAGAGCGGGCCGCCAAGGTCTACAAGGGAGTAACTCCGCTTACTCCCGAAGATGTGGCCGATGCAATCGTTTGGGCTGTTAAGAGGCCGGCGCACGTGAACATTGCACGGGTCGTTTTGACCTCAGTGCATCAGGCCAATTCGCTGCTCTTTCACCGCGAGTCCTAGCCTGACAATGGTTGCCGGGAGATCGCCGTCCCAGCAGTCAAGCCTTAACCCATCGCGCTGATCTGGCCTTCTATCTGGGCCAGGGCGGCCTCCAGAGCGGCGCGGCGGGCCGGATGCGATGTCCTCTGCGAAAGAATATTCTCACGTTGCAGGTTTAGAGCCTGCTTCTCGCGCTCCCGCACGGCGTGGTGCTGCGCTTTGATGCGCCTCGCGTCTTCACTCTCAAACTTGTCGCGGGAGTCTACTTCCGCTTGCTGCACGGCTTTAGCCATCTGCTCCTCCACGGATTTACTTTCCCATCCACGAGCCATATCTTCATTCTACGAGTGTTTTTTGCGTTGCGTCCCGCTGGCTGAAGATCGCCGCACGGAATAAGTCGGAGGATTGTCGCATGCGAGCTTGGCAGATTTCTTCCTTTGGCATTGATTCTTTGGAGTTTGTGGATAGGCCTACCCCGGTTCCCGGCCCCGGTGAAGTGCTCATCGCAGTTCGTGCGATTTCCTTTAATTATCGCGATCTGCTCATGGTCACGGGAAAATACAACCCCAAATTGAAGCTGCCGCGCGTTCCGTGCTCTGACGGAGCGGGTGAAGTGGTGGCCGTCGGTGAAGGCGTAACTGCATGGAAGCCCGGCGACCGCGTGGCGGGAATCTTCATGCAGAACTGGCTCGATGGACCCCTCACGCCCCCGCGAGCCAAAGGCGCGCTGGGCGGCGACATCGACGGAATGCTCACCGAAAATGTGGTTCTGAAGGAGACCAGCCTGGTGCCAATTCCGGAGCACCTGAGCTTCCAGGAGGCGGCGACGCTGCCCTGCGCAGCCGTGACCGCGTGGAATGCGCTGGCCGCCGGGAATCTGAAGCCGGGCGGCACGATTCTCATCCAGGGCACTGGTGGCGTGTCGATCTTTGCGCTTCAGTTTGCGCGAATCATGGGCCTGCGTGTGTTGGGTATTTCCAGCAGTTACGAGAAGCTGCAGCGAGCCATCGGAATGGGACTGGATGTTGGGCTGAACTACCGCGACCACCCCGAATGGGAGCGCTGGGTGTCCGACCAGACCGGCGGCGAAGGCGTTGACCTGGTGGTCGAAGTCGGCGGAATCGGTACGCTGCCGCGCTCGCTGAAGGCGGTTCGAATCGGGGGCACGGTGGCACAGGTCGGCGTGCTCTCAGAAGTTGCCGAGCCATTTTCTATCTCAACCATCCTGCACAAAATGGTGCGCATTCACGGAATCTACGTCGGGTCGCGCCGGGACTTTGTAGAGATGAACAAGGCGATCTCGCTGGCGCAACTGAGGCCGGTCGGTGAGGAATTTCCCTGGACCCAGGCGCGCGAGGTTCTGCACCGGATGGAAGAAGGAAGCCACTTTGGAAAACTGGTGCTGACGGTAGCCTGAGGATGCTTGAGACACCGTTCGTAGCCCGTCAATCTCCGCTCAATACAACGGCGAGGTGCCACCGTTGACGGCAGCACCTCGTAACAAACCCTGTTAGCTGTAGCCGAGCACAGGGTGTGGAATGTACTGAGCCTCGAGCGCGGCGACCTCTTCCGGCGACAACTTCACAGTCAGTGCAGCGACCGCGTCCTCAAGATGATTCGCCTTGCTGGCGCCGACAATGGGAGAGGTAACTCCGGGTCTGGAGAGAAGCCAGGCAAGGGCTAGCTGCGCACGTGGAATTCCGCGCTGCTCGGCGAGATTGCCAAGCGCGTCGACAACTTTGCGGTCGGCTTCTTCGGTTTTGGAGTACATTGCGTTCCCGAAAACATCGCTTTCGACGCGCTTGGTCGTCTCGCTTTGCCAGGGACGTGTGAGACGACCGCGCGCCAGTGGACTCCAAGGAATGACGGCGATGCCTTCAGACTCGCACAGCCCCATCATCTCGCGCTCCTCTTCGCGATAGAGAAGGTTGTAGTGGTTCTGCATCGTGACGAACCGCGTCCATCCGTTGAGCCGCGAGAGATAGAGTGCCTTGGCGAATTGCCATGCGTACATCGATGAAGCGCCAATATAGCGAACCTTGCCGGCTTTCACCGCATCGTGGAGAGCTTCGAGGGTTTCTTCGATGGGAGTTTCGTAGTCCCAGCGATGCGTCTGGTAAAGGTCGATGTAATCGGTCTGGAGGCGCAGCAAGCTCTGATCCAATTCAAAGAGGATGGCTTTGCGAGAGAGGCCGCGGCCGTTTGGCTCATCGCGCATGGGGCTGCAGACCTTGGTAGCCAGGACGATGGACTCGCGGCGGATGTTGTTCTGCTTCAGGAAGCGGCCGATCACAACTTCGCTGTCGCCGCCGGAGTAGACATTGGCCGTATCCCAGAAACTGATGCCGAGGTCGAGAGCCTGGCGGAAGAAAGGTTCGCTATCGGCTTCGCTGAGTGCCCATGGTTGGCGGCCCGGCAGCAGTTTGCCGGTGGCCGGAGAACCGTAGGTCATGCAGCCAAGACAGATGCGCGAAACTTTGAGTCCAGTGTTGCCTAGATTGATGTAGTTCATTTGTGCTCCTGAAACAAGTTTAATGCCGTAGGCTGGGGCGCTAATCTGGAGGAAATACATGCCCTTCTTAATCGCTCCGGGAGAACGTCAACGATTGTTAAACGATAAGTATTGACGGGAGTGCGACCATTCGTGGCTGCGATCATTGATTAAAACGAATCTCGGGGAGGCGGGGCCTGCCTCTTTCGTAACCCTCTTTCGTAACCCCTTTGTTTGGTGTCGGAAGCAACATTTACGGGGTAGCATAGGTCTAACATTAGAAAGCAGCGGGCGTAAAAGCGGCGCGAGACGAAAACAGCAAAAGGGAAGGCGCTGGGAGTTTGCTCGAAATTCCACACTACACGATGGGCCGGCGGCAGCGCGCACTGAACAGCGATCGCGCAAAGCTGCGGGTTGCCCGCCAGTGGGCAATGATTTTCCGGGTGCTGGCCTTCGCAATGATTCCGGCGCTCTGTTTGCTGGCGGGATGCGGAGGCGGAATCGTGGCCGCCAACCCGTCGAACGGAACCTTCTCCATCACTCCTGGTACCGCGTCAATCGATACCAATTGCACCGGCTGCAATGCTACCAACTCGTCAGGCGCATCAGTCGAGCAGTTTTCAGCAACGCTTGCCAGCGGCGGCGCCGCTACCGTCACCTGGAAGGTCAGTGGTGGGGACGTGAACAGCGGAGCAGGCACCATCACCGCAAGCGGGCAATATATGCCGCCAAGCTACCTCACCGCAGACAGCGTCTCGGTCATTGTCACGGGCACCACGAACGCCAGCACCACGGCGACTGCGGTGCTGACATTGACGCCGGGCTTCCTGCAGCCGTTGACCCCGGAGAACGCGGCACTCGGCACGAACGCGACCTTGAAGATTACCGGCTACCTGGCCGAAGCGGGCGGCCACTTGGGCATCACCTATGCGCTGTCGAGCACGGCGAGTGGCTCCAGCGGCGGTCAGGGTTCGCTTGGTGCCACTAACTGCACGCGCAGCACTTCGACTTTCACATACTGCACAGTCACTTACACGGCGCCGGCCGCGATTTCCGCCACTAGCCCCACGTGGGTTGTAGCCACGGTGGGCAGTTCAACGTCGCGGACAACAAGCGAAGTTCTGCTCAACACTGCCGGCGTAACCAGCGATCCCTCCACACACGAGACGAAACTGGCGTCGCCGGCCTCCCTCGGCAGTTCGGGCGGCAACAACAACGACTACGACGTCTCCGGCAACCAGATTGTCGACTGCTGCGGCGGCACACTGGGCTCGCTGATTCAGAACAGCAGTGGAACGCAATTCCTGCTCAGCAACAATCACGTCCTGGCTCGGAGCGATCAGGCCAAGGTGGGCGAATCCATCGTGCAGCCGGGACTGATCGACGACAACTGCACGCCTAACACGCAAGGGGGCACTGAGACACCGGTCGGTACGCTGACCGGATTCCTTTCGCTGAAATCGAATTTGACCAACGCAGATGCGGCGATTGCGGCGGTGAACGCGAATGCCGTGAATACGAGCGGCAACATTCTGGAATTGGGAACTCTGCAGGCCAACGGCACCCTGGTAGCCGCCCCTCCGGGCATCTCATCAACGGCAGGCAAGGGCGAGAACCCGTCTCTCAATATGATCGTGGCCAAGAGCGGCAGGACCACGGGGCTCACCTGCGCCACCGTCTCAGCACTCAGCCTGACTGTGAGCGTGGATTACTTCACCGACTGCGCGGAGACCAAGCCCTACCTGACCAAGGTATTTACCAATCAGATCGGCATTACCGGCAACCAATTCAGCGATGCGGGCGACTCCGGGTCGCTGGTTGTTGACACTACCAACGCTGAGCCGGTGGGACTCTTCTTCGCGGGCGGAGCAAACCAGTCCGGCGTGAGCGAGGGAGTGGCTAACCCGGTTTCTGAAGTGCTGAACGAGTTGGGCTCCCAAGTGGGTAATACTTCGTACACGTTCGTAGGCACAACCGACCACCCCGTGAGTTGCCTCAACTATGGCAACAGCACGGTCAAGTCGGCGCAGGCGCGTGCGCTCACCGACGCTGAGACTGTTCGGGCCCAGCAAGGGCTGGGACAAGCGCGGATGCTGGTCAACCCGACAAATGGAATCCTCGGTGTCGCAACCGGCAAGAGCAGCGATGCCCCCGGCGAGAGCGCGGTCATTCTCTATGTGGACGAGAGCATGAACGTGACTGCGCCTGCCACTGTGGACGGCGTACGCACGATCGTGATTCCAACGACGGCGCGGGCTGTGGCCTTTGGCTCTGCGCCCCAGACCGCGTTCGATGCCACCGCCGTTCCCGCGTTAGCGGGCACTGTGATGAGTCAGGCCGTGGTGACCAAGCAGCAGATTGCCCAGAGCCTCATGCAGCAGAATCCCGCGTTCTTCGGCGTGGGTGTGGGCCAGAGCCTCGACAATCCGAAAGAAGCAGCGCTGGTCATCTATGTCGATCGCAAGAAAGTTCCCGCGCAATTGCCAACGGCCATTAACGGCATGCGCACGCGCTACGTGGTGATGGAGCGCTTGCACGTGACGCGGTCGTACGCGGCGCCCCTGCAGTCCAGGAGCCACTGCATGCCGCATCCGGCAGCAGAGCGGCCGGGGAGCCTCAATCTCCTTGATCTGAACGCTCCGCAGAGTTTGAGACTCCGCTAAGAGCGCACTCCACTGCCCGCGCTTGCGACCAAATGGCGTCGCGGGTTTCAGGTGTCCGCATCTTGCGGAATCTTCCTAACCCACCACTCTTTCGTGCCCCAGCAGGCGGCGAACATACACCACCTGGCCTACGTGGTAGGTCTCGTGCATCGCGAGAAAACTCACCATCCCGCCGATGGTTCCATCGAAGCTTGGAGATGGCTCTGGTGCAGGCGCGGCCATCGCTTCGGAGTGAGCCGCTTCAAGAGCGAGTGGAAAAATGGTCGAGAGTTCTTCCCATGCAAGAAGAATCTCTTCAGCCTGGGGGTATTTCACGGCTTCAGTGGGCTTGGCGCCGCGCTCAAATTGCTGTAGCCACGGTGCTGTCCACGATGTACCGAGAAGTTTGAGCGCTCTTGAGCGGGCCCACACCATGTGTCCCACAATCCAGAGTGCTGAGTTTGAACATTCACCCGGGCGGGTCGACCATTGCTCGGCGTTGAGTCCTTCGATAGCCTTGGCAAGAAGCGCTTCATTGCGACGGAAGATCTGGGAAGCTGTAATTAACTCGGCAGCGATGGGCATCCTTGTACCCTCCTATTGGCCGGATCAGGTCTTTCTCACTTACACCTGCTAAATCTGATCATCATCGAGTCAGGGTGCATTTGTTGAAGCGCAAATAGGATGGCGAAGAAGATTCTTGTGGAAAAAGAAAATTTCGAAGTGCATAAATGAATCGGCAAAGCCCATCGCTGCCAACCGTCTTCGATCTTGCGGCAACCGGTTCGCGGCTTCCGGGCAAAGCAAAAGAGCGAAGCGGATTGCCCGCCTCGCTCTCCAATTTCAAATTGAAGCTGATATGCCCTTCCGCGTTATTCGACAGGGCGGGCCTTGCCGTTGCCCAACGATTCGTCAATTATTTTGTTGACCTTGCCTTCATTCTCCCTGGCGATCTGGCCCATTTGTGCGCCCAGCTTGCCCATCTCGCCGCCGAGCTTGCCCTGCTGCTCGCCGTACTTTCCCATGCCGCCGTCGAGGCTTATTTGCTGCATCACGATCTTGCCCTGCAATGAGCCAAGCTCACCCTGAATCCTGCCGATCTCTCTTTGCAAATCGCCAAGATCCTTCTGGCTGATTGTTCCTCCCTGCTTCGCCTGCAGACTGGCGACTGCTGCGTTCAACTCGGCCATCTCCTTGGTGAGATCAGGCGTTGGCACAGACACGTCGCGCATCTGCTTGCTGATCTCTCGCTGCTGTTTGCCGAGGTCGCGCATCTGCTGACCAAGCGCGCGCATCTGATCGCCGAGCTCGTCCATAGGCTTGTTCATGGCTTCGATCTGGGAGACGATCGCCGGATCATCGACGATGTACGACTTGCCCTCGTGGCGGAACCAGAGGAAGTGTCCGTGCGCAACCTTGCGCGCCTTTTCAATCTCCTCAGAGTGCTCGCCGTCCCATTCGCCGTTGAAGCGGGTCTTGGTTCCAGGATCGCCGACCAAGGCGTACGGGTCGCCGCCGAAGGAAAAGTGCATGCCGCGGAACGAGTAAGCCTCTGCCCGCGCGGCGGCAATCTCCGCCGTAATGGCAGGGTCAATTCTGACGCGAATCGCGTCTGGTGGAATCCGCACAGAGATCTGCGGCATGGGGGCTATCGGTGCAATGGGGACCAGCGCCGGCGGCACAGGGGGTGCGGATCCGATTGCGGGATTGGGAGCTATTGGCGCCATCGGAGCATGACCGGAGTCGACGGCGCCAGCAGGGGATGGAGACGGTGGAACCGGCATGGCGTCGGGCGTGGGTGCCGGCGTTGGCGCGGCTTCCGGTGTCGGCGCAACGGCCGGCGCGGGGGCGGGCTCGGTCACCTGCTCCGCAGTGGACTGGCCGGCAGCGGAGATTTGCGGGCCGGGCTGGGTCACTACAACTGGAGTACCCGCAGCTTCAACCCGCACCAGGGCCGTCGCGGCGAAGAGCGCGGCTGGAACAAGCAGAACGGCGAG
>CZKZ01000603.1_pt1 | contig 21225 bp, 18 predicted proteins | sample 1122171 | NCBI WGS metagenome assembly CZKZ01 (sample SAMEA3539301, study PRJEB10725) | soil metagenome | biome: tundra; feature: field; material: soil | place: USA | collected 2010-05 | depth 0.15 m
TTTGCCGGAAGCGCTGTTCGGGACCGCGCAATGGGACTTCAAACACAGGGGCAATCCGGTGAGCGTGAACGTGGCTCCGGATTTGGCTGAAGCGATGAAGACCAATCCGCGGCTGAAGGTTATGGTGAACGGCGGCTACTACGATTTGGCTACGCCGTTCTTTGCCGCTCAGTACGAGGAAAAGCATCTGCCGATTCCGCAGTCGCTGGCGAAGAATATCGAATATGACTGGTATGAGTCGGGGCACATGGTTTATGTGCGCGACGAGAGCTTGAAGCAATTGCACGATCGGGTGGCGGCGTTTAATACCAGCACGGGTGCGGGGAAATAACTGGGAATAGAGAATAGGGAATAGGGAATACAAAGGCCCCTCGGTTGAGTGTCGTGCTATCCCGCCCTTTCGCCGAAAAGATGGCCAAAAGGATGGGACACGGGACTGAGGTGCGGAGTTTCCGAGGTTGAATTGCGGGGCTGTAGACTAAGCTGCATGAGACGCTTTGCACTGGCTCTGGTTTTGTTCTTTCCGATTGGCGCGCTCGCGCAATCTTTCTCCGTTACGTATCCAAAGGACGTTAGCGCGCAGGCACTTGATGGGCGGCTGTTGCTGGTTCTTTCTACCGATCCAAGTGACGAGCCACGGAACCAGATCGACGACACGCCGCGGACGCAGATGCTGTTTGGGCTGACGGTGGATGGGTGGCAGCCAGGACAAGCGGCGGTGCTGGATGCAAGCGCTTGGGGATATCCGGTTCGCAGCCTCAAGGACGTGCCACCGGGTGAGTATTTTGTTCAGGTGGTGCTGAACAAGTACACGACGTTTCATCGCGGCGATGGGAAGACGGTGAAGCTGCATATGGATGAAGGCGAGGGCCAGCAATGGAACAGCTCGCCGGGAAATCTCTACTCAAAGCCAAAGAAGATTACGGTGAAAGCCGGCGGCGCGCCGATTGCGATTTCGCTGACTGAGGTGATTCCGCCGATTCCTGCGCCGGTGGACACGAAATACATTCGGCATATCCGGATTGAGAGCGCGGCGCTGACCAAGTTCTGGGGCCAGCCGATGTTAGTTAGTGCGATTGTGCTGGTGCCGGAGGGGTTCGACGAGCACGCAAATGCGCGGTTCCCGCTGATGATCTTTCACGATCACTTTGTTTCGGACTTCACCGACTTCCGGACCACTCCGCCGGAACCGGATTTGAAGCCGGACTACAGCGAGCGTTTCCACCTGGCGGGGTACAACCACATCCAGCAGGATGAGGCTTACAAGTTTTACCAGAAGTGGATATCGCCGGGGTTTCCGCGGATTCTGATTGTGAAGATTCAGCATGCGAACCCGTTCTACGACGACTCGTACGCCGTGAACTCCGCGAATGTGGGACCGTATGGGGATGCGATTGAGAATGAGTTGATTCCGGCAATCGAGAAGCACTTCCGCGGGATCGGGCAGGGGTGGGCGCGATTTGTTTATGGCGGATCGACGGGCGGATGGGAGGCATTGGCGGTGCAGGTGTTCTATCCGACGCACTACAACGGCGCGTTTGCGGCCTGCCCGGACCCGATCGATTTTCACGCGTTTACGAATATCAATTTATACGACGACAAGAACGCATTTTTTATTGAGGGCGCGCACAAGCGGGTGGCGCAGCCGGCGATGCGCGATTACCTGGGACACACATTGATCACTACCGAGGAGAACAACGCTTACGAACTGGCGCTGGGGGATCATGGGCGGAGTGGAGAGCAGTTCGATATCTGGCAGGCGGTGTATGGGCCGGTCGGCGCGGACGGGTATCCGGCGCCAATCTTCGACAAGGTTACTGGCGTGATTGATCACTCGGTGGCGCAGTATTGGCGGCAGCATTACGACCTGGAAGCAATTCTGGAGCGGGACTGGGCGACGCTGGGGCCGCAGTTGAAGGGGAAGATTCATATCTACGTGGGGTCGGACGATACCTATTTTCTGAACGACGCCGTTTATCGAATGGAAGACTTCTTGAAATCGACGAAGAACCCGGCTTATGGTGGCGAAGTGACGTATGGGCCGCGGGCGGAGCATTGCTGGAACGGAGATCCGACGCTGCCGAACGCTTATTCACGGCTGCATTACGACATGCAATATTTGCCGAAGATTCTGGAGCAGATGGAGAAGACAGCGCCGCCGGGAGCGGACTTGAGTTCGTGGAAGTATTGAAGGACAGTGGTCAGTGGTCAGTGATCAGAATGACAGCTAAGTTGAGTGTGTTTGGTCCTACCCGAATTTCATGCTGCTGGCAGTGGGTCTACGGGTTTGGCGAATATAAGGGCGTGGATTCCCTGGGAGTAGTAGTTCACTTCCCTGCCCTGGGGAAGATAGCCGTGGGCCTGGTAGAGATGGATGGCGGGGGCGTTCGACTCGGCTACGTGGAGACCGATTGCGTTGGCGCCGGCGGTGGTTGCTGAGGTCTCGAGGCGGCGGAGGAGTTCGGTGGCGATGCCGCGATGGCGGTGGGCGGGAGCGACTTCGAGGGTTTGGATATAGGCGGTTATGTTTTCTGATTCGCTGGTCCATTCGACGATGGCGAAGCCGGTCATTTGCTGGTCTTCTTCGGCGATCCAGGTGGCGGAGTCAGGGCTGTCGACGAGTTGACGCATGTAGCGGCGGGGGAAGCGGAGGGGCGGCTGAAAGCATTCGCGCTCGATCGCGTAGAGTTGGGGGAAGTCTTCCGCGCGGTAGAGGCGATAGAGCATGTTTTGAATGTAGCTTGTTGGGCGGTGGGTGGGTCTTAGCGAGTTAGCGTGCGCTGCGCGCACATCAGCAAGTTAGCGAGTTAGCGGGATTGTGGGAGGTGGAAGGAATCCCGAGTCCGAAAAGCGGGACTCGGGGCACCCGCATTGTTGATGTCCCATCCTTTCGCCAAGAAAAAGGCGAAAGGATGGGGCACGGAGCTTTGTTGCACCGTGGGATGGAGCCGAAGAACTAGACCTTGGCTTCGAGGTCGGAGATTACGTCAAAGAATCGCTGGTCGAGACGGCGGTTGCTGGCGATGGCTTCCTTGATGGTGATGTCGGTGATGTCGGTGCCGCGGAGGACGGCGATGCGGCCCCACTTCTTGTCGTGCACCATGTCGATGGCGTGGAGGCCGTAGCGCTGGCCGAGCACGCGGTCGTAAGCGGTGGGCACGCCGCCGCGCTGAGTATGGCCGAGGTTGACGGAGCGGGTTTCGTAGCCAGTCTTTTCCTCGATGAGTTCGGCAAGGGCTTCGCCGATGCCGGAGAGGCGGGCGTGACCGAAGGAGTCGACCGTGGCTGAGCCGATGACCTGGCCGACTTCAGGCAGGTGGCAGCCTTCCGCGACAACGACGACGCCATAGTGCTTGCCGTGATCGTAGTTGTACTTGAGCAGGGCGCAGACGTGGTCGATATCGATTTCCTTTTCAGGAACGAGGATGACGTGTGCACCGCCGGCAATGCCGGAGGCATAGGCGATCCAGCCGGCGTCGCGGCCCATGACCTCGATGACGACGACGCGGTTGTGCGAGTCAGCAGTGGTGTGGATGCGGTCGACGGCTTCAGTTGCGATCATAACGGCGGTATCAAAGCCAAAGGTTGTGTCGGTACCGCTGATGTCGTTGTCGATGGTCTTGGGAACGCCGACCGAGGGGACACCGTGTTCGCTCAGGAACAGGGTGACGGACTGAGTGTCGTCGCCGCCGAGGGCGATGAGGGCATCAATCTTGTTGAGCTTGAGGACTTCCTGAACCTTGTCGATGCCGCCTGGAATCTTCTTCACGTTGGTACGCGAGGAGTGGAGGATGGTGCCGCCCTTCAACTGGATGCCATCGATGTTTTCAAGGGTGAGGGGGATGAAGTTGTTGTCGAGCACGCCCCGCCATCCATTGAGGAAGCCGATGAACTCGTCTCCGTAGTGGTTGATGCCCTTTTTGACAGCTGCATAGATCACGGCATTCAGGCCGGGGCAGTCTCCGCCACCGGTCAACAAAGCAACTCGCATCTGAAAATCTCCTCGTGAAATTGCGCGGCCAACATGATTCTTCGATCAGGCGGCCGGGCCGGGAACTTGTCCCTGAAGTGTGCGCTCAAAATCCGGAGGTCCAGAACGCAGGAGCGGCCGGTTTCAACGCCTTATCCAGTGTACTCCGGGGTTGTAAAGGGAAATCGTGACCGTGCGCACGGAAGGAAAGGGGTGAGGAGGGTCAGCTCTCAGCTTTCAGTTGTCAGTTTTCTGTTTGCACGAGGGGGATCATGGGGAGTTTCTGGTTTGGGTGCTGGAAACGGCATTTCTGTTGGGCTGAGGCGGGGCGCGGTGGTTCAATAGGATGGTATGCCCGGAATTGGAGCAATGCTGCTGCTGGCGTTTGTTGGCCTGGTTGTGATTGTGTTGCTGGTGCTACTGCAACTGACACGACTTGGATTCCTGATCCGCACGACGATCCCGGATCGGCCGCGGCAGCGCATGTTCCTTGCCTCGGTCTCGTTTCTAATTACCTTTGTGGGGGTTCGGATGCTGGTGCACCGAATCGTGAACCATGAGGGTCATTTCCAGTGGGTGGTGGTGCGCGGGATGCACATTCACCACTTGGTGTGGGGAATTCTGATCCTGCTGCTGGTGGGCTACGGGTGGCTGATGGATCTGGGCCGATCGCACTCACCTACTTCAATCTTCCTGGGACGGTTGATGGCGGTGAGCTACGGAGCAGGTGCGGCGCTGACACTGGACGAGTTTGCGCTGTGGCTGAACCTGGAACCGAATGCGTACTGGTCAAGCGAGGGACGGCTGAATATTGACGCGATTATTCTGTTCGGCAGCCTGCTGGCGGTGGGGGCCTGGGGGGCGCCATTCTTCAGGGGACTCCGGGAACTAGGGCGCAAGGGGCTGCTGTTCGGGAAGGGACTGGGGCGGTGGGGCTCGCCTATTCGCCTCGTGAGGTTGCTTCGTCCGCGTAAAGTTCGGCAATGACACCAGCGTAGCGCTCCATGAGAACGCGGCGCTTGAGCTTCATGGATGGGGTAAGTTCGCCAGTCTCCTGAGTCCACTCCTCTGCAACGACGCGGAAGCGCTTGAGGGTCTCAAAGTTGGCGAGGGAGCCGTTGACTTCGCGAACAATCTCTCCGTAGAGGGCGATGACGCGGCTGTCGGCCACCAATTGGGTGCGAGATGTAGTGGAGACGCCGTGGTGCCGGGCCCACTCCTCAAGGACGGTGAAGTTAGGGGCGATGAGTGCGGAGATGAACTTGTGCTTGTCGCCGACCAGGGCAGCCTGAGCGACGAGCATACTGTTCTTGAGCTTGTTTTCAATTGGCTGGGGCGCAACCATTTTGCCGCCCGAGGTCTTGAGGAGTTCCTTCTTTCGATCGGTGATAAACAGGAAGCCATCGGCGTCGATGTGGGCGATGTCTCCGGTTCGGAACCAACCCTCGGCGTCAAAACACTCGGCGTTGGCTTCAGGCTTGTGCCAGTAGCCGGAAAAGACTGAGTCGCCTCGGACAAGCAATTCGCCGTCGTCGGCGAGTTTGAGCTCGATGTTGGGCAGAGGAAAACCGGCGGCGCCCATGCGGTGCTTGAGAGGCGTATTGAGGGAAATGACCGGCGAGGTTTCGGTGAGACCGTAGCCTTCCCATAGTGCGATTCCTGCCGCGGAGAACCAACGAGCAATGTCCATTCCCAAAGGCGCTCCGCCGGAGACGAAGATGCGGACGCGGCCGCCGAAGGCCTCACTGACCTTGGAGTACACCAGCTTTGAAGCCAGCTTCCAGAGGAATGCCGCGGGTTTGCGGCCGTCGTAGATGGTGTCGCCGTGTTTGGCGCCGAGTCCGATGGCCCAGGCAAGCATGCGCTTCTTGACCGGAGAGAGCGCGGCGCGGCGTTCGACCTCCTGGCGAATCTTCTCGTAGACGCGGGGCACGCCGACAAGGACGGTGGGCCTGATTTCGCGCATGGCGAGCGGCAGTTTGTCGAACTGGGAGCAGTAGGCGACCTGGGCTCCGGAGTAATACATGACGTAGTCGAGGGCGCGGGCGGTGATGTGGGAGAGGGGCAGGAAAGAGATGCAGGAGTCGGTGGGGCCGAAGTTGAAATCGGCGGCGGCGTAGCTCTGGTTTGCAGCGATATTGCCGTGGGTGAGGGCGACGCCCTTGGGCTCACCGGTGGTGCCGGAAGTGTAGATAAGGGTGGCAAGGTCCTTAGGCTCGACGGCGCGGACTAGAGCGTCGAAGACCGGGTCGCGGTGCGAGTTGCGGTCGTCGGCTCCGGCCATAAGTGAGCTGAAGGAGATGGCTCCGTCGGGCGCGGGGGAATCCATGATGACGATACGTTCGAGTTGGGTGAGGGCGCGGACGGAGTTGAGCTTGTCGAATTGCTGGCGAGTGGAGACGACGGCGATGCGGCAGCCTGCATCGTTGACCAAGGCCGCGACCTGCTCGCCGGTGAGGGTTGGATAAATGGGCACGTCGGCAGCGCCGATGGCGAGGGCTGCGAAATCGGTGACGGCCCACTCCCAGCGGTTCTCGGCAATAAGGGCAATGCGGTCGCCCTTTTGCGCTCCCCAGCCAAGAAAAACCTCGGCCAGTGCGCGGACGCGCTGATAGATCTGGTCGGAGGAGATGGGTTGCCAATGCCCAAACTCGTCCTGCCAGAGGACAGCGCGGGGATTGGCTGCCGCTGTAACGCGGCGAAACAGGTCATTGATGGTAGAGATGGGAGCGATCGTCATCATTGGATTGAAATTGGGAGCGCAGAAAAAATCAACGCGCGGACATTGGAGAGTGTATCAGTGTGGAGGGCAAAGGGTGCAAATGGCGGTTTAAGTAAGTCCTTCTCCGCAAGCGAAAATGTCGTGAGTCCATTTGAGGGGGCGTTCCCTCAGGGGCTAAAGCCCACACTTGTTTTGCAGGTTCTCTGTACGGGCTGAAGCCCGTACCCTTCAGCCTGAAGAATGGCCGGCGCATGGTCGAATTTGCATACTTATGCATCGATATTGTATATTTATACGAGCGCGGTTTCCGCTTCGCGGACCGCGCCTTCGATTTTAACTGAGGAAGCGGCAATGAAACACCAACGCCTGGATGCAATACGAGAAGTGCTGGCGAAGTCCGCGGTGGCAAACCAGGACGATCTACGACGGAAGCTTCGGCGGCGCGGCATCGAGGTAACGCAGGCAACGTTATCGAGGGACATTCACGAGTTGCGGCTTTCCAAGGGCCCGGGCGGCTATTCGCTGCCTAACGGACACAGGGGAACGAGTGCAGCAGCAGTTGTGGAAGATGACGGGCCGCCCTCGGTGGAAGAGATGATCGAGAGTTTCGTTCTGCGTGTGCGGCAGGCGATGAACCAGGTAGTTGTGGGAACGGTGATGGGTGGAGCGCAGCCGGTGGCCGCGGCGCTGGACCACGAGGGATGGCCGGAGGTCGTGGGCACGGTGGCCGGAGACGATACGGTGCTGGTGATCTGCGCTGACCCGCGGCGGGCGGTGGAAGTTGAATCCCGGTTAAGGACGATGCTGGAGTCATGAAAGAGAAAGTACAAACCGCTGTTATAGGAGTGACGGGGTATGCGGGCGCGGAGCTGGCACGGCTGCTGTTGCACCATCCCCGGTTGCACGGAACGCCGCCGGTGTTTGCCGGGCGCGTGGACGCGAAAGACGTTGCGCGCGGCGGTGTACCGCTGGGCGAAATTCATCCTGAGCTGATCGACAGCAAAGGAAGCGGCGCACTGAAGCAGGAGCCTTTTTCGTGGGAGCTTCTGGTTGAGCGCGGGGTTGAGGTTTTATTTTTGGCGACTCCGCATGAGCAGTCGCGGGAGTGGGTTCCGGATGCGCTGGATCGCGGGCTCAAGGTTATCGATTTGAGCGGGGCGTGGCGGCTGACTGAAGCAGCCAACCGCGCTGTTTATGCATTCGAGGACGATGGCACCGAGTTGGCTGATGCGACGCAGGCGCAGGCAGTTTACGGAATGCCGGAACTGCATCGCAAAGTGATCAAGAACGCACGGCTGGTGGCCAACCCCGGATGCTACGCTACCTCAGTCATTCTGCCGGTGAAGCCACTGGTTGCCGCGGGGATGATCGATTTGGAGCATGGCATTGTGGCCGATGCAAAGAGCGGCGTGAGCGGCGCGGGCAAAGCGCCGACGGCTAAGACACACTTTATGTACGCGGCCGACAATCTGTCGGCGTATGGAGTTTTTACGCATCGCCATACGGGCGAATTGCTGGAGCAGATCGGCATTGAGGCGGGCGAGATTGTTTTTGCGCCACATCTGCTGCCGATTCCACGCGGGATTCTGGCGACGATCTATGTGAAGTTCAAAGAACCGCAGACGCGGGCGAGCGTTTTGGATTTGTACAGCAAGTTTTTTGCAGAGAGCCCGATGGTGCGGCTGCATGAGAACGGGCTGCCTCAGATTCAGCACTCGGTGAGAACGAGCTATTCGGACATTGGCTTTCAGCTTGACGCGAGCGGACGGCGCGCGGTGATCGTCAGTTGCCTTGATAATTTATTGAAGGGCGCGTCCTCGCAGGCAGTACAGAACCTGAACGTGATGCAGGGCTGGCCGGAATCGGAAGGTCTCGAATGAAAATCGCCGCGGAGGGTCGCGAATGAAGTATGTGGTCAAATTGGGCGGAGCGGGCCTCGAGACTCCCTCGCTGCTGGAAGGCTGTACGCGCGCCATTGTAGAGCTGGTGCGCGACGGCAACCAGGTAGCCGTGGTGCACGGCGGCGGCGTGCAGTTGACGAATACGCTGAAGGCACTTGGCAAGCAGAGCGAGTTCATCAATGGGCTGCGGATCACGGATGCGGAGACGCGCGATGTTGCGCTGATGGTGCTGGCCGGCAAGGTGAACAAAAAGCTGGTGGCATCGTTGGGCGTGCTCGGACAACCGGCGGTGGGAATGTCGGGCGGCGATGGATTGCTGTTCCGCGCGCGCAAGAAGCGGACTGCGCCGGATCTTGGCTTTGTGGGCGAGATTGCCGCGAGCGATCCGCGCTGGCTTGAGGCTATCTGGCAGTTGAATGGTGTGCCTGTGCTTTGTTCACTGGCGCTTGGATTTGACGGCGAGTACTACAACATCAACGCGGACGAGATGGCCGCGGCATGCGCAGTTGCGTGCGGAGCGGATGCGCTGGTGTTTCTTACAGATGTTCCTGGCGTGAAAGATGCGAACGGAGAAGTACTCCGATGGCTGAGCATCGATCAGATTGCCGAGATGGCGAAGAGCGCCGTGATTACCGGCGGGATGTTGCCCAAGCTAGGCGCCTGCCGCGAAGCACTATTGAACGGCGTGAAACGCGTAAGGATTTTGCCCGCGGAGGCGGCCGGTTCCCTTCCCGACCTGTGCAGCACTCGCGTAGCCCACGGCACCGAAGTGATGGTGGCCTGAGCGGTTCCACAATTTACGTGCCGTCATTGGCACATTGCAAGGTGCCTTTTTCTTGAGGAAAAAAGGCACTCAAATGCAGGGGTTCCAAGGAATGCGATTGTGGAACCGCTGTGAGGAGTGAGGAAATTGACAAAACTCGATCAGATTCGTGCCGCGGAATCGCGGCTTCTGCTTTCGACCTATGATCGCTTCCCAGTTTTATTTGTGGGCGGCGAGGGCGTGCACATTATTGATGAACAGGGCGAACGGTATCTCGACCTGTTGAGCGGCATCGGCGTGAATGCGCTGGGCTACAACCATCCGGTGATTGTGAATGCGATTGCCGAACAGAGCAAGAAGCTGATTCACACCTCGAACCTCTACTACCACGAGGGGCAGGCAGAACTAGCGCTACGGCTGACCGAGCGCACAGGAATGGATCGCGCGTTCTTTGCCAACACGGGCACGGAAGCATGGGAGGGCGCGATGAAGTTGGCCCGGGCTCATGCGGGCGTGCTGCGTGGCGAGGGCGCGAACATCGGGGCGAATCTCGGAACCAGGTTTCTGGCACTGGAGCAGAGCTTCCACGGGCGCACTTTCGGCGCGATGTCGACGACGTACAAGGCCAAGTACCGCGAGCCATTTGGGCCGGTGGTTCCGGGCGTGGAGTTTGTGAAATTCAACGACGTGGCCGATTTGCGCGCGAAGTTTTCGAACGAGGTCTGCGCGATTCTGGTGGAAGCGATTCAGGGCGAGGGCGGCGTACGTCCGCTGACGCAGGAGTTTTTCGCAGAAGTCCGAGCACTGGCGAACTCGACCGGAGCACTGCTGATTGCGGATGAGATTCAGGCCGGGATGGGGCGCACGGGCAAGTGGTGTGCCTATCAGCATTACGGGATCAAGCCGGATATTACAACGCTGGCGAAACCGCTGGCGGGGGGCATTCCGCTGGGAGCGGTTCTTTGCACGGAAGAGGTGGCTCGTTCGTTCCATGCCGGCGTGCACGGAACGACATTTGGCGGCGGGCCACTGGCATGCGCGGTTGGAATAGCGGTGATTGATGCGATCGAGAAGGACGGCTTGCTGGCCAATGCGACTACGGTAGGCGACTACTTCCAGGAGCAGTTGCGCGGCCTCAAGAAAAAGCATGAAGCGATTGTGGACGTGAGGGGCAAGGGATTGATGGTTGCCGCAGAACTCGATTCCGCGGAACTTGGCAAGAAGACAGTGACGGAGATGCTGAAGAGGCACATCCTGATCAACTGCACCAGTGACACGGTGCTGCGCTTCTTGCCGCCGTTCATTCTGGAGCGCGTACACGTAGACACGGCAATTGCAGCGCTGGACGAAATTTTTACAGAATATGCAGCCGCGCAGGATGCGGCCGGGCAGGGTGCAGTCGCATCCGCAGGAGGGCACCAACGTGGTTAGCAAAACGATGGAACGCCGGGACGTTGGAGTTCCGGTACAGAAGGATCCCGATGTTCTTGCCGCGGCGGCGCGATTGGCCGGCGAGGATTTGTGCTCGATTGCCGATTTGTCGAGCGGTGAAGTGCGCGCGATATTGAAGCTGGGGCACGACGTGAAGCGCAATCCGCGCGAGTATCGCAATGCGCTGGACGCGAAGCAGATGGTGCTGATGTTCGAGAAGGCGAGTCTGCGTACCCGGTTGAGCTTTGAGACGGGCATCAACACGATGGGCGGAAACGCGATTTTCGTGGACCAGACCAACTCACCGCTGGGCGAGCGCGAGTCGATTGCCGATGTGGCGAAGAATGTGGAGCGCTGGGTGGATGTGATTGTGTTGCGGACATATGCGCACGACACGATTACGGAGATGGCGGCAAATTCGCGTGTGCCGGTGGTGAATGCGCTTTCTGACTTCGAGCATCCCTGCCAGGCGCTAGCGGATTTTATGACGCTGGAAGAGCATATTGGCTCGCTGGCCGGGGCGAACTTTACCTACGTCGGCGACGGCAACAATGTCTGCCACTCGCTGATGCTCACCGGCGCGCAACTCGGCGCCAACGTCACCGTGGCCACGCCGCGCGGCTACTCGCCGGACATCGAGATCGTTACCCTGGCTCGCGACATCGCCCAGGCCAACGGCTGCGAACTGCGCCTGCTGCAAGACCCGCAGGCCGCTGCCGAAGGCGCGAATGCCATCTACACCGATGTGTGCGTCAGCATGGGCTTCGAGCACGAGTCCGCCAAGCGCGCACCGATCTTCAGGCCGTTCCAGGTGAACGAGGCGCTGATGCAGAAGGCACAGCCAAGCGCGGTGTTTATGCATTGTCTGCCGGCACGACGCAACGCGGAAGTGACGGATGCGGTGCTGGACGGGGCGCAGTCGATTGTGTTCGACCAGGCTGAAAACCGGATGCATGCGCAGAAGGCGTTGCTGCTGTTGTTGTTGGGTGGGCTGGCGAATGTGGAGAAGTTTCAGTAGGCAGTTGCCAACCGCGAGTGCTTGGTTTCGTTGGGGAATTTCGGATTGAGTATTCGTCCGAACCGTAGATTCCCTCAGGGGCTAAAGCCCTGCCTGATTTTTCGACATTGCGGCACGGCTGAAGCCGTGCCCTTTCAAAGCATCGAAGCAAGATGCTGTTTGAGGTTCTCAAGAATGTCTGCAATTCTCGAATCATTGCCCGTCGGCCAGAAAGTCGGCATTGCCTTCTCCGGCGGGCTCGACACCTCTGCCGCCCTGCACTGGATGAGGCAGAAGGGGGCCATTCCTTACGCCTATACAGCTAACCTGGGCCAGCCCGACGAAACCGACTACGACGCGATCCCGCGCGCGGCCCTGGAATACGGCGCCGAAAAGGCCCGCCTGATCGACTGCCGCGGCCCGCTGGTTCGCGAAGGCATTGCCGCGCTCCAGGCCGGCGCCTTCCACATCACCACTGCAGGTGTCGCCTACTTCAACACCACTCCGATAGGCCGCGCCGTCACCGGCACCATGCTGGTTGCCGCAATGAAGGAGGACGCAGTCCACATCTGGGGCGACGGCTCCACCTTTAAAGGCAATGATATCGAGCGCTTCTACCGCTATGGACTGCTCGTCAATCCCGACCTCAAGATCTACAAACCCTGGCTCGACTCCGAATTCATTGACGAGCTGGGTGGCCGCGCCGAGATGTCCGCGTACATGCAACGCTCCGGCTTTGCTTACAAGATGTCCGCCGAGAAGGCCTACTCCACCGACTCCAACCTGCTTGGTGCAACCCACGAAGCAAAAGACCTGGAGCATCTTTCTTCTTCGGTCAAGATCGTTGTTCCGATTATGGGTACGGCCTTCTGGCGCGACGATGTCGAAATCCAGCGCGAGCAGGTCGCAGTCCGCTTTGAAGAGGGCTTTCCGGTTGCGCTCAACGGCCGCCAGTTCAGCGACCCCGTTGAACTTCTTCTCGAAGCTAATCGAATCGGCGGGCGGCATGGGCTCGGCATGTCCGATCAGATAGAGAACAGGATTATCGAGGCCAAGAGCCGCGGCATCTACGAGGCGCCCGGGCTGGCGTTGCTGTTCATCGCTTACGAGCGCCTGATCACCGGCATTCACAACGAGGACACCATCGAGCAGTACCGGGACAATGGCCGCAAACTCGGCCGCCTGCTATATCAGGGCCGCTGGTTCGACTCCCAGTCCATCATGCTCCGTGAATCTGCCCAGCGCTGGGTCGCCAAACCCATCACCGGCGAAGTGACGCTTGAGCTGCGCCGCGGAAACGACTACTCGATCCTCAACACCGAGTCGCCTAACCTCACGTTTCATCCCGAGCGCCTCAGCATGGAGAAGACCGAATCGACATTCTCCCCGCGTGACCGCATCGGCCAACTCACCATGCGCAATCTCGACATCACCGACACCCGAGATAAGCTCCTAACCTACGCCGCGGCCGGGCTCCTCAACCTTAGTACAGGTAACGAAATGCCCATGTTGAGCAGCGCCAAGGAGAAGAAATAGCGTGAGGTTCGCTTAAAACAATGTCGAACGAACAACAATCCGTGAAGATGTGGTCGGGCCGCTTTCGCGAGCCGCTTGATAGCGAGTTCGAAGCATGGCAGCGGTCGATTGTTTTTGACTGGCGGCTCCTGAACCAGGAGATTGCCGCGAGCAAGGCTCATGCGTCGGCTCTTTGCTCGGCAGGGATTCTGTCCGAAAGTGAAACAGTGGAACTGCGGGCGGCGCTGGATGCGATTGCCAAGGCGCATGCGACAGATGCCGGCAACGCAGAGGTGCGCGATCACGCATCGGCCGAGGACATTCACCACTTTGTTGAATTGAAGCTGGTGGAGCGCGTGGGCTCGTTGGGGCTGAAGCTGCATACAGGCCGCAGCCGCAACGAACAGATTGCGACCGATCTTCGCTTGTATGTGCGCGCAGAGATTGATGCGGTTGTTGCGGGCTTAGCAGCTTGGGCCGAAGCGCTGGTGGAGCAGGCACGCAAGGCAGGCGACGCTGTGATGCCGAGCTACACGCATCTGCAGCGGGCTGAGCCTGTGCTCACAGCACACTGGCTGCTGGCGTATGTGGAGATGGCGCTGCGCGATGCGGCACGGCTGAAGGATTGCGCGGCGCGGTTGAACTATTGTCCGCTGGGTTCTGGGGCTGTGGCCGGGGCGACGCTGGCGCTCGACAGGACGATCGCGGCGAAGGAGCTTGGATTCACGGCGCCGACAGCAAACTCAATGGATGCGACCAGCGATCGGGATTTTGTTCTTGAGTATCTGCAGGCGCTGACATTTGTTGGATTGCATTTGAGTCGGTTTGCGGAGGAGATCACGCTGTTTGCAACGGCGGAGTACGGGTTTGTGATTCTGCCTGAGGCCTTCTCAACCGGGTCGAGCGCGATGCCGCAGAAAAAGAATCCCGACCTGACGGAGCTGATCCGCGCCAAGGTGGGGCGGATTCATGGGGCGGCGCAGGCGGTGACACTGCAACTGAAAGGGCTGCCTCTGGCCTACAATAAAGATATGCAGGAGACCCAGGAGCCAGCCTTTGCAGTGAGCTTTGTGGCGCAGATGCTTAAGCTGGTGGCACGTTTTACAGAAGCACTTGAATTCAATCGCGAACGCATGGACGAGGCGGCGAAGACGGGCTATTTGAATGCAATGGCCGCGGCGACATACCTCGTGCACAAGGGTGTTCCTTTCCGCACAGCGCACGAGAAGATTGGCCATGCGGTGCGGTTTGCATTGCAAAAGGGTGTGGAACTGGGCGACCTGACACTGGATGAGTTGAGAGCGTTCGGGCCTGAGTTCGCGGAGGATTTCTTCCCTGCGGTGACGCTGACCGCAACGCTTGATTGCCACGATGTGACGGGAGGAACTGCGCGCGGGCGGGTGCACACCGCTCTCGAGATAGCGGCGAAACGTATAGCAGCGATGACGACAAACAGAATTGGGACAACACAAGCGATTGGGGAGGCCGTTCATGCTGGTGCGTAAGGCATTGCTTCAAGACGCCTCCAACGTCTACGACCTGGTGAATTCGCTCTCGGGTGATGGCACGCTACTAAAGCGCGCGTTTGCGGAGATCTGCGAAAACATTCGCGACTTCACGGTTGCCGAGTCGGATGGCGGCGTGTTTGTTGGTTGCGGTGCACTGCACTTTTACGGACCGCATCTGTGCGAGGTGCGCTCGATTGTGGTGAAGCCGGAAGCGAAGGGACAGGGGGCCGGCGGGCGAATTTTGAGCGGGCTGATCGAAGAGGCCGAACAGCATGGGATTCAGTCTGTATGCCTGTTCACGCGCATTCCGGACTTCTTCTTCAAATATGGATTCCGCACTGTTGAAGACAAGTCCGAATTGCCGGACAAGATTTTCAAGGACTGCCAGAACTGCCCGCGGTTGCACCGCTGCGACGAAGTGGCGATGGTGCGCGGACGGATTCCTCGGATCTCGATTCTGGGGCCGAAGGAAGAGGCGCAGGAGCTGGTGAGGATCTCGGGGTAGGGGTCAGGCCACCAGATTTCGCGTGCTGTGATGAAAGCTTTCCTTTTCCATGTATTGATGTGAGACCTAGGGCGCCGGCTGTGTCCTGATATTCCCTCGGGGGCTAAAGCCCTCGTTCATTATTGGGCAGTTACGGCACGACTGAAGTCGTGCCCTTTCAAAACAGCGGCTGAACTAGAGTTTTTCCGCAGCCTGTAAAGCCCAAACTTCTTCTGTGCCAATTGCGGCGCGGCTAAAAGCCGCGCCCTTTCAAAACCCTGCATTGCCATCTGTTCTAATTCGCTGGTATGGGAGCGGACATGCCGGCGATGATCTGCCATCCTTTGGCAGTCTTTATCCAGGTGTGCGTGATTCTTTGGGTGGATGGTTCTCCGTGACCGCCTTTGTCCGCCCAGAAGGATGTGAGCCAGAAGTGCGTGACAACGAGGTCGCCAGTGGATTGACTGGCGGCTTGCTGGATTGAAAACCACTGGAGCCTGAGGCCCTTATCGGTGTAGCGAGCGATCCAGTCGGCGATGTGGTCTTTTCGCGCGGGCTGTGAGTTGGCGTACGGCCAGCCTGTTACGTTGTCATGCCAGAGGGTCATGTAGCTTTCAAGATCGAGCGCTTTGACGTCCTCCCAGTAGGTGGTCTCCAACTTCCATACTGCTTTCTCATTGTCAGACTGCTGGGCCTGGGCTGGTGCGGCGGCGCTCATAGCTACAAAGAACAGAAAGAAGATGCTCTTGAGTGCGATGGTGCGCAGGGATGTTGCGACCGTGATGCGCTTTGTGAATGTCATTGATCCTCCAGGGAATATGGTTCGTTGCCAAGAAGCTCATTTTACGGCGATGTGAAGCGGTTTGAGCAAATACAGCAAGTCAGCCCCCGCTGCGTGGGGATAGCGAGTTAGCAAGTTAGCTTGTGGGCTGCAACGACAATCTTTAATCGCAGCGCGGGGAAGCACTGAGAGTTGCCAGCTAGCTCCTTTTTGCAAGTGTGGACGCGGCGACTGCTGCCTGGCCGTAGCTGAGGCCGCCGTCGCCGGGGCTGACGCTTCGGTGCTGAAAGACTCGAAAGCCTTCGGCTTCAAGACCTGTACGGAGCAAGCGGGCGAGGCGGCGATTGTGCATGCAGCCTCCTGAGAGGGCTACCTGGCCGATGCCGGTGGCCGTGCGGGCCTCGATTGCGGCACGGATGAAGGCTGAGGCTATCGTGGCGTGGAATTTGGCTGCTATGCACGGCCTGGCTACGCCGGCGCGAAGATCTTCAATCAACCCACGCCACAGTGGAGTGGCGGAAATCTTCATTGGATCGTGTGCGGACCAGTTGCCGCCGGTCAGCTCCAATTCATAGGCAGGCGCTTCTCGATTCGCGGGCGTTCCACCGATTTCATACGGTTCATCGACGGCGAGGCCTTCGAGTTCGATGGCGGCCTGGGCTTCGTAGTCTACTTCTGTTCGCTGCAAGACAACGGCTGCTACTGCGTCAAAGAGCCTTCCGCAACTGGAGGTGAGCGGAGTGTTGACGCCGCGCTCGATCATGCGGTGAAGGACGCGGGCCTCGGCTTGCTTTGCGCCGATCAAGTTCAATATCTCTGGCGACTCGACATCGAAGCCGGCTTGATGTAAATGGCCAAAGGCCATGCGCCACGGTTGGCGGATAGCGGCTTCCCCGCCGGGCATGGGGACGTAGTCGAGATGGGCGAAACGCTCAAAATGGTCGAGGCGGCTGATGAGCACTTCCCCGCCCCAGATGCGGCCGTCGGTGCCGTAGCCGGTGCCGTCGAGGGAGATGCCGATGGTCTCGGACTCGATGGCGTGCTCGGCCATGCAGCAGGCGACGTGAGCGTGATGATGCTGGACGGTGATGAGACGCAGACCGCGTTCGCTGGCCCACTCCCTGGCCCACTCGGTGGAGAGGTAGCCGGGGTGTAGATCGTGGACAACCGTCTCGGGCTCGATTTCGAATGTTCGCATGAGGTGATCGAGCGATTCGCGAAAGAAGTTGAGGCCGGTGAGATTTTCAAGATCGCCAAGATGTTGACTCTGATAGACGAAGCGGCCGCGGGCGAGGGCAAATACATTTTTGAGATGGCCGCCGACAGCGAGAAGCGGCGGCGCTTCGAAGGGCAGCTGGACACCGAGCGGGACGAAGCCGCGGGCACGGCGGATGATTTGCGGAGCGCTGTCGACGATGGCTGTGACCGAATCATCGCAGCGCTGGAGGATTTCGCGGTCATGCATCAGGAAGGCGTCGGCGATTGCGCCGAGACGGGCACGGGCTTCGTCGTTGTCGATGTCGATGGGCTCTTCACTGAGATTGGCGGAGGTCATGACGAGGGCCTGGAGGCGCGAGTCGGCGAAGAGGAGATGATGCAAGGGCGCGTAGGGGAGAAATATGCCGAGCCAGGGAATGCCGGGAGCAACGGAGGGGGCGATGGGGCTGGGGTCGAGCTTGCGCACGAGAACGATGGGGCGCGCCGGAGTGGTGAGGAGTCTTTCTTCGGGTTCGGTAAGGTCGCAGATTGCGTGCGCGGCGTCGAGGTCGCGGACCATGACGGCCAGCGGTTTTCCATAGCGGTGCTTGCGCTGGCGAAGGCGCATGACGGCGGATTCGTTGGTGGCATCGACGCTGAGATGGAAGCCGCCGATGCCTTTGATGGCGAGGATTTCGCCGTTCAATAGAAGACTGATGGTTTGTTCGACCGGACCAAGTGAATCGCTAAAGAAGTGTCCCTCAGGGGCTAAAGCCCCTTCTAATTCAGGAGCGTTCGCGGCACGACTGAAGTCGTGCCCTGACACTTCTTGCTGCTCCGGATGAGTCCTTGCGCTCTCCGAATGACCTTTTTCGCTTTCTGAATGATCTTTGCCGCCGCCTAGAATGCTCGTGCCCTTCGTCGGGATAGAGCTTCGCGAGTGCTCGGAATGCAAATTTGATGGTTCTTTTGCAATCTCACCCGACAATGGCCTGCCGTTGGCTGAGAGGAGCGAGAGTTGCGGGCCGCAGTCCCAGCAGGCGTTGGGCTGAGCGTGGAAGCGGCGGTTTGCCGGGTCGTCGTACTCGGCCTGACAGGCGGGGCACATCTTGAAACGCGCCATCGAGGTTTGGGGGCGGTCGTAGGGGATGCGGCGGGTGATGGTGTAGCGCGGACCGCAGTTGGTGCAGTTGAGGAATGGATAGCGGTAGCGGCGGTCGGTGGGCGAGAGCAGCTCGCGGATGCAATCGGGACAGGTGGCGGCGTCTGCGGGAATTCCAGTAGAGACGCGGCCGAGGACTTCGCTAGCGACGATGCGGAAGCCCGTGTCGCCGGTGGGCTTGGCTTCGCGGACGGTGACGGAGTCAATGCGCGAGAGGGGCGGAGCGTCGGAACGAAGGCGGGCAAGGAATGAATCGAGCGACGCACGAGGGCCTTCGATTTCGATTGTGACTCCGTCGGTGTCGTTGCCGATGAAGCCGGCGAGTCCCTCTTCAAGCGCGAGACGGTAGACGAAGGGGCGAAAGCCGACTCCCTGCACGACACCGCGGACGGCCACTTCGTGGCGTTCTCGTTTCGGTTGGGATTCGTGGGACAATTCCGACCTCGCACCGGAGTCCAGCATAGCGCATGGGCAACCTATGTCGCAGCATGCATTTACGAAGCGCTGAATTCGATTTATGAGGCAGAGCAACCAAATGATTGCTGTTTCATTCAAACCAAGAGCAGCGGAAAAGGCCTGAGACCGACACCGCGTGCTCGCGCGCAAGAGGAAAAATAATCTGCTGCGTTGAAAGACCTTTGATTGGCACTCTCGATTGCGAATGCTTTGAGAATAATGAGGAACGCATGCCGGAGGAGACCGAGATGAAGAAAATCATGATGTTGACTGCGCTACTGTGCCTGGCGAGTTTCAGCTGGGCGGACACTTCAACCAATCCGACGACCGACCGGCTTGAGCACGCCGGTGCGGTGATGCACGAGATCATGGCGGCTCCGGACAAAGGCATTCCAGAAGAGGTGCTGGACCACGCGAAGTGCGTTGCGGTGGTGCCTCACATGGTGAAGGGCGGATTCATCTTCGGCGCCGAAGGCGGAAGAGGCGTTGCGACCTGCCGTACGAAGGATGGATGGAGCGCCCCGGCATTCTTTGCCATTACTGGCGGGAGCTGGGGACTGCAGATCGGCGTGGAAGGCGTCGATCTGGTGATGATTGTGCAGAATGACAAGGGCATGGAGCGCTTGCTTTCAAGCAAGTTCCAGGTGGGCGCGGATGCATCTGCAGCGGCTGGACCGGTGGGCCGTCACGCTTCTGCCGACACAGACTGGAAGATGAACGCCGAGATACTCACTTACTCGCGGGCAAAAGGAATCTTTGCTGGGCTCGACCTGTCGGGCTCGGCCATCCGCACGGATGACGACTCGATGAAGACGGTATATGGACCCGAAGTTTCAACGCGAGCAGTGCTGCACGGACAGGTGCCTCCGCCTGCTCCGGCTGAGCCGTTCCTGGATGCGGTGAGAGGCGCGAAAGCGCAAGCGGGAGCCAGATAATGAAGTTCAGCGTACGGCCTGAATTGTTCGCTTGTGGCCTGGGCAGTGGCATGCCCAGGCCACAAGAGGCATGAAAGGAGAAAGTATGCTTAGGACGATACTGGTAATTCTGGTGGCGCTTTGGATTCTCGGGTTCATTCTGCACGTGGAAGGAACCCTGATTCATCTTCTGCTTGGGCTCGCGCTCGGGGTGCTGCTTCTGGACCTGTTCCGGGGCAACCGAAGCGTGTTGTAAAGGTCTGACCGGCGGTTGAGTGTGAGCCATTCGATACATCTTGTTAAGCTTGTGTGAGTGAGAATCCACAGCATGACGATTGGTTTGCGGGCAAGAACGAGCTTCCAGGCCTGGAGCCTGGTTCTTTTTTTGTGCGCCGGAGCCGGGACGATTCGCGCCCAGCAGGTTGACAGTGCTGCGATGCTGCAGAAGATTGACGCGGCGGTGAAAGCGCGGGTTGACGGGATTGGGGCGTACACGGTTACCGAACACTACGCGGTCTTCAGAAGCAAGGATGAGGTCCATCCGGTGGCTGAAATGACCGTGAAGACGACGTACAAGCAGGAGACGGGCAAGAGTTACTCGATCGTTTCCGAGACCGGTTCAACGGTGGTACGAAACCTGGTATTACACGCGATCCTGGACAATGAGCAGCACGTGAACGAACCCGGCATAAGAGAGGGAGCGTGGGTAACTACAGCCAACTACGAGATGAAGATGAAGCCGGGCGGCATCCTGAAGGTGGACGGGCGGGATTGCATTGCTCTTGTACTGACACCGCGACGGAAGGAACCGTATCTTCTGGAGGGGACGTTGTGGGTGGATGCGAAGGACGGCAAGATCGTTCAGATTGAGGGAAAGGCGACGAAGAGTTCTTCAGTGTTTACCGGCGCCACGCAGCTGGCGCGCCAGTATTCGAATGTGGAGGGCTTTGCGCAGGCCACGCACGCACGGGCGCAATCGGACAGCTTTCTGTTTGGACAGACTGTGGTGAAGATCGACTACCAGGATTACCAGATTCAGCTTCAGCCGGTGCCTTGACGGCGGCGGTGAGCGTTGCCCGCGCGAACTGCGCCGTTTCTGCTCTATACTAGGCTTCGTGACTCCGATCTTCGGCGACTGGAAACTCGACGCCGCGCTGGGCTCCTGCCTGTTACTGGGGCTGCGCCATGGCTTTGACTACGATCACCTTGCGGCCATTTCAGATATAACAGCAGTGCAGCGTAACTGGAAGAGCGGATTGCGTTTAGGCATGACGTATGCGCTGGGCCATGCGTTCACGGTGGCGGCGCTGGGCGTGGCGGTTCTGCAGTTGCACATGGGACTGCCGCAGGGGCTCGACCACTGGACCGAACGGCTGATCGGGTTGACCCTGATCGTGCTGGGTGTCGGGGTGGTGGCGGGAATT
>CZKZ01000027.1_pt1 | contig 20665 bp, 10 predicted proteins | sample 1122171 | NCBI WGS metagenome assembly CZKZ01 (sample SAMEA3539301, study PRJEB10725) | soil metagenome | biome: tundra; feature: field; material: soil | place: USA | collected 2010-05 | depth 0.15 m
TATCAGGCCAACCGACTGCTTTACCTTTTGGCTTCAGCCTGTCAGCGTCTTTGGCTGGTCCATGCTAACGATGCCTACGGCGGTTTACATATGTTGGGCGTGTCGTCCAGTCTAACCCTCTGACCACCTTGACGCTGGCAGTCAAGGAGATTCCCTCACGGCAACCTCCATCGCTTGCGCGGAGGATATTGTCTCGGCAGCTTCCGACCCGATCGTTACCAATCACGCCGGTGCCGATAGACTACTGCGGACGGAACCGCAGGTTCAGTTCATGATGAATCCATGTTGAACATTCGTTGAATCAGCTTCATGTCACACGCCACGCCGCATGTCCGTCACGCCTGCAGCGATCCATATCCTCGTTCCTGCACGCAGCTCGATCACCGGCGCAAGCTCTCCAGGATCGTGCGAAGCAAAGCACCGTCTGCACCATGCTCAACACTGATCGATGCTCGCCCTGGTAAATCAATATGGATCGCGCCGGTCGGCGTTGCCGGCACAGGAGACGATGGCATCGCCATTTCAACATCGCCTTCAGAACTGGCCGGCGCCACCAGCACCGGAATCAACGAGGTTGCTGTCTCTCCGCCTTCCAGCAACAAACCGCTGCGGTAATCCTGCCGCCACTTAAACACCTGGTTCGCGTTCACACCGGCGGACTGCGCCGCACGAGCCACGCTCATCCCTGGCTGTAGCGACAACTCAACGATCCGGCGCTTCTCCGCCACACTACGATGCACCCGCGGCGCTCGCCTCGGACCTACACCTTCGTTACGTTCCATGGCTGCATCTTCATCCCTCGGACCAATAAAGAACCAGAGGGGAAGACCACACGCTTACGTTCTGTGAGCATTCTTCCGATCATTGTCTAATGGTGATTGGTCTCAACACGAAACGTCGGATTCATTCTGTCAATGCAGTCTTGGCAGCGAATTCCGGATCCGAAAGGCCATCATGTCGGAGGCAGTTGCTCGTTACCAAACGTAGGTGGCAACCACCTGAGGAGGGCCGGGTAATCCGTCAGTGACTGGGGTCTGCAGAATGATCTGCACGTTCTTTTTATCCCAATCCGGCGAGACCGACTGGAGGCCGTTCTGAATGTACTCCGGACTGGAAACGAACTCACCCGCAGCCTGCGTGCTATAAGACTTGATTCCGGCCACAACGACAACGAATTGACCGGTTCTGGAATTCAGAAGCCTGGTGACAACCGCGTAGTCCTCCATGGTTTTGCCGTTCGAATCAATTCTTGAGTACCATCGCCGTCCCTTCGGACCTTCTTCCCGAATGATCGATTGGCCGTCCTCATCAGCGAATCTGAAGTGAAGATTGGACATCATTTGCATTGTCCAGCGATTGTTGAAGGCCCCAATGACGACTGCGGGGGAGTTACGCAGGTCTTCAAACGAGTAGTCGCCTCCAATTCTGACTTGATTCTTCTTTCCGATCTGGCCGAAAAGAGAAGAAAGCCGAATCGCCGTGTAGACATCCCCGGCTGCGAGTCCATAGTCGGGGTACTCGACCATATCGCTCCATGCAAGCTTGTCGTCAGGCTGCAGATCAGGCCTTTCAGTGAGCCTTTCGAACTGGTTCAGGAACTTCTCCGGAGTCTTGGAATGTCGTTGGTAAAGCTTGACTGAAGGCAGGTAGACCGTGGGTTTGGCGAGGCAGATCAGAACAGGCTCGGGCGAGGAAAGCGCGGGAGCCCAGAACCTCTGTAACGCCGATTGGTGCACTCTGGCGCTATAAATAGTTAATCCGACCAGTGCCAAACCGGCCAGCATGACGAGGCCGGCTGCCGACAAAGCCCACAGACCCCATTTTTGCTTCCCGGAAGCACGCTTTGTTTCTGGCGATGCAGGCGGTAAGACCTCAGCTGCTTCCAGGTTGTGCACCAGTCGCTGGGGCGTCTCTTGAACGTCGGGATCAGCCTGTAGCGGGGAGGAACTCCGCGGGTGCGGTGCAGTGTGGGTCCACTTGAACTCCGGAGTATATGTGCCCACATGAAGTTCGATTCGGACTGGCGAACTATTGGGAGTCGCCTGGTAATACTGGACCAGTCTTTTGCGAACTTCTCCCGCCTGTACGCGAACTACAGGGTCATCTCCGGTTGCATATCCTGCTGGACGCTGATAGAGGTCCATTCCTATCGTACGTTCCTTGAGTCGCTCATGGTTCCCGTCCAGGCGGTGGTGGACCACGTACGACAGAAACTGTTGGCAGCGCTTGCTCGGTTGAAAAATGGGACTGTTCAGGATCGCATCCAGTTCACGAAGGACCGAGTTTCTTTCAACTTCGTCGAAGGTGCGGATTTCGCCATCACCCTCTTCGCGCCAAACCTGATGGGTCGTCAGATCCATGGCACTCACCGCCTTTAGTTTGAGAGCGCTGCGATCGAGTTGGTCGCGGCCAGTGATCACCCTACTCTTCTCTTTGCAAATGAGCGACGTTCTTGTTTCGCCTTTGCCAACAGGCTAACCGTAGCCCAACACGCCGTCTCTCATAACACTCCTTTGGGCTCTATCTTGCGGAACCTGAAGGGGTTCGTCAACTCGGCAAGCAACCTGCATCCTGCCACCATACTGTAATACACAGTATTCCACTTGAAAAGCCTCTCCACGAGGGAAGACGGTTTCATCGTGCCGCAACAGGTGGGCGTGTCTCCCTGCATTGACTTGTTTCCCATCAGGTTCCCCGGTTGAAGACTCTTGGCGGGGCGCCGTTTTTAAGCTACGGCAGGCAGAAGCGGCAGCGAAGCATCGGTCGGATTCTTGTCGGGGGCGAATTTACGATTCCCGAGGCGCTTACGGAATTATGAAGACACGTAGATGGGAGCGCCATACTCCGCCTCGGGCCTGGCAAGCGGTATAAGTCGACCGCGAAGACTGCTTGTCCACTTGGCAAGTTCAGAAGCGTTCATCACGGCCCTTGCCATGTGAGCTATTGCGACCAGGGTTCACCCGGATACTAGTGCTCAAACCGGAACCACGGACGAAGACCTGATTTCGATTGGTTTTCACCAGTCTGCCCGGAATAGAAGGGCGTAAACACCCAACAGCATCTCCGAAATCCCAGGAGCATACCTGAGTTTCGAGTAATACAAGGAGACCACATGACTAGCATCAGACTTGCGACCAGAGTATCAGGCCTCGCGGTCCTTCTAATGAGCTTAGGAGGATTACACGCGTTCGCTCAATTCTCAAGCGGAATTGTAGGAACGGCCACGGACTCAACCGGAGCAGTAGTTTCAGGAGCCTCAGTCACCCTTTCGGACGTCCGGCTAGGAGTGACAAAAGTCGCCAAGACAGACCAAACAGGTTACTTCCGTTTTGATAGCCTCGGGCCCTCCACATTTGACGTAGAAGTTCAATTGAATGGCTTCAAATCTTGGCAGATGAAAAGCCTTGTTCTTCAACCTGGGGAAACCCGTACACTCACTCCTGTGCTGCAGGTCGGATCGGTGTCGGTGAATGTCGAGGTTTCCGCTTCGGAGGAATCAGTCGACCTGGTGACTCCGACAACGGGAGCCGTCATTTCGCAACTCACGGTTCAGCAGCAACCCCTTATGGGCCAGAACGCCTACGCCCTCGCCAGCTTTACCCCGGGTATGACGGGAGCCGCGGTTACCTCAACCTCCATCGACAACTACAACAATGCGTTTACCATCAATATCAATGCCGCTGGTCTACGCCAGGAACAAAACGGCTACCTGGTCGATGACGCGTATGTCAATGAACCGTCCCGAGGCGGTGGTGCCACGATCTCCCCGATTCCTGACACGATTCAGTCGATGGATATCAAGACCAATGATTTCGACGCCCAAAAGGGAAGAGATGCCGGCGCGATTGTCGACATCTACACTCTTTCCGGATCGAACGACTTCCACGGCACGTTTAACTACTACTTTACCAACAGTACACTCACTGCGCTCAACCATTTTCAAACCTCGCTCGTTCCCGCTCAGCGAAACGAATTCGGCGGCACAATCGGGGGACCGATCGTCAAGAATAAGCTCTTCTTCTTTGCCGCTGCCGATGGACTTCGCCAGAGTTCCACCAGCAGCGGTTCGAACATTTTTGAGACTCCGGATTTCCTGGCGTATGCAAAGTCGGCTTTCCCGAACAGCGTGGGTACCGCGGTTCTGACCATGGCTCCGCCCATCGTTGCTCCAACCGCAGGCCTTCAGACAGTCGCCCAATATGAAGCTGCCACACCGGGCTTCTTCGCTCCACCCGCAGGCATCAGTCCCACGTTGAATATAGTCGGAACGGGAAATTACACGATCACCACGCCAAGGAACGGATACCAGTACAGTGGCCGTGTTGACGCCTATCTTGGCAAAAACGATCGGATCTACGGGGATGCTCAGCGCCTGAGCCTGAACACAGGAGCCGGCGCCAACCGGCCGACGATGGGTACTCCAGGCTCAGATCTATCCACTTTTGCGAATACGAACTGGACACACACCTTCTCACCTCGCCTCCTGAATCAAGCAGGCGCGGATGAAGCCCGTATCGTGGGTGCAAACAATGGCTCCCCAGGGCTCGCCATACCGTATGTCAACGTAAACGGTGGCTTGGCGGGGTTCGGAGGATGGGGCCCAGGGAACTTTGTCCAAACGACGGTCGGCTGGCATGACGTGATGACAGCGACCCTGGCCAGGCATACGCTGAAGTTCGGCGCGGACTTTTACAATATTCGTGAGGTCGATGCGCAAACCGGCGCCGTCGATCGCCCCACCTTCAACTTCAACAGTTTGCTTGATCTTGTGCAGGACAAGCCTCTGAACGAAAGCGCTACCCCAGTCAACATCTTGACTCACCTGCAGGCGCCCTATAGCCGCCGGTACCGCGAACAGTACATGGGATTCTTCGTGCAGGACGACTGGAAGGTCTCGCCGAGGTTGACGATCAATGCCGGTCTGCGCTACGACGAAATGATCAACATGTTTTCCATCCTTAGCCCGACGCAAACCAACTTCACCCTGGGGCAAGGTTCAGCCCTTGCAGCTCAGGTTACAACAGGCAAGGTCGGACTCACCCCAAACGACCATGTCCTGGACCACAATCTTTGGGCTTTTACGCCTCGCGTTGGATTCTCCTGGGATATCTTCGGAACGGGCAAAACAGCCCTTCGAGGGGGAATTGGCATGTTCTCGGATCAACCACCATACCTCCATATGACCGACATCCTGGCCGGTAACCCGCCCAACACCTTCACGCCGTCCCTCGATGTGCGTTCGGGCGGTAACCCTGTCTTCCAGCTTTGCAGCCCTCCACAAGGCTTTAATGAGACCTGCCCCGTCGTGAACACGAGTAACATCTCAGTGAACTCGAGTGGCGGAGTGCTCGTCAGTGGCGTTCTGCAGAGAGCGAATATTGGAGGCTATGACCCCCACTACAAAATGGGGCAGGTCTACGACTGGACCCTGAGCGTGCAGCAGCAATTGATGAATAATCTCGTTCTTGAGCTGAACTATTCAGCAACGGATGCCCATCACCTGCCGGTCTACAACCAGGAACTCAACCGCTTCGCGGGCGACCTTATCGTCAACAACGGCTCATTGCAGCGTCTGAATCCAAACTTTAGCAATGTGAAGTATGCCACCTCTGACGGCAATTCAGTCGGCCAGGTTGGCTCGGTGATGCTATCTCGCTCGATGTCCCACGGGGTGGATCTCCGCGGCATCTACACCTATGGCAAGGCGCTGGATGAACCTACCAGCACTTCCTCTTCCATCGACTCTGGATCCATCGTGCCAACGACTCAAGATGGCCCAATCTTTCAGAATGGCAATTTCAAGGCGCAGCGCGGCCGGTCCGACTATGACATCCGTCAGCAACTCTCGGCTATTGGTACCTGGATGGTTCCGAACAGCTACGGCAGCGCAGCTCTCAGAGGCATCCTCGGTGGCTGGCAGTTCAGTGGTGTTTTGGTACTGCAAACGGGCTTGCCCTTCACCGTCGTGAACAACTCGGGGTTCTCTCCGATCTGCAGCGGCAGCGCGACTCCCGTCAACGGTGGTTGCCCAGCGGGCAGCACGATTATCGGCGACTCCGGAGGCGACTACAACGCGGACGGAAGCGCCGTCGATGTGCCAAACGTGCCGTCATTCGGTAGTCACTTGGGCGGTCTGCACAAGGCGAATTTCCTGAAGGGAGTATTTCCAGGGGGCGGGGCGGCATTTCCGGCGCCGGCCCTGGGAACGGAGGGTCACCTCGGCAGAAACACGTACGACAATCTCGGGTATAACAACATGAACTTCACCGTTGATAAGTTCTTCTCGATACCTTGGTTCTTCTCAGAAAAGATGAAGATCGAGGCGAAGGGCGAGATCATCAATCTGTTCAATCGCTCCAATCTGACTGGCGTCTCAAATAACATGACGTCGGGCAACTTTGGGCAGGCGACGGGTCAACTGTCCGCACGCTACTTCCAACTCCACCTACGCGCTAGCTTCTAGGTGTGCCTCTACGGCAAAGGCCAGGGATGCGCAGTCTGCGCTGCCTGGCCTTTGCGCAGAGTATTCATCGTGAGGCACACTTCACCTGGCGGCGTCATCTCAACCCAGAATCATGATCCGCGAGAATGCCGGCGACTATCTTCAAGAAGAGGCTTTGGCCGTGCGTCCTCCATAGGGAACGGCCTGTTTACAAAACGGCAAGCCGGTAACCAGCCTCGGCGTCACTGAGCACTGGGACAACAACCCTAGTCGTCAGTACTCGCGCAACAAAGTCTCGAAGAACGGCAATGGGATCGAACTTATTTATCTGCCCGGGAAATAGAGGAAGAGATCAATACTGGTGATTGGAAATGATTCGATCGGCTTTACTTTTTGCGTCATGCATCATTGCTTGCAGTGTGCTTGCACAAACGCATAAAAACTCTCCGCCGGGTTTTCCTGTTCACGATCCTGGCAAGGGGTTGTCTCAGCACGACTTTATGTGCACAGGGGAGTCGCACGACCGCCGCATGTTCATAGTCCACCACGGCCAGATTGTGTGGACCTACGACGACCCTGCAGGGAAAGGCGAAATCAGCGACGCCGTCATGCTTTCGAACGGAAACATCCTGTTCGCGCATCAATTCGGCGTGAGCGAGATTACCCCTGACAAGAAAGTCGTATGGAACTACGACGCGCCGACAGGCCACGAGATTCACACGGCAGCACCGATCGGAAACGACCACGTGCTCTTTATTATGAATGGCGATCCCGCCATCGTACGCGTCGCGAACATCGTCACTGGCGCAACGGAGCGCGAATTTGTTCTTCCTACCGGGCATCCTGTCAGCGTACACGGGCAGTTCCGTCACGTCCGGCTGACCCCAAATGGAACCATGGTCGTAGCAAACACGCAGTTGAACAAGGTAGTGGAATATGACTTTGACGGCAACGAGTTGTGGTCGTTTCCAGCCACGGCGCCCTGGGGCGTTACCCCGCTTTCGAATGGCAGTCTGTTGATTACTGACCGGATTGGTGTCCGGGAAATAACTCGCCGCGGAGATGCGGTGTGGACATTCGCTCCTTCCGATGTTCCCGACTACAGATTCTCTATCCTGCAGCAGGCCTGGCGATTGCTGAACGGCGATACCGTCGTGAGTAACTGGGTGAACGAGTGGAGCACAACGCTGGAAGAACGCGTTGGCACTTTGCAGGCGCTGGAACTGACACCATCGAAGCAGGTCGTCTGGGCGCTTGCATCATGGGCTCCGCCTGCGAATCTTGGCCCAGTGACAACGCTGCAGTTTCTAGACGAGCCTTCGATCCCGGAAGATGTGCACTTCGGGCCGGTCCATTGAGCGCAATAGTGGAAACAGCTCTCAACCAAGTCTTGTCCGGCGGAACGATGTTCTTGCTGGACAAGACTCATTCAGTGAAAGAGTTCTTCGCCGGGAATTGGTATTCTCTTGCTTGATCATTTGACTCACACCGTGTATTGTGCAATGCGTTTGCAGTCCTCACCTGATTTGAAATTACAAACGCGCCGAGCGAGGAATTTCCGCGCTGGGTATTTTGTTGAGAAAGCCGATGCGGTATCCGCCATGATGAAAAAGCACGTTGCTATTTTGCTCTGCCTTCTGGTTCCCGGGTTCGCCCCGGCGCTTGCGCAACAATCCCATTACCCGTTCAATGATCCTTCGCTGCCGATGGAAACACGCATCGATAATCTGCTTTCGCATATGACTATCGACGAGAAGATCAACTGCCTGGGAATAGATACCGGAGTGCCGCGACTGGGGGTGCCGAATTTCGGATTCTCCGAAGGCATCCACGGAATGGTCCAGCGTCAGAGCTATAGCACAAGCATACCCATTACGACGACGCAGTTCCCGCAGCCTTCGGGTATGGGTGAATCATGGGATCCGGACCTGGTTCGTCAGGCGGGGCGCGTGGAGGGCTACGAGGCGCGGTTCATCACGCAGACGGCAAAGTATCACCGCCAGACCCTGATGCTGTGGGGACCGCAATCGGACCTCGCGCGCGATCCACGCTGGGGCCGTTCAGAGGAAGTTTACGGAGAGGACCCGTTCTTCAACGGTACGATGGCCGTCGCCTTCATTAAAGGCCTCCAGGGCGACGATCCAAAGTACTGGCAGGCGGCGGCGCTGCTCAAACATTTCGTTGCCAACGAAAATGAGAACAACCGGAACGGCTCATCCTCCGACTTCGACGAGCGCCTGTTCCGGGAGTACTACTCCGTGCCATTCCGAATGGGCTTTCTGGAAGGTGGCGCGAAAGGGGTGATGGCCTCTTACAACGCCTGGAACGGCACGCCCATGGCCGTCAATCCCATCCTCCGGAGCATAGTTCACGATCAGTGGGGCGTAGACGTGCTTTCCAGCGATGGAGGATCGGTGCGGATGCTTGTGAACCCGCGTCATCAATTCCCCGGTGAGAAGGCGGCGGTGGTCGCGTGCCTGAAAGCCGGCATCAATCAGTTCCTCGACGCAGAAGCCGATGTCAGGCGATATATGGATGAAACAAAGGAGGCGCTTAAGGAGGGCGAGATTACCGAAGCGGAAATTGATGCGCTGCTTCGCCCCAAGTACCAGATCACGATCCGTCTGGGTTTGCTCGATCCGCCGGAGATGGTTCCCTATGCGAGGATCAAGGATTCTCCTGAGCCCTGGAACACGGAGCGGGATAGCGCGGTATCGAAGCATCTGGCGCTTGAATCGGTGGTACTGCTCAAGAACGAGAATAGCTTTCTGCCGCTCAGGAAGGATGTCATCAAGTCGATCGCTGTCATCGGCCCGCTCGCCGGGTTGGTTCATTGGGACTGGTACGGCGGTACGCCGCCTTACGCCGTCACGCCTTTGCAGGGCATCAAAGACGAGGTTGGACCCAACATCAAAATCAACTTCGCTCCTTATGACACGCCAAACGGGGAGGCCGATGCCCTCAAGGCAGCAAGCGAATCCGATGTAGCGGTCGTCGTCATCGGCAACGATCCTACCTGCGGGCCGGATATGGGGCTCGCCTGGTACTCCACAGCCGATGGCGGCGGTGGAACGCTGCCCTGTACCGTGCCCAGCGACGGGCGTGAAGGACGCGACCGTGAAAGCATCGAGCTTGCTCAGGAGCAGATTGTCAAGCAGGTATTCATCAAGAACCCCAAGACCGTCGTCATGCTCATCGCAAGTTTTCCCTTTGCGATCAACTGGAGCGAAGCCAACATCCCCGCCATACTGACTATGACTCACGCTTCGCAGGATGAGGGAACCGCCCTCGCAAAAGTTCTTTTTGGCGATTACAACCCGGGTGGTCACCTCGTGACGACGTGGCCGAAGTCTTTAGATCAGCTCCCGCCGAGCATAGACTATAACATCCGCGATGGCTACACATATATGTACTTCAAAGGAGAGCCGCTCTATCCCTTCGGCTACGGCCTGAGCTACACGACTTTTAAGTGCTCGAATCTTCGCACAAGTTCCTCGCAACTGGACAAGGACGGCGCCGTCACCATTAGCGTGGACGTGACGAATACCGGCAGCCGCACAGGCGATGAGGTTGTGCAGTTATACGTGAAGCACCTGGGCTCGAAGGTGGAGCGTCCGCGCGAAGAGTTGAAAGGCTTTCAACGCGTCAGTGTTCAGCCCGGTGAAACCAGGGCCGTTCAGATTCCGCTCAAGGCATCGAATCTGGCCTACTGGGATGAAAAGCTGCAGCAATTTCTGCTCGAAGAGGAGCCGATTGAGGTCATGGTAGGGGATTCTTCCGCGGATATTAAGCTGAATGCGGAGATTCACGTTCAGTAATCAACAGCGCGGTAAAAGGCCGCATATGCGGCCCCTGCCGACGCTCGGAATTGCAGGCCACCATCGAGTAAGTTCATCAAGGATCAACCTGGATACGGGTTTGATCGAGAGTACTTTCGGGAAGCCGACGAGTCAAGTGCCCGCGCGCCGTCTTCAAATCCGGTTGCGGGCCGGTTCTTAACTAAGTCAGCTAGTCGCACCTTGGGGAGAAGTTATGGATTGCGCGTGTCGCCGTTTTGACCTCATGTCTGCATTCCACCTCTTATCCTCTTCTTGTTTCCGAGAGAGGAATTCGATCATGGGATCTTCAAAGGTGCACATGCTTACAGTTTTGCTTTCCTGCATGATGCTCCTGTGCCAGCATCAAATGGCCGACGGTCAGCAGGATCATACAACCTGGCGAGATTATGAGGGCGGTCCGGATAACTCGAAGTATGTCGCGCTGGACCAGATTACAAAATCGAATGTCGGGCAACTGCGCATAGCCTGGAGCTATCCGACGCGCGATGCCAACACCTATTCATTTAACCCCATCATTGCCGGGAACGTGATGCGCGTTTTGGCGCGTGGTAGTTCGCTGGTTGCGCTGAACGCGACGACGGGAAAAGAGATCTGGGTTCACGAAAACCTGCCGGGTATTTCGTACCGCGGGGTGAACTATTGGGAGAGCAAGAATCACCGCGACCACCGGCTGATTTTCCAGATCAACCATTATCTCGAAGAGATCAATGCCGACACAGGAAAGTCGATCCTGACTTTTGGCAGTGGGGGATTGGTTGACCTGAGAGTCGGGTTGGGCCGCGATCCGAGCACAATTGCGCGCATCAAGAACGATACGCCAGGAAAGACATTTGGCAACCTGATCATAATCGGATCGTCGACGGGCGAAAATTATATGTCGCCACCAGGTGACCTGCGCGCCTATGACGTAATCACCGGAAGGATGGTCTGGATCTTTCACACGGTTCCGCATCCTGGTGAGCCCGGATACGATACGTGGCCGAAAGATGCGTGGCGGTACATCGGCGGGAACAACACCTGGGGCGAAATCACTCTTGATGAGAAGAGCGGCATCGCCTATTTTCCGACCGGCTCGCCAACATTCGATCTCTATGGCGGCGACCGCGTCGGCAAGGATCTCTTTGCGGATTGCCTGCTGGCGATCAACGCATGGACAGGAAAGCTGGTCTGGTACTTTCAGGATGTTCACCACGATTTGTGGGACTACGACCTGACTGCGGCTCCGCAGCTAATTACCATACATCACGGCGGAAGAGAGATCGAAGTTGTCGGGCAAGCCGGGAAAAACGGTTTCCTTTATGTTTTCAATCGCTACACGGGCGACATGATCGCACGGGGTGAGACTGAATGGGGGACTCAACTTTGCGATCTGCGGGTGGCGCTGCGCGTGTCGCTGGCAACGTATTAGTGGCCGATCCCACGGCTCTGGGAAGACCACATCGAGAGAATGGGCGTCTTCGCCCAACAGAAAACAGGAGTGACAAAGATGAAAAAATCATTCGCTATTCTGGCCGCTCTTGCGGCCACACTGGTTGCCGCCGCGTTCCAGGTTCAGATACAGGCCCAGGAGCGCCCGATGCCCCGCATTGTGCAAAAGGACGGACGCTATGCCCTGTTCGTTGACGATGCACCGTTCCTGATTTTGGGCACGGAAGACCTGACGATGGGGCAGTGGACCACGTCTCCAGACGTTTGGCCCAATATCGAGCACATGCAGGCAAACACTGTCGAGGTATCCATTTACTGGGAGCAGCTCGAGCCGCAACCTGACCAGTATGACTTCACGATGGTTGACCGTCTGGTGAGCGAGGCTCGCCAGCATCACGTCCACCTTGTGCTGCTCTGGTTTGGAATGTATTACAACGGCCACCAGCACTTCATGCCCGACTGGGTGAAACTGGATCCCGTTCGTTATCCGCACGCGCTAAACCGCGACGGAGAGGCTGTCGACAATCTTTCACCGTTCGCGGCCACAACACTAGAAGCCGACAGGGCTGCATTCACTACTCTGATGCGGCACCTGAAGGAAACCGACCCGCAGCGCACCGTCATCATGATCCAGGTAGAGAATGAAACCGGTAACTGGGAATCTGTTCGCGATTTCTCTCCCGCCGCACAGAAACTCTTTGACGCGCCAGTGCCGCCCGAGATCCTCAAGGCCATGCCTGCGTTGTCGGCCTCCGGCTCTCCGAACTGGCAGCAAGCCTATGGTTCCAACGCGGACGAGTACTTCAATGCCTGGGCGGTAGCAAGCTATGTGGGCAAAGTCGCCGCTGCGGGAAAGGCGGTCTATCCCTTGCCCATGGACGCCAACTGCGCATTGCGGGATCCGCTGCGTCCGGGGCCTCCCGGAATAGAAGGGCCTGCTTCTGGCCGATACGAGAGCGGGGGTCCCACGGACAATGTGATTCCCATCTGGAAAGCTGCCGCGCCGGCCATCGACATTGAGGCTCCCGACATTTACAGGGGTGATCCAGCCTCGTATTTGAAGGATCTGGAGCTCTATCACCGAGACGACAATCCTCTCTACGTGGCTGAGACCGGTGGTACCGGCAATGCCCGATTCTTCTTCTCGGCGCTCAATCTGCAGACGTTAGGATATGCACCGTTCGGAGCGGCAGATGATACCCAGCAGGAAACAGAGCCCTGGGCAATGAATTACCGGCTGATCGGACCGATACAGCGTGAGATTGCACGGCTCAATTTTGAAGGCAAACTCAAGGCCGTGGCTGAGCCGCCGCACATCGACTTCTTTCAGGGCGGAGACGTGCCAAATCTCACGCAGACGATGTCGTTCAATGGATGGGATGCCGTAGTGTCCTATGGTGTGTCCCAGGGAGGCGCCGTGGGGTGGAATCCGACGCCAGTGGGGCGGGCTCTGGTTGCCCAAGTTGGTGAGAACGAGTTTCTGGTGACCGGATACTATTGCCAGGTCGACTTCTGGCCGGGCGGCACCGAGCAACGGAAGACTCAACTCATCGAACATGGGACCAAACTTGTCCCCTCATCTTTAATCGACGGGAAATGGCTACACCGGCAATACGTCCATGTTGAGCAGGGGGCCGAAGACAACGGCACCTACAAGTTCCTTCGCATTCTGAGTGGAAGCGACCTGAACTCCGGGATCCACTTTGACGATAAGCCCATGGTGCTGCGCGTCAAGCTCAATACGTATTAGAGGTCTTTGTAGTATCAGTTCTCTTGCATCCCGGCGGCGTGTGGCCGTTCACGCCGCTCGGGTGCACGGGCTTGCCGGTAAATTGCATGGGCGGAGCTTTTTTCCAAACCCCAAAAGGAGTCCCAGCTGTGAAAGTGTCTTTCTTTCTCTTAACCGTTCTCGCAACCACGTTGGTTGCCGGTCAGCTTTGTGCCCAGGCCACGGAAAGCCCGATGCCCAGTATTGTGCACAAGGACGGGCGCTACGCCCTGATGGTGGACAATGCTCCATTCCTGATCCTGAGCATCGAGGATCAGGATCTGGGTCTGGAGCCCAGCTGGTCCCCGCAGACCAAAGACTGGGCCGACATGGAATATCTCCATGCCAACACGGTCGAAGTGCCCATCTACTGGGACTGGATCGAGCCGCAGCCCGGGCAGTTCGACTTTTCGTCGATCGACCGGCTGATGGCGACGGCCCGCGAGCATCATCTGCGCCTGGTGTTGCTCTGGTTCGCCACCTGGAAGAACGGCAGCCAGCACTACATGCCCGACTGGATGCTAGCGGACCCGGTGCGCTATTTCCACGCGGTCAACGGGAAGGGCGAAGCCGTCGACTCGCCGTCGCCGCTCTGCACCGCGTCGCTGGAGGAGGACAAGAAGGCGTTTGCCGCGGTGATGGGACACATTAAGAAAATCGATCCGCAGCGCACAGCGCTCATGGTTCAGGTGGAGAACGAGACCGGCAACTGGAACAGCGTCCGCGATTTTTCACCGACCGCGCAGAAGGTCTTTGAAGCGCCGGTGCCGCCCGAGATCCTGAAGGCGATGCCTCCGCTGACGTCCGCCAAATTGCCGAACTGGCAGCAAGCCTATGGTCCCAACGCGGACGAGTACTTCAACGCCTGGGCGGTAGCGAAATACGTGGGCGAGGTTGCGGCGGCGGGCAAGGCAGTTTATCCGCTGCCTATGGACGTGAACGACGCTTTGCGCAACCCGTTCAATCCTGGTCCTCCCGGGGAGCCGGGAGCGCCCGGCGCTTACGAAAGCGGCGGCCCTACAGACAATGTGATTCCCATCTGGAAGGCAGCGGCACCGGCCATCGACATTTTGGGCCCAGACGATTATCAGGGCGACCCTACCGCGCTTGTGAAGGTACTGCAGCTCTATAGCCGCGACGACAATCCCCTCTTCCTGCCGGAGAGCGGTTGTTTCGAGTGTGACGCGGCCAATGGAGACTACAGCCGCTATTTCTTCACGGCGCTCAATCTTGGCGCAGTAGGATTCTCGTTGTCGGATACCGCTCCCGATCCTGTTTTGGCAAGGAACTTCGTGCTGGTGGCTCCGATGCAGCGGGACATCGCGCGGCTCATATTTGACGGCAAGCTCCAGGCCGTGGCCGAGCCGCCGCACTTCACCGGAGGAGACCAGGGCGACCCCCGACAGATCCTGCACTTCGGCACCTGGGACGCCGTGGTGAAGTTCGGATCATCCGCCTCCGGATTCGGTCCCGCCACATCTTCGTGGAATCCGTCGCCAAAGGGGCGCGCTCTGGTGGCCCAATTGGGGGAGAACCAGTTTCTGGTCGCCGGATATTTCTGCAACGTCGAGTTCTACCCGGCCGGGACCCCGGAGCAGCAAAAGACCCAGCACATCGTAGAAGGAAACGGACAAATACCCTCCGCCCTGATTGACGGCAAATGGGTGCACATGCAGTTCATGCGCGTGGAACAGGGAGTTTACGAGAATGGATCTTTCAAGCTGGTGCGCAGCCAGAATGGGGACGCTACGGACTATGGCTTTCGCTTTGGCGAGGAACCCACGGTGCTGCGCGTCACGCTGGGCACCTATTAGTGCGGTCAAGAGACTTTCTATTCTCTTTCCCAGTCGCTGAGTCAGCGCCCGAGGCAACATCGGCAGGATGAAGATGATAAGGATACGACGCGCATGGTGGCTTACTGTGTCGAGGAATCAAATAGGAGTGATAGATGCGAATAAGAATGAATGCAGTATTCGCGTTAAGCTTGCTTACCTGCGGCGCTGCCTTGACGCTTTCGGCCGCGGCACAAACAGACAATGTCGTGCCACATTTGCGGCAACAGGGCACAGCCACCCAGTTGATTGTGGATGGCAAGCCGTTTCTAGCTATCGCGGGAGAACTCACGAACAATGCGGCAACCAGTCTCCCCATGATGAAGACCATCTGGCCAAAGCTTGTCGCCGCCAACTTGAACGCCGCGCTTGTCGGAGTCTCTTGGGCGCAGTTTGAGCCGGAAGAAGGAACCTTCAACTATACTCAGATCGATGGCGTGATCGCCAAGGCCAGAGAAAACCAAATGCACCTCGTGATTCTCTGGTTTGGCTCCTGGAAGAACGGCACCTCCAGTTTTGCGCCGTACTGGGTGAAGAAGGATTACACCCGCTTTCCGCGCATTCAGATCGGCAACGGGAGTACCGTTTCGATCTCTGGCCCAGTGGAACTCCTTAGCACATTTGGTGAAGCCACGCGGGATGCGGACGCTGCCGCGTTTGCGGCACTGATGCGGCATATCAAGGAAATCGATGGCGCCCAGCACACTGTCGTGATGATGCAGGTGGAGAATGAGGTGGGCGTGCTGCGGGATTCGCGCGATCGGTCTCCGGCGGCCAGCCGCGCGTTTGCCGGGCCGGTCCCGGCAGAGCTGATGAATTACCTCGGAACGCACAAGGACTCGCTCATTCCGGAGTTCCGCGCGGTCTGGGCGGCAAACGGCTACAAGAGCTCAGGGACCTGGGAAGAGGCCTTCGGTCCTGGCAAGCCGGCTGACGTGGAGATTCCGATTCAGACGACCAGCCCGCCCATGAGCGCGTATGAGCATGAAGAGTCCTGGAAAGAGCTGCACTGGCCTTCCGACGAGATCTTCATGGCGTGGAACTACTCGCGCTTTGTTGAGAAGGTGGCCAAAGAGGGCAAGGCGGCCTACGACATTCCCATGTACGTGAACGGATGGCTGCAGCAGCCGAATCACGCCTGGCCGGGTACCTATCCCAGCGGCGGTCCTTTGCCACAGGTGCATGACATCTGGAGGGCCGGAGCTCCGGACGTGGACATCCTCGCGCCCGATCTCTACGTGCCATATTTTGACGAAGTCTGCGAGCAATTCAGCAGGAACGGCAACCCGCTCTTTATTCCGGAGACGGGAACCAACGCGGCCAACGTGATCATAGCGGTCGGCAAGTTCAATACGATCGGCTTTTCTCCGTTTGGCATTGACGGGAATAGACCGATTCCCACGGACCTAGCGGCCACATATGAAATGCTCAATGATCTGGCGCCGATGATTACGGCGCACCAGGGGACCGACACCATCACCGCCGTGCGGATGGTCCAGGGCGAACCGCCCAAGCAAGTCAAACTGGGCAATTACACCCTAACGTTTACCTACACCGGCCGGACCACGCGCCTGGCCCCGCAGGCCAAAGGCGGAGTGGTGGCATCTCCTCCCCCGCCCAGTCAACTCGGAGCACAGCAGGAAGAACCACTGCCGCCATTGGAAGCGGCGGCAGTGGTGATTTCCACCGGTCCCGATGAGTACTACTTCGGCGGCGGAGGCATGCGCGTCGACTTCACACCGAACACGCCCGGGCCTCCCAATGTGGGGCTGGGCATTGTACAGACGGGCAGATTTGTGGACGGAAAGTGGGAACTTACCCGTTGGATTGAAGGCGACGATGATGCACAAGGAGAGATCCTGGTGCTGAATCCAGGCACGATCGTACGGGTCCAGCTCTACCGCGTTCCATAGGTTGAGAGTTCCGATGTCTTCGCAGTTTCTCCATTGCCGGGTTAGTCCGTCGCATCTGCGCGATCGGCATGAATGCGAGACAACCCGTCCCGGGCGCAAGCATTTTGACAAACTCGCGTGCAGATCGCGGAAGAAATGAGGATTGAAGACGATGAAAATCTCCATCATCGCGGCTATTGTGGCGGCGTCAAGCATCGGGTTGTCAGCGCAGGCGCAGGTGAAGGATCATCCCCTTCCTCGCATCGTCGAGAAGGATGGGCGCTATGCACTGCTGGTGGACGGCGCGCCCTTCTTGATGCTCGGCGCGCAGGCAAACAACTCCAGCGACTGGCCGGTCACGCTTCCAAGGGTATGGTCCGCGATCGAATACCTGCACGCCAACACGCTAGAGATGCCCGTGTACTGGGAGCAGTTCGAGGCGAAGCCGGGACAATTCGATTACACAGCGGTGGACACCATCCTGTCCCAGGCGCGCGCGCATCAGGTTCACCTGGTTCTGCTGTGGTTTGGCACCTGGAAGAACGGTAGCCAACACTACATGCCGGAGTGGATGAAGCTCGATCCGGAAAGGTATGCCCACGTTGTCAACAAAAACGGAGAACGTGTTGACTCGCCCTCGCCGTTTGCCCAAGCCTCACTCGATGCAGACAGCCGCGCTTTCACTGCGTTCATGCGCCACCTGAAAATGGCCGATTCCGAGCGAACGGTCCTGATGGTGCAGGTCGAAAACGAAACTGGGACCTGGGGTACGCTGCGCGATTATTCTCCTGCTGCCAACAGGCTCTTCGCGGCGCCCGTTCCGGCCGAAGTGCTGAAGGCAATGAACAAGACAGACGCAAATGGGTCGAGTTGGGCCGACGTCTTCGGGCCTGATGCCGACGTCTACTTCCATGCTTGGGCGATCGCCCATTACGTCGGTCAGATTGCCGCCGCGGGCAAGGCCGCCTATCCGCTGCCGCTCTACGTCAATGCCGCGCTGCGCGATCCGTTCAAGGGCGCGCCGGGAAGTTACGAGAGCGGCGGCCCCACTGACAACGTGCTTCCGATCTGGAAAGCTGAAGCGCCGGCAATCGATGTTCTTGCTCCCGATATCTACTTGCTCGATACGCCCAGTTACACGAAGGTGATGGAGCTGTATCACCAGCCCGATAATCCGTTGTTCATTCCTGAAACCGCCGGTACGCCCCATGCTGCGCGCTTCCTGTTTGCCGCCCTGGGGTTGCAGGCCATCGGCTATTCGCCCTTCGGGCTCGACTACACGCGGACCAATCATCCGGAGAGAATGGCCCCCGATGCGCCGAACGCCTTCCTGGATCCGACGGCGCACAACTACAAGGTGCTCGCGCCGATGATGCGCGAAGTGGCGCGCCTCAACTACGAAGGCAAGCTGCAGGCCGTGGCGGAAGTGGAAGGCCAGCCTGTCCAGACCTTGCACTTTGGGACATGGGACGCGGTCATCTCGTATGGCGGCGGGAGGGGCGGGGCTGCGAAAGGGAATGCTGAGCCTCTCGGCCGCGCGCTCGTAGCTCAGCTCGCCGATAACCAGTTTCTGGTCACCGGATATGATTGCCACGTCGACTTTCGTCCCGCCGGGACTGTGGAGCAGCAAAAATCGCAGCAGATAGTGGTTGGGACCGCCCAGACGCCCTCGATCCTCATCGACCGCAAATGGCAACATCGCCAATTCCTGCGTGTGGAAGAGGGAATATATGAAAACGGCGCATTCAAAACGGGACGCATCCTCAACGGCGATCAAACCGACTGGGGGCTTGACTTTGCATTGGAGCCTGAGGTCCTGCGCATATCGCTCGCCACTTACTAAACCCGCAAGTCCTGGACTGCGAAGCCACAAAGGAGAGCCACACGTATGACTCGCGAACTGACACGTAGAGCCTTTCTGGGCGATGTTGCTCTGGTGGGCGTTGCCTCGGCAGTGGGCCTTGACAGCCCAATAGCGATGGCGGCTCCGGCGGCCGCCCCCACGCTCACGCGCGTCTCAAGCTTCGACGACGGCTGGAGCTTTACCCGCGGCGATGTCTCCGGCGCCGAATCGCCGGCCCACACCGGCGGCAATTGGACAACACTCGACCTGCCGCATGATTGGAGCATCGCCGAGCCCTTCAGTGAAAGCGAACCCTGCGGCGGCCTGGGCGGCTACTTGCCCACGGGTGTCGGATGGTACCGCAAATCCCTTCGTCTTCCACGCAGCTACTCCGGGCGCCGCATCCTGCTGCAATTCGACGGCGTGTACCAGTGCAGCGATGTATGGATCAACGGCCAGCACCTCGGCTCGCGACCCTACGGCTTCATCACCTTTGCATACGATCTCAGCCCGCATCTTCACTTTGGCGAGCAGCAGAACGTTGTGGCTGTGCGCGTGGATAACTCGCACCAGCCCAACCTGCGCTGGTACTCGGGATCCGGCATTTACCGCCATACCTGGCTCATCCACACCGGCCCGGTCTACATCGACCAGTGGGGAACCGGCATCGCCACGCCGCAAATCACGCAGCAAAACGCCACGGTTGAAGTCACCACGCGCGTGAAGAATCAGCTTGCGCAGGCCGCGTCCTGCAGGCTCAGCACCACCATCGTGGACGCAAACGGCGCCGCACTCCAGGCAGACGACGCCGAAGCGCAGATTTCCGCCGGCGGAGAACACGTCTTCGTGCAGCGCATCGCGGTCACGCGGCCTCGGCTCTGGTCCCCCGATAGGCCTACGCTCTATTCCGCGCGCCAGGTGCTCCAGCACCAGGGCCAGCAGGCCGACGCCACCTCCACAGCGTTCGGCATTCGCTCCGTCGCGTTCGACGCCGACAAGGGCTTTCTGCTCAATGGCGAACGCGTCAAGCTCAATGGCGTTTGCCTGCACGACGATGGCGCCGCCGTCGGCGTTGCCGTTCCCATCCGCATATGGGAGCGGCGATTCGAATTGCTCAAGAAGATGGGCTGCAACGCCATCCGCGCCAGCCACAATCCCAAGGCTCCCGAGTTCTTCGACCTGTGCGACCGCATGGGTTTCCTCGTCATGGCCGAGGCCTTCGACGAGTGGCGCGAGCGCAAGGCGCCGGAGTACGGATATCACCGCTACTTCGACGAGTGGGCCGCGCGCGACCTGAAAGACATGATCGCCCGCGACCGCAACCATCCTTGCATCGTCATCTGGAGCGCAGGCAACGAAGTGCCCGACCAGGACATGCCGCGCGGCGTTGAAACCCTGCGCATGCTGATGGACATCTTCCACACCGAAGATCCCTCGCGTCTGGTCACCGTGGCTTGTGACCAGATCGTGGCCGAGCCGCATGGCGCGCTGCCCGAGTTCCTGGCCGGCCTCGACGTGGTGGGCTACAACTACGTTGCCCGCTGGCGCGACCGCCGCGAAAAGTTCTACAGCATCGACCGCCACGCCTTCCCGCAACGCCGCTTCATCGGCACTGAAAACG
>CZKZ01000805.1_pt2 | contig 20594 bp, 19 predicted proteins | sample 1122171 | NCBI WGS metagenome assembly CZKZ01 (sample SAMEA3539301, study PRJEB10725) | soil metagenome | biome: tundra; feature: field; material: soil | place: USA | collected 2010-05 | depth 0.15 m
GGTGGTGCAGTTCATGGGGCCTTATGACGCGGATGTATTCCCAGGGGATGCGCGTGTTCCGGTCGAAGGAACTGTAGCCGGAAGAGTTTTTCGCACCGGGGAGCCCTTCCTGATGGCGCAGCTATCGGATATTGAATTCGCACCTGATACCGTCCGTAGCCTCAGCCGGCTCGGAATGAACTCAGGCTGCTGGGTTCCGCTCAGCCATCACGGCAAGGCGATTGGAACCCTGGGAATTCTGGGCAGGCTTGAGGGCAGCATTGGCAAGCAGGAAGTGGAAATCCTGGCACGGATTGCGGTTCAGGTGGCAATGGCTGTGGATAATGCGATGGCTTTCCGGCGCATTGCTGAACTCCGCGACCAGTTGCGCCAGGAGAAGCAGTATCTCGAATCTGAGATCAACCTTGAGAATCGCTATGAAGATATTGTCGGGGAGAGCAAAGGGCTTCGCCAGGTGCTCCTCGAGATTGAAACGGTCGCGCCCACTGATGCCACTGTGCTGATCCAGGGAGAATCGGGAACTGGCAAGGAACTGCTGGCGCGCGCGATTCATCGCTTGAGCCCCCGCAGCGAAAATACGTTCGTCAAGCTGAACTGCGCTGCCATTCCCGCCGGATTGCTGGAGAGCGAATTGTTCGGGCATGAGAAGGGGGCGTTCACCGGCGCCATTGCCCGCAAGATCGGGCGCCTGGAACTGGCCCACGAAGGGACGCTCTTTCTGGACGAGGTGGGCGAGTTGCCGCTCGACCTGCAACCCAAGCTGCTGCGCGCTCTGCAGGAGCGGGAGATTGAGCGCGTGGGGGGCAACCGAACCATTCCAATCAACATGCGCCTAATTGCCGCATCCAATCGCGACCTGGGCGATATGGTTGCGGAGAAGACGTTCCGCAGCGATCTCTTCTACCGGCTCAAGGTCTTTCCGGTATTTGCTCCGCCACTGCGCGAGCGTGCCAGCGATATCCCTATCCTGGTTCGCCATTTCGTGGCCACGCACAGCCGGCGCATGGGCAAGACCATCGAATCCATCCCCGACGAAACCATGCAGGCGTTGGTTCGCTGGCGCTGGCCGGGCAATATTCGCGAGCTCGAGAATTTTCTGGAACGTGCGGTCATCCTGACCAGGGGACCGGTGCTCTACGTTCCACTGGCCGAGTTGCAGATGGAGGAAGAATCCCAGGATACCGGTTCGCAGAATCCTACGCTGCAGACGGCCGAGCGGGAACACATTCTGCGCGTGCTGCGCGAGACCAAGGGCCAGATCGGCGGCGATGACGGGGCGGCCGCGCGCCTGGGCCTGAAACGCACTACCTTAAACTCGAAATTGAAGAAGCTCAGGATTGAGCGAAGTGACTATATGTAGTCACGGTGACGAGATTTCGTCATCGTCAGTTCGTCACTCGGCATTTGGCCATCGCATCCCATCGTTTCCGCGATTCCGTCTAACTCCTTTCTCATCAATTTGAAACTCCGCCGGCTTGACGCCTCTCAGAGTTTGGCGCCTGACGTGCCTTAGTCATTGCGTGGCGCAAGGCGAGCCAGCATATGTTACGAATTTCGATTCAGGAAACCGCAGAAGAAGTGGAGCTCAAGTTAGAGGGGCGAATCGCGGGGCCGTGGGCGGCAGAACTTGGCCGTGTCTGGGTGGAAACGGCTCCGCGTTTGGCTTCAAGGAAGCTCGTACTCGATTTAAGCAGCGTAACGTATGCAGACGCCGGCGGCACCCAACTGCTCAGCGAGATCTATTCACAAACCTCCGCCGAGTTGCTTGCCGGAACGTTGTGGACGCAATCTCTAGCCGAACAAATTACGCGCGGTGATGCGCAAACTGGAAACCAGGAGCTTTGACATGGGGACGATGCAGAATGCAGTCAGCGGTTGCAGCAGCCAGAGCAAGCTAGTTGGCGAATTCTTCAACAAGTTGTCGCCACAAGCGCTCAAAGATCTTGGAGCGATGGTTTTTTCATCCAGCTATCCAGCGGGCATGATTCTGTTTTCTGAAAAGGATCCGGCTCCCGGTGTCTACATCGTTCTCGAGGGAGAAGTGAAGCTCTCAATGAACTCGACGGATGGCCGTCGCCTGATTCTGCGGATTGCCAGGAAGGGCGATATCCTGGGGCTCGCCTCCGCGCTCTCCGGCAAACCGTGCGAGATGACAGCGGAGACGCTATATCCAGCGAAGGTCGCGCCCATCTTGCGGCGGGATTTTGTCAACTTTCTCACGCGCCATCCCGAGGTCTACCAGATCGTGACCGAGGAGTTGAGCCGCGACTACGCCATGGCCTGCGAGCAACTCCGCACCGTGGGGTTATCCAATTCGGCGCCTGAGAAATTGGCTCGCCTGTTGCTCGAATGGAGCCAAAACGGCAAGACCACCGAGTGCGGCACGCATTTCCGCTTTCCCCTCACCCATGGAGAGATTGGGGAATTTATCGGCGCCTCGCGCGAGACGGTCACACGCACCCTGAGCGTCTTCAAGAGCCGCCACCTGGTTACGTTTAATGGGTCCACTCTCACCATTCCCAGCAAGACTGCTCTGGAGAGTTTCGCGCACTGCTAGAGAGTTCTTCCCAATTTTTATCGGCGCAGTTCGTTCATGGGTTGCGCTTTCATACCCCCGGCGGCATTAATCCTCTCCGGTCACCGCTGGGGGCCCTTTTTTCTGCAACTTCCTCTCACCGCCGGCTTCCGCAGTACAATGACAGGAATTCCAACTGTGGAGGCTCCTATGCGCCGATTTCTTCTCGCCGTTCTCGCAGTCGCTTTTGCCGCTTCGCTCGCCGCGCCCCTGAAAGCTCAGGGCGCGCCGCCCCAGGGCGCAGCCGGCCAACCTTACGCTGTTGAGTACTACTACAAGTGCCAATGGGGCCACCAGGAGGAGTTTCTCCAGCTGTTCCTCAAGAACCACTTTCCGCTGCTTCAAAAAATCCAGTCTACGGGCCGCATTCTGTCGCTCAAGATCGAGACGCCGGCATACCACACGACCGAAGACGGCCGCTGGGATTATCGCGTGACCATTGTCTTCAAGAATTCGACATTAGCGACCAGCGCTAATCCCGATGAAGCGGCCTTTATGAAGGAGCTATGGCCCGACCAGACAACATATCAAAAAGAAGAACAGCGGCGGTTTGAAATCCTGGTTGCGCACTGGGATCTGCCATTAACCGACATCACGCCTGCGAAAAAGTGAACAGTGGGCAGTGGGCAGTGGACAGTGGATAGTGAGTAAGAACGGGCTCGTAGCTGATTGTTGCTAGTTGTCTCTGTTCCGCCATTGCCGTATCAGGTCATCGACGGCCTCAGGCCACTGAGAGAACTGGAATTCGAAGCCGGCTTCGAGGAGGCGGCTCGGGACTACGCGGCGACTCTTCAAAACCAACTCGGACTCGGTGCGCAACAGGAATGTTCCGAGCTCAAGTAGGGGCCACGGCATCGGCAGGCCGTTCGGCATGCCCCACGCATCGCGCAAGGCCTCCATGAACTCGCGGTTCGGCAGCGGATGGGGAGCGGCGATATTGACGGGACCGGCCAGGTCTTCGCGATCGATCAGGAACTCGACGGCGCGGGCAAAATCGACCTCATGAATCCAGGAGACGAACTGACGCCCGTTACCCTGTGTCCCGCCAAGACCAATTCGCACCAAGTTCAAGAAAGTGGCAAAGGTGCTGCCGGGCGCGGGGCTGAGGACGATGGCGCTGCGCATTGCCACCTTGCGGGTGCGCGGCGTCTGGGTCTCAAAGAACGCCGCCTCCCAGTCCTTCGCCACGCCAATCGAGAAATCCCACGTCTCTGGAGCGCGCCGTCTCTTTGAAATCAGCTCGTGCCCGCCCAGTTCACCAGTGGCTTCATCCATGGGCCGGTCGAGGGCATGGCGATAAATAGTGGCTGTCGATGCGTTCAGCCAAACGCGCGGCGGCTCGTCGAGCCCTGCAATCACGCGATTCAGCAGCCTGGTTGTACCAATGCGCGAGGTGTAGATCTTCCACCGGTTCTCCGCGTGGTAACGGCAGTTTACGCTGCGTCCTGCCAGGTTAATGCAGACGTCCGCGCCTTCAAGTGTTTCGATCCACGGCCCAATCTGTTCGCCGTCCCAGTGAACTGTTTGCCACGGCGCGGTGTAGGGTCCGCGCGTGAGCACTGTTACATGGTGGCCGCGTTCCTGAAAGAATTGCGCGAGCATCCGCCCGACCTGTCCGCTGCCGCCGGGCAGCACGATGCGAAGCGGGCGGGGTGTCATCGTCAAGCCTTTCCGTAGATAGTTTTCAGAAGTTCTCCAGCGGGCCGGTAGAGCGGTCGCAGCAGAGGCACTCCGGAAAATTTAAGCACCAGAAGCATCATAGACAAAGTCCTGTCGAAGAGAAGCGCAGTTCGCTCCCGGTCCGGCGAGCGGTCATAAACCCAGAACAACATGAGGCCCATCTGATAGAGCCAAAGCAGGCGGGGTAGATAGGGAAGGATGGACGGCGGGAGTTTCACCCTGGAATCAGTGACCGCACGCTGAAAGAAGGCAATGTCCCGGTCGCGAATCGACGCAGTGGCCGCGCTGAACGGAGAGAGCGAGTGCTTTGGATCGATATGAGAGGAGAGGGCGCCCATCAGCCCCTGGTTGGGAGAGAAATACTCAAACTTTTTGCCGATGATTCCGCGCAGCCGCTGCTCAAGGGTCGTGCTCTCCGAGAGAATGTGCTCGATGGACGGCGCCATCTCCTGCTGCGCCTGACGGTAGAACGCCATGACCAGCGCATCTTTCGAGTCAAAGTAATAGTAGGCCGCACCGAGCGACATTCCGGCCGCGGCGGCGATCTCGCGCATGGTGGCCGCATCGAATCCACGCTCGCGAAATACGCTCAATGCTGCCTCCAGAATCCGGCTGCGGGTCGCCTCGGATTTGGGAGTCAATTGTTGCTCAATGGCCGTCATGATGCCGCCGTTCCGTTTGCCGCGTTTCCGCGCCGCCTGAAGATTGCCAGCAACAGTAAATTGAACAAGTGCGCAAACCCCAGCAGGAGCAAAAAGCCTCCCAACTTGGCACTAACAGCCTGGGCCACCAACTCATAGCTGTTGATTTGCTGCCAGAAAGTCTGATACGAGACTCCGACATATCCAATGCTCACCAGATAGAAGCCCACATCCAGCAAGTGCGCGACGGCTCGAACCAGGGTTGAATTGCCACCGAAGGAATCCCCGAGAAATACTGACCCGGCGCGATGCAAAGTGCGCCCGAGCCAAAAGATAAGCGCCGCGCATAATCCAAGATAGGATGCGTAGTAGGCTTCCAGATACATATTCGACCTCCAGTCGGTTTTGATAATTTGAACATGTTCAAAATAAAGATAAACCAGCTTCGGCTCAGGTCAAGAGGGAAATTGAACGAGTTCAAAACATGGGTGTGAAGACGGCTTTGCGGCGCCTTATGGAGAATGGGAAGCATGGTCTCTTGAGGCTTTGGAGAGTTTTACGGGCGGGTGTGGTACGGATATCCGCGCAAAAACTGACGTCTGCGATACTTACGATATTCCTGGACGATCAGGATGATGATCAGCAAGAGGACCGCCAGCGGAACAAAGGCGATCCAGACCGGTTGGACAACGCGGTCTCCGCCAACGCTTGCTGAAGCGGGCGCCTGGAGGTCTCCAAACACGGCCACCAGGTCTTTTGCCACGGTGACATTCTCTCCCAGCCGGACGGAGCCGAAGATACTGACCATGTCGCCGCCGATGGATGAGTTGTCCGCCGCCGTGATGTTGCCGAAGAAGTTCACCACGTCATGATGTGCGTCGCCCGCGATGTGAACGTTTCCGAAGAACACCACGATGTCGCCTTTGACCTCGCCGTCGACGTGCACACTGCAAAAGAAGCACACGGCGTCGCCAATGGGGTTGCCGGCGGCTACGTTGATGTTGCTGCCGAACTGGACCATGTCGCGGTCCGCATGGGCGGGGGTGGCGGCGACCGCGAGAGCCGCTGCCAGCAGGAAAGCAAAGAGAGCTCGTCGCATCATTATGGGCTCCTACCTCATCGTACGCAGGGCCGACTGGGAAAGTTCCCGAGGAATCTCGCTCATTCGGGATTTGTTCAACACTGGAAGCGCATCGGCGCCGGGAATGATGGCGCCGGTGCCATCGGCAACGACGCCACGCACGGATGCGGAAGCCTGGGTGACGGGAGCGGCTGGTTCGGGGGCGAAAACGCCAGCGAAAGATGCGAGAGGGAAGAGGAAAAGAATGGAAGATAGCGCAAGATTACGGGCACGCAAACCCATGACAAACATCTCCAGGCAATGCAATGTGAAGAAAAAAACAGCAAGCGTGGTTCAACTGCGAAGGTCACGCATCTGCCGGAATTGCGTCCGAAGCCGTGCCGGATTCCGCAGAGGGATAACCCTTTTCTCTTGCGCAGTCTAGCTCTCAATTGGCGAAGTCACTGGCATAAACGCGCACTAAGTCAAAAAGGGCACTCCGGCTTATGGCCGCCTCGCCAATAAGTAAGAGTCATTCACTACGGCTGCACGCCAATTTTCGCAGGACCCAGCGCCGCCGTCCAGTCCGCGGCCCGGTCCACCAGGACATCGGGCTTTGTCTCCAGAATCGTGGGCACGCCGAACCCGAACGCGCAACCGATGGACCACGCTCCGGCGTTGCGCGCCGTTTCCACGTCAACCTGGCTATCGCCGATCATCACCGTTTCTTCGGGCGTTGCGCCGGTTTCTTCCATCAGCGCGCGCAGCCCCATCGGATCGGGTTTCTTCAGAGGAAAGCTGTCGCCGCCGTAGATATGGAGAAAGTAGTCCGCCATCCCCAACCCCTCGCAGATGCCACGTGCCGGCCGCACCGGCTTATTTGTCAGGACGGCCATCGTGCGCGGAGATCCGCCGGGCGCATCGTGCAGGTCCTTGAGTGCTGCCAAGGCCTCGAGAACCCCGTCGTAGGCGTAGGTAAAGTCCAGCTTGTGTTCGCGGTAGTACTTGAGGAAGAAGTCATACGCTTCGGCCAGCAGCTTCTCGTCTACCTGCTCGGGTGTCATGAAGCCGGCCATCGCCAACGACCGCCGCATCAGCATCGGAGCCCCGTTGCCCACAAAGCTCGCGATCGCCGGATCAGGCAGGGCCTCAAGGCCAAACTGGCCCAGCGCGGCGTTTACGCTGTTGCACAAGTCCTGAGCCGAGTCGATCAGAGTGCCGTCAAGATCGAAAACAAGCAACTTCAACCGTTCGACGGGCAGCGGGCGAAAGACATGAACCATACTTCCAGTGTATCGAAAGAGAGACCGAATCCGCCGTTACTCCGAGGGCTCCAGATATCGCTTTTGAGACTGGGACCGATAACCTCAGCCCCATCCGTCTTGGGCCCCCTGCCTCTCGAATGCGATGATGTTTTGGGAGCCGAACTGATTGAACCGCGCACTTCTGCTTTCGTGAAAGGACGTCAACAGGTGAAGAAGCACTTCTCATTGCTCGCTGCAATTCTCTCGATTGCCACGGCACCCAATTTCTCGACCGCTCAGCAACCTGCGGCGTCAAAGCCGGAGCAACCGGTCTTCAGCGTGAATGCCCAGGCAGAGCGGCTGCAAAATCTGGACGTCCTCAAGAAGCAGCTCGAGCAGTACCACGACTGCACCTGCAAGTGCGGCTGCTACACGCACGACATCGACACCCAGGCCGATCGTGCCATTGCTTTCCTGCGCCGCCGCGCCGCGCATCATAATCTGCAGGAGAAACTGGCCATGGTTTTTGACATCGACGACACCACGCTCTCCAACTACCCTGAGATGCTGGCAGCCGGCTTCGCCTACGAAAGCAAGGCGTTCGATGCATGGGTTCAGACCGCCAAGGCGCCGGCCGTTCCGGGAAGCCTGCGTCTGTTCAAGGAGGCACAGCGGCTGGGGGTCAGCGTTTTCTTTATTACAGGTCGGCATGAGGAAGAGCGCGATGCAACCGTGCGCAATCTTCGCGAACAGGGATTTGAGAACTGGAGGGAGTTGACGCTACGGCCGACCTCGGGAGGTCCAGCAACCACGAGTGAATACAAATCGGCTGAGCGCGGAAAGATTGTTGCACAGGGATACAAGATTGTGCTCAACGTCGGCGACCAGTGGAGCGACCTAAAAGGAAAGCCCGAAGCAGAGTTCTCCGTCAAGTTTCCAGATCCGTATTACTTCCTGCCGTAGGCCCATCCCGCGCGTACTGTGTTGTTGCGCGGCCTCTGCAGGCTGAGCGGACACGGCCGAAGACACGCGCATCGTGCGCCATGTATCATGGCGGCCATGAAAAAGCTGGCGCTCTTCCCTGTGATTCTTTTACTCGTGCTGTCGCTCGTGCTGCCTGCCTGCGCCGCAGACAAACCTTCGGCTACGGAGTTGATCGCCCTGGCAAAGGCGCAAAGCCCGCAACTCCGCGCGGCCATTGAAGCCACCTTTACCGCTAAGGACCTGCACGATGGCACGGCGTGGGCCGGGCACGGTTCGGACTTCTTCTTTGCTGTCGAGTCAGCCACACCGCCGTCGCTGGTCGTCGACGATTTCGCGGGTAGCCCGACCGAGCAGATTGCGGGCTCCAATCTCTGGTACGCCTCCGCGCAAATTGAGCCGGTCGGTCGAATGCACCAGTTCCACTACCTCATCGCCGGCGAATCTTTCGGCGGGCGTCTCGATCTGCCTGCCTTCAGCTCGCTCTCGTATCTCCAACCCGGCACGCCCAGCGGAACGCTTTCTGAGAAGCTCATTCATACCAGCAAAATCTACGATGGGATGAAGAGCGAATACTGGATATACGTTCCGGCTCAATACGATCCCAAAGTTCCCGCGGCGGTCATGGTCTTCCAGGATGGAGGCGGATACATCGATCGCAACGGCAACAACCCAGCGCTCAATGTGATTGACAACCTCATCGCCCAAAAGAAAATTCCGGTGATGATCTGCGTCTTCATCAACCCCGGCGATATTTCTGGATCGCCGGGCACGCCTACTTACGACTTTGTGAAAGCCTATGGCGACAAGTGGAGCCGCACCTTGAAGGACTCGATGCGCAGTACGCTTTATGACACGGTGAGTGATCGCTATCCGCGATTTCTTCGTGGCGAAATTCTGGCCGAGGTGGGCGCCAAATACAACCTGCGCAAGGATGCATACAGCCACGGCATCACCGGCCTTTCGTCGGGCGGCATCTGCAGTTTCAACGCCGGTTGGCAAATGCCTGACGAATTCAGCCGCGTGTTGAGCTGGATCGGCAGCTTCACTTCCATTCAGTGGAAGGAGAACCCTGTTAACTCTGACGGCGGTCAGGATTATCCGGAGAAGATTCTTCGCGAACCCAGGCGCAACCTGCGCGTCTGGCTCCAGGACGGCGCGAACGACCAGGAGAATGATCGCTACGGAAGCTGGCCCACCGCGAACATCCGGATGGCCAATGCCCTTAAGGCGAAGGATTACGACTTCCATTTCAGCTTTGGTAAGGGTACGCACAACTCGGCACAGGGAGCCGCGGAGTTTCCCCAGGAGATGATCTGGCTTTGGCGCGACTACGACGCCGCCAAAACTGAGCAGGAGTTCACCGCCGATCCAGCCGAAAAGGACAAACCGTATTTTCGGGTAGCCACTCTGAACCGCGCGAGCGATGAGTAGAGAAGGGAATTGCGGAGGGGAAAAAAGAATCAGGCGAGGCCCGCCCAAGGAGCCTTGCGAGCCTCGCCTGGCAAAAGCGTCTGATAGCGGCGCTGGCGTGAGCGGGTCGAGAAACCTAGAACTGACAGCTCGTGTCAATGCACCCGAATGCTGCCTGAACCGGTCTCAATTCTCACCGTCGGTCCGCCGCCATTGATCTTTCCGGAAACGTGATGCCGATTCGAGGTTCCCTGCGTTGTCATCTCGCGGTCGGTATGTACGCTGCCTGAGCCGGTCTCGGCGTCGAGCGTCAACCCGGCGTCGCCGGGCCAGACTTCCACGCTGCCTGAGCCGGTCCCAAGCTTCCATGCAGCGGCCGGCGTCCCGCCTGCCTTGATCGAACCTGAGCCGGTCTCGGCGTGCAGTCCGCCGTGCAGGTTGCGCAGCTCGATCGAGCCCGAGCCTGTTTCGGCCTTCACGTCTCCATCACCGATTTGCTCGGCGTAGATGTTGCCCGAGCCTGTATCCACCGAGAAGCTGCCGTGCAACCCAGTCGCATGAATACTGCCCGAACCGGTGCTCAGCTTGGTGTTTTCACCGACGCCGTCGTCAGTTACCTCGCCGGAGCCCGAGGCTGCGTTCAGATATGAGTCAACCGGGGCCTCAATTTCATAGTCAATGCTGATGTTGTGGAGGTTTTCGTGTCGAGCGCCGATGCGTACGATGTTGCCTGTCTGCTCGATGGGCGGATTGGCCGCGATCTGCTTGACCTGCTCTTCGCTGCCGCCCCAGTTGGAGCGCACCTTTCCAAGGATATGGATTTGATTGCCCGAGCCGTGCGTCAGGTGGATGCTGCCCGAGCCCGTTGCAACCGTCAACTCGGCTCTGCCTTTCAACGTCAGGTTGCGCTCGAAGGTAGCCTCGGCAGCCAGCGCCGGAACAGCCGCCAGCATCAGCGCAGCCGCTCCGATGAGGACCGCAGTTCCCGCAAGAAGATTCTTCATTTCTTTCCTCACTTCCTAACAGACCAAGGGGACGGCGAACAGTGGACAGCCATTCCCACAATACAATCAGCACATCGATTGCCAAACGGGCTCTAACGGCAAGCCCAATGGTATGAGTTGGTTATACGCAGCGCGAAACATTCGAGTCACCCCTCCATGTCCGCTTCCGAACACCGCTGTGCGGCTACGGACAAACAAACGCCCGGGAACGGAGATGGGCCGCCTTCAAACCAGTACGCTACCCACCCTTTTGCCGTTCCACATTTTTCTCCCGGCGGCCGATCAATGGCCGAAAATCGATAACTCAAAACTAAGGACTGTGAACGGCCAACTGAGGGCTGACAGCCGTCCGGTGCTATTCTCACACCCAGATGCAAGGGCTTTCGCTGCTCAAATTTGTCGCCGTGGCCATGCTGATCCTGGCCAATGCCTTTTTTGTGGCTGCAGAGTTTGCGCTGGTCTCAATTCGCGAGACGCGCATCGAGCAGATGCTCGCTGCCCGTGTCGCCGGAGCCCGCGCCGTCCGCCGTCTGCAGCGCGGCCTCGACGAACTTCTCCCCGCCGTCCAGCTTGGCGTGACCCTTTGCTCGCTGGCCCTCGGCTGGCTTGGCGAACCACTCGCCGCCTCAATTCTGATGGGCTGGTTTGGCAGGCTACCTCACTCCAACCTTTACGCCCAGATCGCCGCCGTGACCCTCGGCTTTGCGCTCATCACCTACTTTCATGTCGTTGTTGGCGAACTGGTGCCCAAGTCCCTTGCGCTGCGGCGCGCTGAGGCCCTGGCGGTCGCTGTGGCGCCGCCGATGCTGGTTTTCATGGCCCTGGCACGACCAGCGGTCCGCTTGCTCAAGGTGTCCGCCGCTGCTGTGCTGCGCGGCTTCGATGTTCCACTCACCGAGCGCGCCGCGGTTCACTCTTCTGACGAACTGAAGCTCATCGCCACCGCTGCAAGGCGCATGGGCCTGCTGCCCGAATTTCAGGAGACGCTCGTCCACCGCGCCCTCGAACTGGATGACGTCTCCATCCGCGAGATCATGACCCCGCGCCAGAAAATCTTCTCATTGCCTTCAAACATGCTGCTTGAGGAAGCCAGCGCCAAGGTCATCGCTCGCCATCGTTCGCGCGTTCCCGTGTACGACGAAGCCCGCGGTCCGGAGCACATTATCGGCGTCCTCTATGCCCGCGACCTCGCCCGCCTCATCTTCTTCCGCTCCACTCCTGAACGGAGTGAATCTGAGGCGAAGCAGCTCGAGATCTGGGAATCATCAAACCCGGTCGCGCGCTTGACGACGCCGTTTGTAGAACTCCGTGTTCGCCAGGTCATGCGCGATGTGCTGGTTGTTCCGGAAACCAAATCCGTGCTCGACCTGATTCGCGACTTCCAGCAGCGCCGCCGCCACATGGCAGTCGTTGTGGACGAGTACGGATCTGTCGTAGGCCTGGTCACGGCCGAGGACGCCATTGAGCAACTCACTGGTGAGCTCGACGACGAGTTCGACTCGCCGGCCGTTCCGGTTCTCACGACCGCATCGGGCGCCCTGCTGATGGACGGAGGCGTGAACCTGCGTGACCTGGAAACGCAGATGCAATGGAGCCTGCCGCGCGACGGCGGCGTTGAGACTCTGGCCGGATTTCTGCTGGTGCGGCTCGCACACATTCCGGAGCCCGGCGAATCGATCGTCTATGACGGCCGCCGCTTGACCGTCGTAGAGATGGAAAACCGCCGCATCGCCAAAATCCGCGTCGAGCCGCTGGACGAACAGGCTGCAAGCAGCGACTGATTTCCATTTCTCCCGTAACCTTCGCCAAAGCGCTCGGTTCATGCGCTCCCGGCGTATACTGGCGCGGGCCGAATAGACGACATCAAAGGTCGCTCCTGCTGAACAGAGCAGCTATAGGTTTACTTAAACACGGCCAAGAAAGAGAACAGGTACATGAAGAGACGAGCATTTCTTTTGCAGTCGGGAGCCGGGCTGGCCGCGGCTGCATTGCCTGGTTTGGCGCAGGTTCCAGGAACTCAAAAAGACGGCGCCGTTCAGCATCCGGAGCCTGCTGCAATTGGCAATGGAGATGCTGCTCGTCGACGCTTCGTTCATCCCGGAATTTTACAAACGCGCGCAGATCTGGAATTCATGAAGGCCAAAGTGAAGTCCGGCGAAGAACCGTGGAAGTCCGCATGGGATCGGCTGCAGGCCGAGCCGAATTCCTCGCTCGACTTCAAGCCGACGCCGTTCGCGCATATCATTCGTGGTGCTTATGGGGCGGGACAAAAGGGGGGAGCGGAACTCTCGGCGAGCGCTTCTGCTGTCGACGCCCACGTGATTCAGTGGTACGTGACCGGCAACGAGGCCTATGCGCGCAAGGTTATCGAGATCTTCGATGCGTGGTCAGGCATGCTCGGCGATTTTTTTGAGAACGACGCCATGTTGCTGGCCGGATGGACTGGCGGCGAATTTTGCAATGCAGCAGAAATTTTGCGCGCCACATATCCAGCATGGCAGGGTGAATCGCTTGCGCAGTTCAAGCGGATGCTGCTCACCGTTTATGTGCCGCTGCTGCGAATGTACTATCCCGCCGCCAACGGGAATTGGGATGCGGCGATCATGTTCACCTTGCTCGCCATTGGTATTTTCTGCGAAGACCGGAAGTTGATGGACGAGGTTTACGATCACTATCGCGTGGGCCCTGACAACAGCGGCATCACGCGCTACATCTATCCCAGCGGCCAGTGCGAAGAAACGTGTCGCGACCAGGGGCACGTGCAACTCGGCCTCGGCTACTTGGCCCGCGTCTGTGTGACAGCTTGGAATCAGGGCGTCGACCTTTTCGCTGAGGCCGATAATCGCTTAGCGCTCGGCCACGAATACACCGCTAGCCTGCTGCTCGGTGAGAAGGTTCACGCTTACGGCACGATACAGGACACGCGTGCCCGCTTCAGCGATATTTATGAAGGCGTGTTGCAGCACTACAAGTACGGGAAGCACATTGACCTGCCGTTCACGGAAAAGGCTGCGATGCGGGCGCGAGAGCATTCGCGCGGGGTGCTCACCTTCTTTCGTGGCGGGCAGGTATCAGGCAAACTGCTACCGGCGCCGTTGCCTTCAAAAGTTGCCCATCTCGCAGGAGCGCAGGAAAGCGCCATGGCTCCGGTGCCTGCAGGTTCCATCGCAGTCGCGCCTGGCGAATCAATCCAAGACGCGCTCGATAAGCTGAAGGCAAACGGCGGAGGCACGGTTAGTCTCGCTGCTGGCCTGCACACGCTGCCTGCAACGCTGCGTCTGCCCAGCGGAGCTACCATCGCGGGCACCGGCATTGACTGCGAAGTTTTTCTCGATTCGGCGAGTACTCAATATGAGGCTGCGATCGTCAACGTCGAGGCTGATATGCACGATGTTGTGCTGCGCGATTTTGTGATTGAAGGCGCGGCAACGCCCCAAGCTTCGAAAGACCCCAATGGCGACGTGCAAAGGCGCCGCACTCAGCATGGACCCATTCGCGCCGGCATTTTGTTTCTCGCAGAAGACAAGCTGGTGCAGCGCAATATTCGCTTCGAGCACATCACCGTGCGGAACTGCATTTTCTCTGGCGTTTACATTTACGGAGTCGAAAAACTTGATGTCGTCAATTGCGATTTCTCGGCGAATGGCGGTTCGCCACCACCTGGTATCGGCAAGAATCACAACCTCAAACTCGACCATGTTTCACACGTGAGCATCAGAGGATCGCGGTTGTGTGATTGCATGTTCGGCAATGGTGTTGCCGTCAGCTTCGGGCGGGAGGTTGCGATTCGCGATTGCGAGATCGCGCGCAACGCTCTTGGCGGCGTCCGAATTGCGGAGTCGCGACAGGTCACAGTTGAAGCCAGCCTCGCAGAAGGCAATGGCGGCGCTGGGATTGCGCAGCAAACATGGATGGAACCCAATCAGGGCGTTGTAGAGCGCAACAACATTCTGAGGAACAATGTAAACCGCGGCTGAGGCGGCCTCCTGGTGCGCGCAAAGTAACGCAGCACCGAATTTTGCCGATAAACATGAGGATTGGCCTCAACATAGATCGGTTGCATCAGGGGCGGCGCGAGCCAATCGCGGAGTAACTGTAGGCACCAGCATCGCCGGAGGAAGACAGATGGCGAACCAGAGCAAGAAGAAGCATCAGGAAACGAAGTGGGAACGGAAAGCAGCAACTGAGGGAGACGGCATTCAAGTCACTGCGAGACCGGAATCAGACGACGGCAAAGCGCTTCATCTTGGCAAGGATTGCGATTACGATCGTGAACTTCGCCGGCTGCAGGTTGAGCTTGTAAAGATGCAGGAGTGGATTCGCAGCGAAGGTTTGCGTGTCGTGGTTCTGTTTGAGGGCCGCGATGCGGCGGGCAAGGGAGGCGCGATCAAGCGCATCACCGAGTCGTTGAATCCCCGCGTGTGCCGCGTGGTTGCGCTCGCTACTCCTACTGAGCGCGAGAAGACCCAGTGGTACTTTCAGCGCTATGTTGCGCATCTTCCGGCGGCCGGCGAGATGGTTCTTTTCGATCGAAGCTGGTACAACCGCGCGGGTGTTGAGCGTGTGATGGGCTTCTGCACGGAGCAACAATATCAGGAGTTCATGCAGAGTTGTCCGGAGTTCGAGCGGATGCTGATTCGCTCGGGCATTCACCTGATCAAGTACTGGTTCTCGGTGAGCGATGCGGAGCAGGAGCGCCGCTTTCAGGACCGCATGGACAAGCCTACGAAGCGCTGGAAGATCAGCCCGATGGATCTGGAATCGCGCAAGCACTGGGGCGATTACTCGCGTGCGAAGGACGAGATGTTCGCGATCACGGATACCAAGCAAGCGCCTTGGTTTGTGGTGAATGCGGAGAACAAGGAATGCGCGCGTCTCAATGTGATTCGCCACCTGTTGTCGATGATCCCTTACCGCGACCTTACTTCAGAGCCGTTGAAACTGCCCAAGCTCGAGAAATCGAAATACGTTCGGCCGCCTATTCAGGAGCAGAATTTTATCCCTGAAGTCTACAAGTAAAGGTTGGCCTAAGTGGTTGTTTCCAAGGCGTTAAATGTTCGCTTGGGCGGTGCGTTAACCCGCTGAAATGTTCGCTTAGATGGTTACGAAATGGGGGCTAATGTTCGCCCAGAGGGTGATAGAAACCTTAGGGGATAACCCTTTTTAATATCAAATTTGGCGAAAAGGCTGCTCACAAGGTTACGTTCTGAGTTGAAGGGTTGCAAAGAATTAACCCCGAAATTACCAATAAGGCTTATCAGGGGTCTAATTGCTCCAAATGCGCAGCAGATGTGAGGTTTTTCTGCGTTTTCGCGGACAGTGGGGGTGGGCGGTGGATAGGGGCAGGGAGAGCTGGGTGTTGTGGGACCAGCGCAGCAAGTCAGCCTCCGCTGCGCGGAGATAGCAAGTCAGCGAGTCAGCGGGTGGCTGGTCGCTGATTTATCTTTGTACCCAGCCCATGAAGCAGATTCTCACCCGTCTTGTCCTCACTGTGCCCGTTGTCTGGCTGGTGGTTTCGCTCGTCTTTTTGCTGATTCATCTGGTGCCGGGCGACCCGATTCAGCAGATGCTCGGCGAGGGCGCGTAGCTCGCAATTCTGGCATGCCGTTAATCTAAGATGATCGCATCGGCTTGTCGGCAAGATCTGACCGTGCGAAGTTGCCAGGGTCGAAGTTGGTGAATTGCCGAGTATCGGATAAACTCTCCTCTACTTGCCTGGCGCCGTCTCTGGCACCTAAAGGATCCCCCATGCGAGTTCTGTTCGTGATGTGCCTCATTCTGCAGATTCCTTTGTCATCGTCGACGGTGCTCGCCCAATCTGACCACTCGGGATCATCGGAGAAGTTGGGAACCGTGCACTTCAGCACGTCGTGCAGCAGTGCGACCGAGCAAGAGTTCAATCGCGCCGTGGAACTGATGCACTCGTTCCAATTCGCCCGCGCAATCGAATCATTTCACGCTATCGTTGCGAGCGATCCATCGTGTTCGATGGCTTACTGGGGAATCGCACTGAGCAGTTGGGGCAACCCTTTCGTTCCCGGTCTTAAGCCCCAGGCGCAATTGGACGAGGGCCTCAAAGCGGTAACACAAGCGCGAGCCGCCAATCCCAAAACCGCGCGCGAACGTGCCTTTGTTGAGGCCGTAGCACGCCTATATTCGGACACGGCAACTATCGATCAAGGTTCCCGGATACTGGCTTACGAAAGCGCCATGGCGGTGGTCAGTGCCAGTTATCCGGACGACACAGAAGCAGCCATCTTTTATGCGCTCGCCATTGCCGCAGCCGCCGACCCCGGGGATAAGACCTATGCCCGTCAACTTAAGGCCGGAAGGATACTGGAAAGCCTGTACACCAAGTATCCCGATCATCCCGGCCTAGCACACTACATCATTCACGCTTACGATGTACCTCCGCTAGCTGCCCGCGCAGCCAGCGCCGCGCAGCACTACGCAGAAATCGCTCCGTCATCTCCGCACGCCTTACACATGCCGTCCCATACATTCACGCGGTTGGGAGAGTGGCAGGCTTCCATCGATGCCAATATTGCTTCCGCCGCCTCTGCCCGTACTGCCGGACAGCCGGTCGACGAGTTGCACGCCTTTGACTACCTGGTCTACGCCTATTTGCAGACGGCACAGGATGTCGCCGCCCAACGGATAGTGGAGTCGACCGTTCAGACTTTCGCGCACTTTAATCCGAAAATCCTCATCGGCGGAGCAGGAAGTCCTGCCACAGCGTATTTCGCGCATGCCGCAATTCCTGCTCGATACGCTCTGGAACGGCGATCCTGGACGGATGCCGCACATTTGGAGCCCACCCCTAGTCCATATCCGCAGACAGATGCGATCACATACTTCGCCCGAGGTTTGGGGTCCGCGCATCTCGGCGACAGTGCCGCGACCCGTTCGGCAATGCGGTCTCTTGAAGGATGCCGCGACAAATTGAATACCTTGAGGGAAACCTATTGGGCCAGCCAGGTAGAAATTCAGCGCGTCGAGTTGGGAGCATGGTTAGCATTTGCAGAAGGAAAGCCACAGGACGCGCTCGCTGGCATGCGCGCGGCCGCTGCACTTGAAGATCAGACCGAAAAGAGCGCTGTGACCCCGGGACCGCTTGCGCCCGCGCGCGAACAACTGGGAGAACTGCTGCTGGAACTGAAGCAGCCCTCCCAAGCTCTAGAGGAATTTAAGTCGACCCTGGTGAAAGAGCCAAATCGCTTTCGGTCACTTTACGGGGCAGCTAAGGCGGCCAGGCTCGCAGGCGATCGACAAACTGAGCAGGTCTATATCCAGAAACTGGTGAAGGTCGCGGAGCATGCCGATCAGCCCGGACGCAAGGAACTTGCCGAGGCTCATCACGAGGCGACCGCGAATTAGCAGAACGAGCATGTGTACCTCTGTGTCTCGCTTCTGGGACCTGACAATGCAGAGGGCTGCAACGGGTCAGACGATCTTCGATTGCATCCTCGAATTGCGCCTGGTCGCCGCCCGTGGTGCTCAACGATCCGTTGGCCACCCGCCAATCCGGACAAAATGCCATGATGAGTCGGCGCGAGGAACGAAAGGCAATCGCAGATCTTTCGACTCCGCAGCGCTCCTGATGAACGGGCTCATTGAGTGACGTGGTATCCCACCCTTTCGCCAAAAGAAAGGCGAAAGGATGGGGCACGGGGCCTTGATGGCTTGTTCACGGCTTACCGCGTGGCCTTGATGCTGGTTTGATGATTGACGTTCAATCGAGATTTTCGAGGCGAGGTGGAGTTTGTGCTATCCCACCCATTTCGCAAAGGCGCGAACTGGATGGGGCACGGGAGCTTTTGGGGGAGAACCGGCGCCGCTTCATCCCGGGACGTAACTCATACACGCGAGTTGGGCTGCTCAAGATGACAACGGCTTTGCGGTTGTTGGCGTGTCACCGGCCAACGGGAAGTTTTTACTGGGTTACTGACGGATGGCCGACAAACCAGACGAAAGTCTTTCGGAAGGTTTTCACTCTTGCTACTACTGCACGAAGAACTCTGCCATTGAGGGCGCTGTTGCCGCGGCCCCTGGAGGATTAGGTAGGCCTAGAGCATCCATTACTGTACGCAGCATGCTTTGGTGCTGATAGACCGTGGTCGATGTTTGAGTGTAGCCGACCAGTACTTTAGGTCCCCAGAAAACAGGACTGACATGGCCCCCGCCGTAGGTCGCGTCGCTGGTGTCTGCTTCGTCAAAGGCGACGATGAGAATGCCATCTCCGTTCGGTTCGAATGCCGGGTAATTGGACAAAGGGCCAATCACATTTGATTGCAGCCATGAGTCCGCCTGCTGAGGTGTTCCGTCGTGTGCGTCGTCATTTAAGTTCGGAACAATGAATGAGAATTCAGGCAAGGTGCCGTTGGCCAGGTCAACAGCAAATTGGGAAAACGGCCATATGGATTGATTCGCAACCTGGGAGCTGCCGGCGACATCTGAGAGCATCGCGAACGGATTATGCCGAATCGCGTAGAGTCCGATGTTTCCGCCAAGATATCCCTGGCTGATGCCTTCCGCATAGACCCTGAACGAAACGCCTGAAGCCAGCATGCGCCGGGCAATATTATCGACGTTCCAGACGGTCGTTGAATTGTCATCCGTGGTCAGCAACTGTCCTGTTGTCAGCATGAAGTAGTTGCCGATTGATGGATGCGAGTCAGCATAATAGTCCGTAGGCAGAGCGCCCACACTTATCAGGTGATTCAGATTAGGCCACGCGCCAGCATTTCCAACTACGGTTGAGTAGCTCTGATTCTCCTCCATCACCATCACTATGTGCCTGCTCGACGGCGTGTGTAACTCCACAGTGATTGTTGCCTGTCCCGACTTTGTCGTGTCCTGGGTGCTGGTAGCCTTTACTGTCACACTTCCCGCCGAGGCTGGTGCGGAGAAGAGCCCGCTCGAATTTATGCTGCCCACGCTGGCGGTCCACGTAACTGAGGAACTATAACTGCCCGTGCCCTGAACTGTTGCAGTGCACTGCGATGTTCCATTGGCATTTACAGAAGCCGGATTGCAGCTAACTGCAACCGATGTAATTGTCGACGCGCTCGCCTCGACGCTCACTGCCGCAGTACCGGACTTTGTCGTGTCCTGAGTGCTGGTCGCCGTCACAGTCAGGCTTCCCACCGAGGCTGGTGCGGTGAAGAGTCCGCTCGAATTAATGCTCCCCCCGCTGGCGGTCCATGTAACCGCGGAACTATAACTGCCCGTGCCCTGAACTGTTGCAGTGCACTGCGATGCCGCGGACGTAGCGACTGTTGAAGGATTGCAGACCACCGATACGGAAGAGATCGTCGGGGAGGGCACCGGGGTACTTAATAGCGGCGACCCGCCCCCGCAGCCTATGACGACAGCTGGCAGCAAACAGGCAAAGAGGGCATACCATCGCTCATTCTTCAACCGACTGCTTCTCGAATTGCACTGGATGCTACTCATAAAGGCGCATCTCCCAGGAAGAACTTTCTCATCCATGCGCGGCGCCCTGTTCTCCGTCTCCGAGCGGGTCTGCCTTGCATTGAATGAATCGCTCGCTCATTCCTTAGTAATGAGATGCTTCCAAAGGACAATTCGCTGAAGCAATTCATCTCGCGTCGCAGGGTCTCCGCCTGAGTCTCCGCCTCGAATGCGATGACTTCTCGCTCGTCAGCATTCTCAACGATTGCTATCAGGCACCCATGCGGAATGAGCCAGCACCAAACCGCAGAAGTGGGGAGTCTCTTCCAAAGCGGACAGCTGGATAAGTATCTCTGAATCAAGATCTTTGTCGGTGCGCTTGACCTCATTTTGGAGTGCGCGGTCCAGTAGTTGGAGGGTAACCGTTGATGCGGAAATTACTAGTTGAGCAACACCTGCGATAAGTGTTGCCGAAAGAGTAATTGACGGGTAGGCGACTGTCGTTAGCACATAATATGTCCGGTGTTCTTAGCAAGTGAAGTGTCCGCATATCGGGCGGCGAGGATGGAGCCATGCGCGAGA
>CZKZ01000181.1_pt1 | contig 20215 bp, 9 predicted proteins | sample 1122171 | NCBI WGS metagenome assembly CZKZ01 (sample SAMEA3539301, study PRJEB10725) | soil metagenome | biome: tundra; feature: field; material: soil | place: USA | collected 2010-05 | depth 0.15 m
AGGTAATCCAGCACGTGCGGCGGGCGCAGTCCGACGGGTTCCAGCAGGCGCTCGGCATTGGTAGTGTCGAATTGCATTCGCATTGTGAAATAGTCCCGATAGGCGCGACCGTCGCGTAGCACTCGGCGCTTGCGTCCCCATAACGCCATAAAGAGTATTGGACGCACAATGGCGAAGAACAGCTTGGGATCGACGTAACGTGGCTCGGGCGCGTGGAAGTACTCCATTGCGCGGCTGGCTATCTGCTGGATAGTCGCGCTGCCGCGAGGTCCGGCACAGAGGTGAAGCGTGCTGCCCAGGGCCGCATCATCAAAGACGGCACGCGCGACGGATGCCGCGACGAAATCGACCGGTACAATGTCCAGCACCGCGTCGGGGTAGCCGGGCACGGTGCGCCAAAGGCCGCGCGCATAAATCTTGAGCGGCCAATACATCATTTTGAAACTAGAAGTGACGCCGGTTTGGGAATCGCCGACGATGATGCTGGGGCGCAGAATGACGCCGGGAAGGGAACTGAGGCGCGATCGCACTAGCGCCTCAGCCTCGGCTTTGGTCTGCTCGTAGGTGTTGCGATAGCCCTGACCCACAGCGAGTTCATTTTCGCGGACTAAGTCCGAGCGCTCGCCAGCTACATAAGCCGTACCAACATAGGCCAGGCTGCGCAACTGACGCGCGCCGGCAGCGAAGTCAAGCATGCGGCGGGTACCCTCGACGTTAATGCGGCGGGCCTCGTCAAGTGTGTGATCGAAACGTACGGTTGCGGCGGAGTGGATTATCCGGGTTGTCTCCGCGGTCAGGCGCTGGAAGGCAGTGGGGTCCAAGCCACAGTTGGGCTGGCCTACATCTCCGGAATAGACCTGTACGCGCGATCGTTCTGAAGGAGGCACAAACAGATCGGCGCGTTGCTGACCGGATTGGCCGGGTCTATCGCGGATGATCAGCGCCAGCGTGGCGTCCGGATAGCGTTCGAGGAGTTCGCGCACCAGGCGCACGCCGAGAAAGCCGGTTGCGCCGGTGACCAGGACAAGTTCTTCGCTATTCATGCAGAAACCGACCTCAGTATGCGAACGACTCGAAGGCCGGCCGCATTGACCATTGGGCACCCGGGCGACGAGAAGAGTTAAGTACCATTATATTAGGTTGGTCAGCGGGCACGAAGGCGTGAGCGGGAGCATGTCTGCGCACGCCATTTGTTGGCTCTTAAATGTTCACTCCGGGCCCAGGCTAGTGTGCTGCGTACAGGGGAGCAATGGAAACGACTGCGAGGCCGCACACGAAGAGGATAAACATGAGGACCAACAATCGGTTTACAAGGGATGCGCCTCCGGCAAATTCTTTCCAGACGACAACACCCCAGAAGGCACCTACCATTGTGGAGCCCTGGCCGAGCGCATAGCTGATTGCGGGCCCTACCTGCAACTCTCGTGGAGCGCTGGCCGCCACGAAGCTCGACAGCGTGCCTACAGCCCAGACAACGCCACCGACGATTCCCCAAAAATGTTCTTTGAATGTTCCCTTGAAGTAGTCGCTGAAACGCAGAGGTTTACCTTGGACCGGTTTCCGCAAAAAGTAGGCGTTGAAGACGAAGGTGGACAGAAAGATTCCAGCGGAGAAGACAACGCCGATCGCGTACGGTCCGAGTCCGCCGGGGCCCTTTTTGCCGAGTTCGACAAGCGGGAAGAACATGCCCATGAGCACGCCGCCGATTACGCTCAGTAGAATGCCTTTTCGGATCTTGTCTTTCCCATCCGCTTGCCCTGCTTTTTGTTCGTGGCTCCCTGACGCCTTGGCCATTGTGTGGATTCGATATGCGACTCCGTCCAGCACGATGGCCGCGACCACCATTGCGACGCCGGTGAACAAGAGCACTGGATTGCCCTGAGGGTTGACGAAGTAATTCCAGATGACGCCGACAACGAGGGCCAGGCCAACACCGATAGGAAATGCCACTCCGAGTCCTGCAACCGCCATGGCTCCGACCACCAGGATATTTGAGATGCAATAGACGACTCCGCCGAGAAAACCGAAGGCGATATTTTGTGCACCGGCGTTCGCAAGATCATCGAGGAAGGGGCGCCCGTACGATCCCATTGAGCCCAGCGTGAGTCCTGCGACGATTGAGGTGAGAAGGATGCCCAGCGAGTAGTCGTAATAGAGAAGTTCGAAGCGCCAGTCCTTGACGAGCTTGACGACGTTAGCCCAGGAGCCCCAACAAGTCATTGTCAGGATGGTCATCGACAATGCAACAACGTAGCTGTGGGGTACGACCATGGTTACTCCTTCTAAAGTGCGATGAGAGAAGAATTATGGCTATTGATGGCGACGATCTTGAGGATGTGCCAGGCATCTTGGAGATCTTCTTTACCGAATATTCATTCTGGCGGAGCAATCTGACGCCCCCATCCAAATAGAACTGCAGCGTTGGCTATGAAGTGATTGGACAAACCAGCATAGGGAAGCTCCACTACATGAGTCAAGTCGTGAAGGCTTGGAAGTGTGCTTGAAGAGTGCCATTTAAGAAACTCACTCGCCGTGCGCATAAGAGGGCGAGTTAGAATGGAAAGTCGGAAACAAGGCAAGATGACAGTGCCACGGAGTCATGAATAAATGAGCAAGATCGCAGAGGACAAGGAACAGGAACTTATTGAGCGGGCATTGAAGGCGGCGCGAGATACCCGTTACCTTGCGGTAGAGGCGGGGATTCGTCATCGGACTGCGGGCGTATTTTCGACCCTATTTGGCTCTCGAGAAGCTGTGATTGTTGCGGACGGAAATACGTATGAGGCCGCGGGCCGAGATGTGGAAGCTAGTTTGGCTCGTGAAAACCGGGCGCTACGGAAGCCGTTTATTTTTGGCCCACATATTTACGCAAACATTGAGTGCGTGCAGGAACTCGTGGCTGCGCTTCGAGAACATGATGCCATTCCAGTTGCGGTGGGATCGGGGACGGTAAACGATCTTACGAAATTGGCAGCGCACAAAACGAACCGCAAGTACATGGTCGTTGGGACGGCCGCCTCCATGGACGGGTACTCGGCTTACGGCGCGTCCATTACCGTCGCGGGATCGAAAGACACGATTGAATGCCCTGCACCCGTGGCGGTATTGGCGGATCTTGATGTGATCGCGCTGGCTCCAAGGGAGATGAACGCGTGGGGTTATGGAGACCTGATGGCCAAGGTTGTGGCCGGCGCGGACTGGATTCTGGCGGATGCTGCCGGAGTTGAGCCGATTAACCCGCCCGTCTGGGAGACGGTGCAGGGGCTTCTTCGCTCATGGATTGGCTCACCGGATGCGATTGCCGCGAGTGATCCTACGGCCCTCAAGCATCTGGTTTACGGTTTGGTGATGAGCGGATTTGCAATGCAATCATGTCTAAACAGCCGGCCCGCATCGGGCGCCGAGCACCAATTCAGCCACCTGTGGGATATGCAACACCACACTTTCCAGGGTAAGACGCCTTCGCATGGTTTCAAGGTGGGGATCGGCGTGCTGGCTTCGCTGGCGCTACAGGAAGACTTGTTGAAGAGGGACTTGCACAGCTTTGATATCGAAGCTGCCGTGCGCGCGTGGCCTTCAATGGATCAACTCGAGCAGAAAATACACGGATTGTTTGGCGCCGGGGCGTTGGAAACCAGGGGGATTGAAGAAACCCTCGCCAAGTATGTTTCCGGGGATGCGCTTCGCGTGCAGTTGACGCAGCTTAAAGAAAACTGGACGGAGGTGCGAGCGAGAATGATTGAGCAACTGATCCCGTTCAGCGAACTGCGTGACATGCTGCGCAGGGCCGGCTGTCCTTTCGAACCCATGCAGATTGGAATTTCGGCAGCGCGCCTGCGTTTGAGCTTTCAGCAATGCTGCTTTATGCGGAGGCGGTATACGGTGCTGGACGTGATGCAACGGCTGGGCCTATTCGACTCAGCGCTCGATAACCTGTTTGGTCCGCAAGGCCCTTGGCCGATTGAAGGTGAGGAGTTGCCGTGATCGACCTCAGGCGGGTACGCCATGTGGTTCTCGACATGGATGGCACGCTTTACAGCGGGGCACGCCTCTTCGAGCAAACAGTTCCGTTTCTGGAGGGCTTGCGCAGACTCGGAATTGGATACACGTTTCTCACGAACAATACTTCGCGCAGCAAGGCCGACTACGTGAAGAAGCTTCGCGGGCTTGGAGTTGAAGCGCGCGAAGGCGAGATTTATACGCCTGCCGAGTCGACAATCAAGCATCTGCGCAGAAACTTGCCGCAGGCAAGAGCCCTAGCCATCCTGGGCACCCCGTCGTTGGTGCAGGAGTTTTTCGACGCGGGATTTGAGGTGAGCTGGGATGAGCCGGACGTCGTGGTAGTGGGTTTCGATACTACCTTGACTTACGAGCGACTGTGCCGCGCGGCCTACTGGATCAATGCCGGATTGCCGTTTCTGGCCACGCATCCTGACCTTGTCTGTCCTACGGATGTGCCTACGGTCCTGGTGGACTGCGGCTCTCTTTGCGCATGCCTGACTGCCGCCACGGGTCGCCAACCCATCGTCTTTGGGAAGCCGAATCCGTCGATTCTACTCGAGCTGCGCGATCGCCTCAATCTCGCTTCGGACGAGATGATCATGGTGGGTGACCGTATTTATACGGATATGAAGATGGCTCGGGAGGCGGGTATTCCTTCTGCTTTGGTTCTTACTGGCGAGACAACTGCGGCGCAAGCTGACGGGCTCGGCGAGAAGCCGGAGCTGATTGTCGCCGATGTGGGAAAACTGGGCGAGTTACTGGCGGATGCCCGGCGCACGATCGCATCGTGAATTTGCGAGCCGCCGCAGGAGTTGAAGTTGGCTGTGTTGCCAAGAGTGTGTGAATGGCTTAAATTCCGGATTTCTTCAAAATGAGCTTTCGTGCAAGGGAATTCAGACCTTGACGATGGTCTGACCAAATAAGTAGTATTCGTCCTGTTCGCTGGTCCGCAAGATCGCCAAGACAATAAATCCAGACACAAGCAAGAGAAGGAGCCACACGGTGGTATTGATGAACAGGCGCGACTTCATTGCAGTTTCAGCGACCTCGGCAGTTGTTGCTTCTGCGGGAGGGCTCGCAGCGGAAGAGCGCGGTCAGAGCAAGCCTTGGTATTCCACTTTGCTCCGATGCGGGCATCTAAACTTCAACGAACAGGATCCACTGGCCATGGATGTGGAGGCTTGGACGGACTATTTTGCGTCGCTGAAGGTGGAGACTCTGATGCCCAATGGCGGCGGCATCATGGCGTTTTATCCGACAGAGGTTCCATTTCATCATCGCAGCGAGTTTCTGGGATCGAGAGACTTGTTTGGGGAAACGGTGACCGCCGCGCGAAAGCGAAATATACGGATTGTTGCCCGGATGGATTGCAATTATGCATATGAAGAAGCATTCAATGCCCATCCGGAGTGGTTTGAGTCGAATGCTGATGGATCGCCAAGGCGTCATGCCGAATGCCCATGGCTTTATAAGACCTGTCTGTTCAGCACGTACTTTACCGAGCAGATGCCGGCTATTTATCGGGAGTTGAATCAGCGCTACGCACCCGAGGGCTTTTACACAAATGGATGGCCTGGTACGGACGCTCTTGAAGTCTGCCATTGCGCGACTTGCCAGAAGATCTACAAGGAACAGACCGGAGGGACACCGCCGGAGACGACGGATGCTCGCAGTGCGATTTACCGCAAGTACTACGAGGTCTATATGAACCGCGTGACCCATATATGGGAGCTGTGGGATGGGATCGCGAAGGAAAAATCTCCTGACTCGGTGTATGCAGGCAATTTGAGCGGCGTTAAAGCGGTGAAGAACGTGAAACGGCTCGGTGATGTCGCGGCATGGTTTTATGCCGATAACCAGGGCCGATCGGGCGACACGCCGATATGGATGTGTGCGCAGCAGGGGCGTGTGGCGCGGTCGGTAGCGAACGGCCGCAATGTAACCAATTCAGTGGGCTCGTATGCCAGTGGGCTCCCCGGCTGGCGGCATACGAGCAAGACAAAAGAGGAAGCGACGCTCTGGATGGCGCAGGCCAATGCAAGCGGCATGGTGCCCAGCTACCATTGGCTTGGCGGGCAGCCGGAAGACACGCGGTGGAAGGAGACGGGCAGGTCATTCTTCGACTGGCTGGGCACGAACCAAAACCATTTCCGCAATCGGGGTTCTATTGCAAACCTTGCCGTACTCTATCCGCAGAGCACGATCGCATTTTATGGATCAAACGGAACACGGGAACGCAAGCTGAATGGTCAGGTCATCGATTCCACCGAGTATCTGCAGGGGTTGTATGCAGCACTCTTGGAAGGGCGCTTTCTATTCGATTTTGTTCACCAGGAAAATCTCAACGCCGCTACGTTGAAGCCTTATCGTGCGCTGCTGATTCCAAACGCGGCTTATCTGCGCGACAGTGAATGTGAAGCTATTCGCGATTATGTAGCATCAGGTGGCTCTGTGTTGGCTACGTTTGAAACCTCGAGATACAACGAATGGGGCGAGCAGAGAGAAGACTTCGGACTTAGAGAAATCTTCGGAGTCAGCTTATCGGGGGATGTTATCGGGCCATATGGGAACAGCTACATGCGGATGGATCAGGACCACGCCGTGCTCGAAGGGTTCAAGGGGACGACAATTCTGCCTGGCCCGGAGTTTCGGGTACCGGTAAGCCGGATCAGTCCCGCGGAGCTTCATCTTAGTGTTGTGCCATCGTATCCTGCCTTTCCGCCGGAGATGGTCTATCCCCGCATTCGGCGAACCGACGAGCCCGCTGCAATCTTTCGCCAGCAAGGCTCGGCGCGCATTGTCTATTTTCCTGGCGACGTTGACCGCACGTTCTTGCGCTCAGGCCAACCGGACTTCAGCCGGTTGCTGATCAATTCTGTGCAGTGGCTTTTGAATGGGCAACCGCCCCCGGCGACGGTGGAGGGAAACGGCGTGCTGGAATTGTTTGCCTGGGAAACCGAGCCGGGATTCTCGCTCCATATTCTTAACTACACGAATCCCAGGATGATGCGGCCATTTATCACTCAGTCGTATCCGACAGCACCGTTGCAGGGACGGTTCCAGGTACCGGCAGGACGCAAAATCGGATCAGTACGCGCACTGAGAGCTGGGCACGATTTGGCTTTCAAGCAACAAGAAGGAACGGTGACGTTTGAAGTGCCGTCCGTGGTGGACTACGAAGTGATTGCGCTGACTTGAGAGTGAGAACACAGTCTGTGTAGGGATGGACAGGCTGAGCTCATCCCCAGACTTAGTCGGGCCAAAGCACGGAACTCCGGGGATGAGTCTCTAAAGTAAGGCTCGCAACTTAGGCGCCTCTCTTTGACACCGCGTAATACGGTTGGTTCGAGAGTGTGGCATTGAACGCTGGATGGAACGATGCTTTGCCGGCTTCGCCGCGAAGTTCGAAGTAATACTGCAATGGATAGACGGAGTCTGTGTACTCCGCCGGGATGGCTGCACTGTAGCTGCCATGGTCGCCTTGCATCTCAACCGACAACCACCGCTCTGCCTGATTGACGTGCCGGTAGCAGAGGACGACGGAAGCGGGCGCGTTCTGGGTACCGGTCGGGACAACAACAGAAAGTTTGAGTGGAGCACCAGGGTGGAAGCTTGAGGTCACCGTGTGCTGGCAGAGTGTGGCAGGACGATTGGGTTTGGCCGTGGCGGCAGCGATGGCGTGTGCCTTATTCTCCGCCGAGCCCGATGAAGCAGGCGGCGATTGCAAACTTGCCTGGAGCGCCGCAATGTCTTTATCGATTGCCGGAATGCGGTCAAGCCAGTGGCCGCGGCGCATGGGAACGTCTCCGTAACCAAGGTCAGAGCGATAAACTTTGCCGGCACGCTCTGCCATGACCGCCCATGCCTCACGGGCTTTCTGGTAGTGAGCGAGCGAGAGTTTTCCGGCCTCTAGACTGCCAGTCTGCTGGAAGATCTCATACAACACGCCGCTGCGCAGCTTGGCAGCGAAATACTTGCCCAGGCCGTTCTGGATGAGTACGTCTTCTTCTGTACGGCGGAACTCAGGCGAGGACCGCTTAGTTGCTTTCGTGCGCGCGTCCTCTAGGGCTTGACCGGACGTTGCGGTGAAATCTTCAAGCCATTGCGCCACTTCGATGGGGGAGTACTTGGCATTTGGTTGCCCGGCAAGCAGGCCCTTGGCATACTCGACGACCGTTGAGAATATCTGCGGGTCTAGCGGGCTAACGGTGCCAAAGACTTTTGGATCGGGCGTATCGCCATAGGGTGACCGTTCGCTGCCCTGGACCATGGGCATGCAGGTGTTGAGTTCAGGCCAGAAAGCGTGGTTGGAGGCTGAGCAGAGATGCGCAGAGGTGACCAGCGGAAGAACACGGCTGGCGTTGGCTAGAGCACTTTCCACCGGGCTTGCTCCGGGCCCATACAGGCTTCTGAGGTAACGACGCCAGGATTCCGGATCGGCATTTGGGTTGTAGAGGCAACGGCCCCAGACACGATAGAAGTGTTCAAATTTTTTCCAGTCGGCGCTTGGATTGAGAGACTCATCCGCATAGCCGCATCGGCCGCCCGGCGAGCCGGAGCCTTCGCGCCCTTTGAAGGTCAACGGCTCCATCAGATCGATACCGGCTGCTCCGCAGAAGTGCGACGTACGTGAGTAGGCGGCGGCCATCTCGGGATCGGCAGAGAGCAAGTGCCGCTGCGTACCCGGCCACAAGCGGTACACAATCTGCGCCTTGCTCCCTTCCTGAAAAAAGTCGCCGTATCCATACCGGGTGAAGAGGCGCGCACCACCACTTACGGCAAACAAGGCCGACTCGTGATGATTCGGATTCGGAATTTCGAGTGCGCGGATATCTGCCTGGTTATAGCCGAGACTCTGGTGCTCTGCGGAATACTTGGCGCCTAACTTGACTGGCATGCCTGTAGCCACGGCTATGTCGATCATGGTCTGATTGACTCCCTTGGCGTGCATATCAATTTCGACATTGCGGCCGCAGTTGGCGATGGCTTCAAACAAAGTCTTCCAGAAGGGATAACTTCCTTCAGGGATTCCGCTCTCACCGTGTACGCGCATGGAGAGGCCCTCGATCTCGGGGCACTCCTTGAGAATGATGGCCAGCGCATCGCGGCAGTAAGCGGCGTGCGTCTCCGGCGTTAGGCCCTCGATGCTGTGATAAGCGTGGGGACTGTCAGTCCACTTGTATGCGTGGGTCCAGATTCCCAACTGGAAATGAAGGCCACGCGCGCCAGTTTCAGCGGCTATGAAGCGCAACATCTCCCAGTTCTTTGCTTTCTCTTCCTGGCTGAGTGTGACTGGAGCAGGGAGAACCTTCCCATCGGGAGAAGTTAGTTGAAGGACATGGACGCCTTCATAACCGGGGACATCGAAGAGATACGGGTAGGGAAGGTGGAGATAGTCATCTGTAACTCCTCTTGGGAAATCGTATTCAAGGCCGTATGCCATCGTGAAACGGTTGAAACGGCTGGCGACAAGCGTGTCGAGATAGTCGCCCCAGAAGGCCTTGTCGTAATACCAGGACTTATCTTCCAACTCACTGCAGAAGTAACGGCTGATGCAGCGGATTTGATTCGCGGGAGACTCTTCGATCGCCTCGGCCAAATGCAAGGCAACTTTGGGATCGGCGCCAAACTGCACACGCTCTGCCAATTCGAGCAATCCATAGATATAGCCTCGTGGGTCGACGCCCGAGACGAGGATGGCAGGCGTACCTTCAAGGTGGCCCGGAGCAAGACGAGAGCTTTCAGCCTCCATGCCAGCTTTTGCATGCGGAAAGTCCTTTGCCATGTCGGATCCGGAAGCAGCCACAATGATGCACGAAGTGGAGCTCTTTGCTTCACCGGCGGATTGCGCCATGCTGCAATTAACGCCCTTGGCGGCGAGCGCCTTGCTCAACTGTTCTGCGGCTCGTTTTACGGGCGTGCTCGACGCGATGGGATCGCTGCCGTCGACGAGGATGGATACTCGTCCACCGGCAGCGGCGAGAGCTGAATGAGAAAAACCAAGGATTGTCGTTGCGCCTGCGAGTTTAAGGAAATCGCGGCGCCGCAGGGTAGAAAGTGAATCCGAATTCATAGTCATTTATCCCTCAGAACTTGTTGAATTGCAGTTATAGAACAAGCGGCGGCGCCGAGTCTACGCGCTCCGCCTGGAGATTGCGTAGTAAGGCTGATTGGAAAGTGTTGCATTGAAAGCCGGGTGCATCCATGCGGTCTCCCGCCCGCGCGAGAGCTCGAAGTAATACTCAAGCGGGTAGACAGACTGGGTGTAGTCAGCGGGAATGACGGCGATATATCGGGTGTCCTCGTTCTGCATTTCAACAGAGACCCAGCGCTCGGCCTGGTTCACATGGCGATAGAAAAGGCGCGCGATTATATGTACGCCGCTTGCTGTGCTGGCGGGAACCTCGAGAGCGAGGTTGAGGGGTTGACCTGGATGGAAGCTTTCAGCCGGAGAGTGCTTGCAGGTATCGGACGGGCGACTCGGCCTACCCACGGCGGCTTGAATGGCGGACGAAGAGGCTTCTGCGTTGGTGTTTGCTGCGGACGATGTGGCGAGCCTCTGGTTCATTGCGGCAAGGTCGCTGTCAATGGCTGGCAGGCGGTCGGTCCAATGGCCACGGAGGAGCGGGGTATTGCCATAGGTGATGTCGTTACGGTAGACACTTTTGGCGCGCAGGGCCATTGCAGCCCAGGCGTTGCGCGCTTTCTTGTATTGCTCAAGTGCCTGCCGGCCGGCGTCAGTATTGCCGCTTTGCTGATAGATCTCGTACAGAACGCCGGTGCGCAGCTTGGCGGCAAAGAAAACGCCGAGCGCATTCTGAATCACGACGTCCTCTTCCATGCGGCGGAATTCGGGCGTTGTAGTCGATCTGGCTTTAGCGCGGGCATCAGCGAGGGCGCGCGAGGAAGTGGAGGTGTATTCTTCGAGCCACTGCGCAACTTCGATCGGCGAGTACTTTGCACTGGGACGGCCGGCAAGCAGATTCTGAGTGTATTCAACGATGGTTGCGAAGATCTGCGGGTCGAGCGGACTGACGGTGCCGAAGACTTTGGGGTCGGGAGTGTCCCAATAAGGCGAACGCGCGTCGGTGAGCACAATCGGCTGGTTGGTATACATCTCGGGCCAGTAGACGTTATTCGAGGCCGAGGTCAAATGCGCCGAAGTCATGAGTGGATTGACGCGGCTGGCGTTGGAGACGGCAGTTTCAACGGATTCGGCTGCCGCTGCACCGAACTCGCTCTTCAAGTAGCGGCGCCAGCTTTCCGGGCTGGCTTCGGGATCGTAGAGTTTGCGGCCCCATACGCGATAATACAATTCGAATTTCTGCCAGTCGGCTTTGGGTGTGAGGGACTCATCGGCATAGGCGCAACGACCGCCGGCAAGACCGGAGCCCATGCGGCCTTTGAATGCGAGCGGCTCGCAGATGTCGAGCCCCGCGGCTCCGCAAAAACTCGATGTGCGACCGTAGGCTGCGGCCATCTCGGGATCGGCAGAGAGCAAGTGCCGTTGCGTGCCGGGCCACAGGCGGTAGAGGATCTTGTACTTTGCGCCTTCCTGGTAGAAGTCGCCATAGCCGTAGCGGGTAAACAGGCGGGTACCTGCACTGACGGCCATGTCCTTCGATACGACGCGTTTTGGATCGGGAATTTCGAGTGCGCGTATGTCGGCCTGGTTGTAGCCAAGGCTCGCATGCTCGGCCGCGTACTTGGCGCCGAGTTTGACGGGCATGCCGGTGGCGGCGGCAATGTCGATCATTTCCGGCGTGACACCCTTGGCGTGCATGTCGATTTCGACGGTGCGGCCGCAGCCTGAAATGGCCTCGAACAGCTTCGTCCAAAATGGATAGCTGCCTTCGGGTATGCCGCTCTCGCCGTGCACGCGCATAGTGAGGCCCTGGATTTCGGGGCACGCCTTGAGGATCATGGCTAGACCGTCGCGGCAATAAGTGGCGTGCATCTCGGGATTCATGCCCTGGATGTGGTGATTGGCATTGGGGCTGTTCTGCCAGACGTAGGCGTGCGTCCAGATGCCAAGTTGGAAATGCAGGCCGCGCTTGCCGGTTTCGGCGGCTATGAACTTGAGCATTTCGAAGTTCTGTTCCTGCTCCTGCCTGCTGAGGGGAATGGGATTGGGCAGCAGCGGGCCATCGGGCTGAGCGAGTTGCACGACGCGCACACCTTCGTAGCCTGGAACGTCGAAGAGATAGGGGTAGGGGAAGTGGAAGTAGTCGCCGGTAATGTTGCGCGTGCCGTTGTAGGAGAGTCCGACAGAATAGTTGAAGCGGTTGAAGCGGCTGGCGACCAGCGCATCTAGATAGCCGGGCCAGAAAGATTTGTCGTAGTACCAGGGCTTGTCTTCGACTTCGCTGCAGAAGTAGCGGCCCACGCAGCGCACTTCGTTGGCGGGCTTTTCTTCAATGACTTTGGAGAGGTGAAGAGCAGCCATTGGATCGGCGTTGAACTGCGCACGCTCTGCGAGCTCGAGCAACCCGTAGATGTAACCGAGCTGATCGATACCGGAGACGAGGATTGCCGGGGAGTCCCCAACGCGGCCTGGGGCAACGCGAATGCTCTCAGCGGCGGTCTGAGGAGCTGACACTGCAAATCCCTTGGCCAGAATTGAAGTAGTGGGGGCGACGGCGATGCAGAGTGCGGAGCCGCGCGCATGGGCGGCGTCCGGCACGATTTCACATTTCACGCTCTTTGCCACAAGAGCACTTTGGAGCCTCTCAGCGGCGCGCTTGACAGGGCCGCTGGAAGCAGTGGAGTCACTCCCGTCGACGATGACTGACACACGGCCGACGGCTTCGGCCGAGGCAAAAGTAGTAAGGCTAGCGGCGGTTGCTGCACCGGCGAGCTTCAGGAACTCTCTGCGCTTGATTTCTGAACTGGATTTGGCCGCCATTTAAGCCTCTATTTTTGTCTACGATTGGCTGTGGTTGTAAGTAGGCGTTCGATGTCGGCGGACTGGCTGCACGGCCTTCGATGCCCTGGTTGTAGGAAGAATCTTGCGAAGTGATTCAATCGGGCGTGAGGTAATCCTGCACGCCCGATTCTGAGTTAGGTGTTCAATTGAAGATTAGAAGGTAAACTTCAAAGCTCCCTGCATGATGCGTTGGTCGCCGGCGTTCGTGATCTGGCCAAATGAAGTCGACAACGGGTTTGAAACATTTGGTACGAGCGAGGCCCCAGTCGAAGGCGTCGGGCCGCCGACGTTGGGATGGTTGGTCACATTGAAGGCCTCAACGCGAGCCTCAACATCAAAGCGTTCGGTCACTTTGAATTTGCGGCTGAGCGCGGTGTCCACGTCGAAATAGCTGGGTGTTCGCAGCATGTAATGGCCGGCATTTCCGTAAGTTCCCAACGCATTCACCGCAAATGCAGCCGGGTTCACCCACTGATATTTTAACCGCGTGTGCCCGGTGTGAATGTAGAGTGGCACGCCGGCGACAACGTTGGGCCGGTCAAACCCTACGCCGGTTAGGGAGCGGTCAGTGCCGTCAACCGGGTTTATGGGGAATCCGGTTTCAAAACGCATCAGCGGTGCGATTTGCCAGTCGCTTAAAAGATACGACAGCAGGTGGTTTCCCGAATTCAGATGACTGACGTACACAACGCTGGCGTTAAACAGGCTTGGGACATCGTAGGTGCAGGGTCCGTAGTCGGCCTTGGGGTTGGCCGGATTTTCGATGGTTGGGCCGCCAAGCGAAGTGACTGGAACCACGCCGTGGCAATGCGAGTAGGTGTAGTTGGCCAGGATGGTGTAGTTATCGGCAAAGCGATGTTCGATAGAAGCGAGCACGCCCTCGTAGTTCGCACTGATGCCATTGAAGCCGAAATCAGTGGCAGAGTAGTACTTGCCCTGCGCCGGGTTGATCAGGCTGAGGAACCGGCGCGCCTGCGTGTTGCCCGTGCCGGAACAGGCGGTGCCGTTCGCTCCAGGCGCTACCGTGAGTGCGCCGCAAGATCCGGCGCCCGTCCATGTGCCGGGAATATAGACCGCCGGGTTGATTTCGTTGCCTACCATCAGGTGTGACGTCTCATTGCCAAGATAGGTAATTGTCGCAATCCAGTTCTGAGCGAACTGGTGTTGTATGCCGAGGTTCCAGGTCTCAAGCATGGGTGGCAGAGCTTTGGGTGAAAGGAAGGTGTCCGTCGAGTTCTGCGGGAAGACGTAGTTCGACGGCGGGAAGAGCGGCAGCGGGAAGGGATTGCCTCCCGGAACGTTGCCCCATGGGTTATTGAATTGATAGGGGCCGCTGGATTCGGTCACCGTCACGCCCCAGGGAGCGTTCTGACCGGTAACGCGGTAAGTGAGAAACGTGCCCAGCGAGTCGAACAGCATCCCGCCGCCAACACGAATGGTTGTTTTTCCATCACCGCGCGGATCGAAGACAAATCCCAAACGGGGAGACAGGTTCAACCAGTGATCGCTTGTAAACGACTTGTTGACCCCGGGATCTCCATAGTAGAACTGGCCGGCAGGACCGTTTGGAAACACAATGCTTGGTTTTCCAGAGATATAATTCTGTAGATTGAAGACGCTGCCGCGGTTGAAATAATCGTGCGGAGGCAGCGTCGGCTCCCAGCGCAGGCCAATATTTGCGACCAGCCTGGGAGTGAGGCGTACCGTGTCCTGCGCATACAACTCAACCAGGGTTTGGCGATAGGAAAAGTCCTGTTGTAGCGTCTGAGTGAAGCTCGGCATGCGGCCCATGAGAAAGTCCAGCAGCGGATCGTTGCTGTACACGCCGGTAAAGCTGAAGGTGCCGGAGTCGTTGTATTCGTCGTTCTGGTTGTCCTGGGTGCGTATGACCTCTCCGCCAAACGCGAATTGGTGCTTTCCGCGCACCACATCGACGTCGTCGGCTTCCTGCCAAGAGTTGACACCCCACTTGGAATAACCGCTGCCGCCGGTGCTGAAGCTGTTGGATATGGACATCTGCAAGTTGTCCTGCGCCAGCGGCGGAGTCCAGATGTTCTGAACGCCTAGTGCGGCAGGGTTCGTGCCTTTTGTATTCGGGAAACGAGCGACAAACTTGCGGCCGAAGGTGAAATGAAAGGAGTTCAGCGTGTTCGGGGTAAGCGCATACGTGTCGCCCAGCACGAAGGTCTGCGGCCTCTGGTCGACTCCCAACGTCGTCGTGTACAGATAGTTGGTCGTGCTGAAGGGGGCAGGCTGGTTGTAGTTGTCTTGCAGATAGCGGCCGTAAACAGAATGCTTGGCGCTCAAGACCCAATCCACCCTGGCCACGTATTGACGGGCGTCGTAAACAATAGGCACGCCATACGTCAGCTTGCCGCAGGAGTTTGCGGAACCCGTAGGAATCAACTTTGTGAATGCAACCGCCGCGGGATCGAAGCGGGCGGGGTTGATGAAATCGGTCGGCGAGATCGAGACGCCCGTTACCGGGTCCTTGATGGTCCGCGCAACGCCGCTGGCTTGGCAGCCTTTGTCTTCGAGCCCGCTGAAGTCTCCGGTGAGAGCCGCTGTGGTGGGAATGAAGGCACTGCTGTTCGACGGGTCCTGACGCTGAATAGTTTCCTGGATTCCGCCAAAGAAAAACAGTTTGTTTGGAATTATCCTGCCGCCGAACGTTCCACCAAACTGGTTTCGTTTTAGGCTATCTTGCTTGGCTGCAAAATAGTTGAGCGCGTTGACATCGCCATTGCGAACGAATTCAAAGGCGCTTCCGTGCCACTGGTTCGAGCCCGATTTAGTGACCGCATTGACCAGGCCGCCAGGATGAAGTCCATTGCGGGCCGGCAGAACGCTGGTTTCCACGCTGAACTCGGCGAGTGCATCAGGGAAGGGGAACGGCATATTCACATTAGTAAAGCTGTCGTTGTTATCGCCGCCGTCGAGCAGATAGTTGGTGGTGTCACCTGCGCTGCCTGCGATGGCAATGGATTGTGATGTATAGAAGCTCTTGTTTCCAGTGTTTGTGCCATCGGAGTGATTTACGGCTGCGCCCGAGATCGTGATGAGCTGCGTCGGATCACGGCCATTGAGGGGCAATTCGACGATGCGCTGCTGGTCCATGACTTGCGAAACCATGTTCTGCTGTGTCTGAACCATTGTTGCGTCGGCTTGAACTTCGACCTTGTCGGATACGGCGCCAACCTTCAGCGTCGTATTGATTTGAGGGGCATCGTTGACCTGCAGCTTGATCCCCTTCTGAATGTAGGTTTGAAATCCAGGGGCGGTTACTTCCAGCGTATAGGCGCCGATAGTCAAGCTGGGGAAGCTGTAGGCTCCTGCCGAGTCGGTTACGGCGACGTGAACTGTTGCCGTATCCACCGCGGTTATCTTTACCTGGGCACCGACTACAACTGCGCCCGAAGGATCGGCAATGCGGCCTGTTACCGTGGCGATGGAGACCGCCTGTGAAAGCATTCGTGGAACGTTGGCAAGTGCCAGGATAGCTAGCAGAACATAGCTAGCGGCAGTGAATTTTTTCGAAACGTTGGACATGGCCTTAGCCTCCTAACAAGTATTGAAATGTTGGTAAGTCAGTGGAAATGTTGGTTCGACAACGTCGGAGTTGCTACGACTCATTCATTGGCCGAACCGCTGTTTTGCCAGAAGAGCTTGAAACCTTTCCCGAATACTCTCCTGGAAGTTAATATTGATTTGAGATCCCCATCGAGATTCGCATCTGCGTACTCTGCAAACGCCAGATGCGGCAGTGCTAGTACCTCGAAGAATCGCCGAGGGCGCGTTCCCCTTTTCTGGAGCAGGGGTGCAGAATTTGACTACGGTAAGCGTTTACTGAGCCACGTTGCCAGTTAAGGTCGCTTCATTGCACCCGCGAGGAAGAAACCAGGCGCGATACCAAAAATCTGGAAATTGATGACCCTCCACGTGTTGCACTGGGTCCGTCATTTGGGGTAGCCGCCGATGCCTTGGCGCAAATTAACGGCTTGTTCCGAGAACAAACGGATGGTAGATTGGTCCTACCAAATGTGTCAAGCGAATTATTGTGGTTCGAAAGAGTTTTTTTTGTAGCGGAAAGAAGATCTGTTGAAGACGCATAACCAATTTAAATGCAAACATATCCGGCCGCATACGCCATTCACCGAGCTCGAAGTTTAATGAAATCCGAGGCGCCACCTGTTCCGTTCCAGACGGACTCTCAAATCCCCTAACTCCGGGGGACACCCGGTGGGCGATCTTGCGGCAGGAGTATTATGGGTCCGATTACGTAAACCTGAAGACGAAAGCAGAATTGACATTTGTGTTCCCTGGCTTGCGTAAGGCACAACTATTTAATGGAGACGATGCAAATGTTTGGATCAATGTGGAACCGTCGCCGGTTCTTGAAGGTGCTGGGTACTACTGCAGTGGCTGCAAGTGTCTCCTCGAAGACATTCGGTGAAAACGTTTCAGCTGTTTCAATCGTAGTCGATCCCGCGGATGAGATTGCCGGATTGAAACCGGTGCAATGGGCGCTGGAACAGTTAGTGCAGGCATTGAAGGCCCGCGGCGTCGCCGTGGCGCAAGTGGCAAAGGCTCAGGACGTGAGCGATGGCAGCATGTGGATTATGGCTGCAGATGCGAGAAGTTCTGCAGCGAAGCGGATGTTGAGTGACGCAAAAGCTTCTGTGGCCGATGCCCCTGAAGCTTTGGGACTCATCGCCTTGAGCTCAGGTGGGAAGCACGGCTTGCTCGCCTGTGGTCACGATCCGCGCGGGTTGGTCTACGCGTTGACAGAGTTGGTTGACCTGGTGCAAAACGTAGCCGACCCCATTGCAGCACTCGGAGCGGTAGAAACAACGGTAGAGCAACCGGCGAACGAAGTGAGGAGCATGACCCGGCTGTTCTGCAGCAATGCCGAAGACCTGCCCTGGTACAACGACCGCGCGATGTGGCCTGTGTATTTCGACACGCTGGCGACACAGCGGTTCAACCGCTTCAATCTGGCTTTTGGGATTGGGTATGACTTTATCAGTAAAGTTACGGATGCGTATTTCCTGTTTACTTATCCGTTTCTGTTAAAAGTGCCCGGGTATAACGTGCGCGTACCGGAGTTGCCGGACGAGGAACGCGACCGCAACCTGGAGATGTTGAAGTACATCGGCGAACAATGCGTGATGCGGGGGCTGGAGTTCCGTGTTGGTTTGTGGATGCACGGCTATGAGTGGATCAACAGTCCCAATGCAAATTACACGGTTGAAGGGTTGGACAAGACGACACATGGACCTTATTGCCGCGATGCGGTGAGAATGTTGCTTCAGCAAGTGCCGACCATCGATGGACTCACATTTCGCATTCACGGGGAAAGTGGCGTGTCGGAGGGCAGTTTCGATTTCTGGAAGACGGTGTTTAATGGCGTTGCGACTTGCGGGAGGCGAATACCATTCGATATGCATGCCAAGGGCATGAGCCAGCAAATGATTGACGTTGCAATAGGCACTGGACTGCCTATTGCGATGACGCCCAAGTTCTGGGGCGAGCACATGGGCATGACCTATCATCAAGCCGATATCCGCAAAATAGAAAAGCCCAAATCAGAGAACAAAACTGGATTGATGGCGTTCAGCGACGGTACACGCAGCTTTCTACGCTATGGCTATGGCGATCTGCTGGCGGAGGATCGCAAATGGACTGTGGTGCACCGCATCTGGCCGGGCACTCAGCGCGTCCTGCTTTGGGGCGATCCGTCATTTGCCGCGGCGTACTCAAAGGCGTTTCAATTCTGCGGAAGCAACGGCGTTGAGATCCAGGAGCCGCTTTCGTTCAAGGGACGGCGCGGTTCTGGCCACGCCGGGAGCCGCTGCGGATACGCGGATGCCGCCTACAACCCAAGATGGGACTGGCAGAAATATGAGTACTCTACTCGCATTTGGGGTCGTATGCTGTACAACCCGGAGACCAAACCTGAGGTTTGGCGGCGCTCGTTGCAGCGGCAATTTGGAGCCGGCGCAGGGCCGATGGAAGCTGCCCTAGCCAATGTGAGCCGTATTCTGCCGATCATTACCACGGCGCATGCTCCATCGGCTGGAAACAATACGTATTGGCCGGAGCTCTACTACAACCAATCGATGGTAGACGCAGAGCACTATGGACCCTATGGCGATTCGCTGGCACCGCGCATCTTCGGCAACGCGAGTCCCCTTGACCCTGGGCTGTTTCTCACCGTGAACGAGTATGCGGAGGAGTTGCTGGAGGGCAAGTTCAGCGGCAAGACCAGCCCGGTGGAGGTGGCACAGTGGATTGAGGATTTTGCGGCGGCGGGAAGAGCGGCGCTGACGCAGGCTGAATCGACTTCAAGTGGACGCGATGGAGCAGCGTACAAGCGAGCCAAAGTCGATATTGAGATTCAGGCTGGGCTGGGTGAGTTTTTCGGCGCAAAGTTTCGCAGTGGCGTGCTGTTCCACCTATATGAAGTCACCAAAGAACAGGCGGCGCTGGAAGCATCCCTATCCCAGTACATAAAGGCGCGAGCGGCGTGGGCGGCGTTGGCGGAAGCCGCCAAAGGCGTTTACATGTCGGACATCACGTTGGGTGAGTGGCCGCAGCTTCGTGGACACTGGCTCGATCGGCTGCCTGCAATTGACAAGGATATTGCTGCATTGACCGCAATCTTAGACAGTGCCGCTTCAAAGGGGACATCCCCGAAGGTCGCGGCTGCGATGAAGATGGCACTTGGGCGACCACACCGTGCCGCAATCGCGGTTAAGCATGCGGCGCCTGCGCGTTTTGCTCGCGGGAACGCTCTTGCACTCACGCTTGCTGTCCCTGCGGATATAGCGAGTGTGATTCTGCATTATCGCCATGTTGACCAGGCTGAAAACTATGCCACGGTGGCAATGGATCGGCATGGCGAGGAGTTTGGCGCGAGTATTCCGGCGGAGTATACGCAGACGGAGTTTCCGCTGGAGTACTTCTTTGAAGTGCGCATGACCGAGGGGAAAACTGCGTTGCATCCAGGCTTTACTCAGGAGCTGACCAACCAGCCTTATATTGTGGTTAGAAGTGCTTAGCGTCTTACGGGCCATTTGATGGCGGACGTGATAAAAGAAGTCTCAAACCATTTCCTCGGAAACCGCCCCCGATTACTGCGCGAACTGGAGTGCGTAAGTTGTCGACGGATTGAGCGGGCCCTGAAGGATTCCTAGCGACTTGAGCTGCTCATAGCCTGCGGTCCAGCGGGCTGCTGTCATGCGGCCCGTTTGCGCGCCGGTGGGATCGTCGCCGGTAATGAAACCG
>CZKZ01000666.1_pt1 | contig 19492 bp, 19 predicted proteins | sample 1122171 | NCBI WGS metagenome assembly CZKZ01 (sample SAMEA3539301, study PRJEB10725) | soil metagenome | biome: tundra; feature: field; material: soil | place: USA | collected 2010-05 | depth 0.15 m
CGGCCTTGTCGTTCAGACCGAGGTTCAAAATCGTATCCATCATGCCGGGCATTGAGAACTTTGCACCGGAGCGAACCGAAACCAGCAGCGGATTTTCGCCCGCGCCCAGCTTCTGTCCCTGCAGCTTTTCCAACTGGTCGAGTGCGCAAAGCATCTCGACGTCGATCTGCTTGCTGACCTTGCCGCGCATGTATTCCCGGCAGGCTTCGGTCTGGATCGTGAATCCCGGGGGTACCGGCAATCCGGCGTTGGTCATTTCCGCCAGACCGGCGCCCTTGCCGCCCAGAATATCCTTCATGCGGCCGTGGCCATCGGCCTTGCCGCCGCCGAAGAAGTACACATACTTGGTTGGGGTTGCGATTGTGCCTGCTTTTTCGGCAGGCGCCTGTTCCAGAACGCCCTGCGTCATGGGGTAATGCCTCCATCTGTTAGATTCCGCAGTGGCGGTCGATACGAAAGGGTGGCGGGACGCAGGTTCAACACTCAAACTCTAAAGTCAACAGGCTGAGCACGTGCGGGTCATCCAGACATACGACGGCGCGTTGCGGCATTCATCCGTCGCTATACGAATAGCGTCCCAAGTATACGATTGCCTGTGCTTTTCGTCACATTCGATTTGTAAACGCATGAAAGCCCACACAAAGAGAGGCCCCGGCTTTTGCGATTTGAAACGCAAACCGGGGCCGCGTATGGGCTTTGGGGGAGACTCCAGCCGAGATTCAGGCGGCGTTTTGCGCCAGCCGACGACCGGACCGCGATCTGCGTTTCGCATCGTGGGACATGAGGATCCCGTCCAACCCCACCAGCGCCAGCAACTCCGCCACGTGCGGCGCGGCGTTCAATACGCTGAAGCGGTGTCCCGCCTCGCGGGCGATGCGATAAAGCGATATGAGAGCTGCAATGCCGGCTGCATCGATCCGCTCCACCGATTTCAGGTCGAGCGATACATTCTGGCGACGCACTACTGGCGTCATTTCCTCAATCAGGTGACGTTCGCATCCCCTTACCAGTTCGGTTAGCTCGCAACGCTTGCTTGACTCAACTGCCTTCATGATCGTCTCGTAGCAAATTGTTCCAGTCATAAAAACCTCCTTGGCAAATTCCCATTGCCCATTTGTTGTGGTGGCGAATGCCTATGGCGTAACGCACTTGGGAACTTGCACGTGGACGTCCAGAACCGCACCGGGGGAATATGCTGAAAATGCAGGGGAAACAAGCCTTTCAGAATCACCTGCCGCCGTTCCGCGTGTTCGATTTCGATTCTGACGTCCGCAAATGAACACTGAATCCTTGTACGCAAAACGGGGTGTCGCCGGTTCCATGTCAAATTCGTTTACCACTCCCGCGGACGGTCCAAGCCCCAGCTTGAGTCTTGTCCAGGCGCGCACCTGGGCGCTGGAGGCAGGTTTCACTGAGGCAGGCCTTGTCGCGCTCCCTCACGGCGCCGACGAGCGCGACGCAGCCCGGTTTAAAGAGTGGGTAAGCGCGGGCAAAGCCGGCACCATGCGATATCTCGAGCGGCGAGACGAAGACGGACAACTGTTGCGAGCACGGGTGGCGACTCCATTTCCATGGACCCGTTCGGCCATCGTCTGTTTTGCCGGATATCAAAGCTCTCAGCCCCTCTCCATTGAGCCCTCTGAAGCCGGCGCAGGCTGGATCGCTCGCTACGCCTGGACAAGCCGCAACGATTCCAAGGAGCATCGGCGCCCCAGCGATTATCACAAGGTACTCAAGAAGCGGCTCGAAGCACTAGAGGCGCGCATTCGAGCGGCCCAGCCGGCCACATTCGAGGCGCGAGGTTACGTGGACACGGGCCCGGTAGTCGAGCGCTCGCTGGCCGTTGCCGCCGGCCTCGGGTGGACGGGAAAGAACACCTGCCTGATCCATCCGAAGCTGGGGTCCTTCGGCTTTCTGGCTGTCCTCCTAACCTCGTTGCCCGTCCAAAAGGAAGAAGTGCCCACGGCACCGGCAGTGCCCGATCGTTGCGGAACGTGTCGCCGCTGCATCGAGGCCTGTCCCACAGGCGCACTCATCGCCCCCTACCGCATGGATGCAACACTGTGCATCTCCTATCTCACCATCGAGCACAAGGGCCCCATTGCAGACGACCTGATGGCAGCCATGGGGCGCCAGGTCTTCGGCTGCGATATCTGTCAGGATGTATGCCCCTGGAACCGCAAGGCGCCGATCATCGCAGACCCCGAGCTTGAGCCGCGCACCGAGTTGGTGAATCCCGCGCTCGAATGGCTGGCCGCAATGGAAGAGGCCGATTTTGAGCAGCAGTTCAACGGCTCGCCGGTGCGCAGGGCGGGGTTCGAGGGGCTGCGCCGCAACGTCGCCATCGCCATGGGCAACAGCGGCCAGCACCGGTTTGCGCCGCTTCTCGACAAGTGGGCGGCAGCGGCCGATGAGGGTCTCCGCTCAGCAGCCCGATGGGCACTTTCAAAACTGAAACCCTCGGCAGATCCTCCCCCTGCATCGTGAATCCGCCCGCGAGGGCTATCCTTGAAGAAGAACCCATCCGGCAATTTGGTGTGGTCCCACACAAGGAGAAACAGTTGGCTGAAGGCTTGAGTTCCGGTGCGCCGGGCGAAACGGCCGGACAAACGGTTGTGAATCAGGCCGGCAACGTCGATGCGGCAGGGTCGCCTCCGCCACCCGAATCGGCCGCCGCTGTTGAACCGGCTCAGAAATCCAAATGGTACCGCTGGCGTCACGACGGCGTAGCGCTGGTCAGCTACCTGCTCGACAGCGAGGTGCATACCTTTGCCTTCAGCGTTGCGGCCAACGCCATCCTCTCCTTCATCCCGTTTATCGTGCTGCTGTATACGCTGGCGTACTCGGTCTTCCGCTCTGACGCGATGGTGAAAGTGGTGGACTACACGGTCAACTATCTCCTTCCGCCAGTTACCAAGGAAAAGGGGTGGATAACAGGTAGCATCTTAAACGTGGTGAAGTCATCGTCCCACCACGGCGTGCAGGTCTTCTCGCTCATCATGTTTATCGTTGCCTGCACCGGCATCTTTCTCCCTCTGGAAGTAGCTCTCAACCAGGCCTGGGGCGTCACCAAGAGCCGCAACTATCTCCACAATCAGGTCATTGCTTTTGGGCTCGCGATCCTCATGGTGGCGCTGGGCGTGAGCAGCATTCTGCTCAATGAGGGAGTGCGAAAGCTGCTGACTATGATCTTCTTTGATCACACGGAAAACTTTGTTTTCCAAGGAATCTCTTTTCTAGTGCTTTCAGCTAGCACCGGCGTCGCTTCGATCCTGTTCTTCTTTTCCATCTACTGGATCTTGCCGAATCGCAAAGTTCCCTGGCGACCCGTCTTTCGCACCGCTGTGGTCACCGGCATCATCTGGCTGATTGCCAAATACGCCTTCATCGCCTTGCTACCGCATCTCGATCTGGAATCGTTGTATGGCCCGTTCTACGTATCGGTGGGATTGCTCTTCTGGGCTTATGCCTCAGGGCTGATCCTGTTTGCCGGGGCACAGTTCAGCGTGGCGCGATGGGGGCAGAAGCAGGGTTAGGGCAGCTTGAACGCCTTGTCGACGATAGCGTTCGGATTGCGCCCAGCCGACAGCAACGTGAACGCGTACAGCGACGGCGAAGCTGTTCGCACCACCGCTACATCTCCCGACCGCGCATCAACCACGAACAGCAGATGGCCCGCCGCTGAAAATGCCATGGCCGAAGGTCCATCGCCCACATGTACCGAGCCCACACGTCTACCGTCGTTGATCCCGTAGATGACCACATACTGCGAGTGGAAATTGGCCACGTAGAGCAGGGAATTGTCAGCGGAAACCAGCCCGCGCACTGGCCCATAGCCGATCATGTAGGTCGCGCCCACTTCGTCTGTGCCGTTGTAGATCTCAGACACCGAATCCGACAGCAGGTTAGACACGAACACTTCGCCGCCATCCGGCTTCAGCGCCAGTTGCACCGGTGCGTGCCCCACGTCCATCATCGCTTCCAGCCGGTCGGGCACTGCCGGCGATGCCGGCGCAGCCCCAGCCTGTGCAGAAGCCGCCTGGCTTGCCTTTGCGAGAGAAATCGCCATCACCTGGTGCCCCGCCGAGCAGGCTACGAAGGCCTTCGACGAATCAGGGAGCATTACAACGTCCGATGATCCGGGACAGCCCTCGAACACGGCGCGAACCGTCAAGCTCGCGGGATCTACCAGGCTCACTGAGTTTCCGCGCCGATTGGTGACCGCGAGAGTCTTGCCGTCCACCGAAAGCCGCGCCGCCACAGGCTCCTCGCCGGTTCCAATCTGGGACGTTTCGCGCCTGTTCTTCAAATCAACCACGGAGATCGAGTTGGAACCGGAGTTGGCAACGTATGCCAGCTTGCCGTCTGCATCAAGGTCGATCGAGACCGGCTGCCGTTGCAGAGGAATGGTGGCCACGACGCTGTTGTTCTCAGCGTTGATCACCGAGATCGATCCCACGCTGCCCTCGGTGCCGGAGTTGACCACGTAAACTTCGTTGCGGGTTGGGCTGGCCGCCACTGCCACTGGGTTCTGTCCCACCGGAAGCTCGCGGTCCACGCGCACGTTCACCACGTCCAACACGGTCAAAGTGCCGCTGCCGCCGTTGGTTACATACACATATTCGCGATAGTTGGCAGGGTATTGCGGAAAGTCGTGGGAGCGGCAGCCTGTCAACATCAGCGTGAGCATGCTGAAAGTCAAAAGGCTGACTCTGGCTGCATCCCTTGGGTTCATGGTTTTCGTGCAGATTTCCAATTCACTTCGCCTTGCCTGCATCATATAGGCCCAGGCACTCGCCATACTTGGGCGCAGCGTCCAAGTGAATTCCGCGCGGCAGTGTCCGCCCAATTACCGGCGCAATTTGTTCAATCTCATTCATCATGACCGTGAACTGGGCTGGGTAAATGGACTGCGGCCCGTCGGAGAGCGCATTTTCCGGCTGATGATGTACTTCGACGATGATGCCGTCCGCGCCGCACGCTACTCCCGCCCTGGCCATCGGCAACACGCTGTCGCGCCTTCCGGTGCCGTGGCTCGGATCCACCAGTATCGGCAGATGGCTGACCCGCTGCACGGCCGGAATCACGCTCAGGTCGAGAGTATTGCGTGCGTGGTCTGAGAAAGTGCGCACGCCGCGCTCGCACAGAATCACCTCGTAGTTGCCTTCGCTCATTACGTACTCGGCGGACATCATGAACTCTTCCAGCGTCGCGCTCAGTCCGCGTTTCAGCAGCACCGGCTTTCTCAGCCGCCCGGCCTTCTTCAGCAGCGAAAAGTTCTGCATGTTGCGTGCGCCAATCTGGATCACGTCGGCCCATTCGGCCACCATTTCCAGAGTCTCGCTGTCCAGCGCCTCGGTAATAATGCGCAGCCCGAAGCGGTCGCGAATCTCCGCCATGATGCGCAGCGCATCAATGCCCATGCCTTGAAATGCGTAGGGCGAAGTGCGGGGCTTGAAGGCGCCGCCGCGAAAGAACTGCGCTCCGGCCGCGCTTACCTGTTCAGCAATGGCAAACGCCTGGTCGCGACTTTCAATCGAGCAGGGGCCAGCGACAATCGCCAGGTCCCGGCCGCCGATCGTAGCGTCGGTTCCCGCAAAGCGGATGATGGTGTCTTCTTCTTTCACGTCCCGGCTGGCCAGCTTGTAGGGCTTTGATACGCGGATGACTTCAGCCACCCCGGAAAGCTCTTCCAGGTTGCCGCGGTCCACTTCTCCCTGGTTGCCGGTAATTCCGATAGCGGTACGCTGCGCTCCGGGAAGTGGATGGGCGCGAAAGCCCAACTTCTCAATATGCTCGCAGACAACCCGAATCTCCTCCGGTGTAGCCTGGGCTTTCATTACGACCAACATGGCTGCCCCCCAAACCCCCAGTCTAAGGCATTTTTAGAGATATTGCTGGGTTTTGGGTATCGGGCAGGGCCGTCGCCCATGCGGTCGAGCTGAATTTGAATGCAGCAGCCTCACGCTTCGGCATCTTGGGGAATGAGAATCGACTGCACTATATAGGGATATTTTTTCCGGGTAGCTCGAGCCTTCGTGGGCGTCTGCTCTTACCTGGTCGAATCGTTGGTTCATTTAAAACAACGCAAATCCGGGGTGGCGCGCATTGCTGCTCGAAATGCTGCGCCTATTCAGTCTTGTCTTGTATATCGATATCTGTCGTGGCGGCAATAATCGCCGGCGCGACCACCATTCCGATAAAAGCAAGAGCGATCAATAGATCATGCATCAAACATCTCCTTGCAGGAAATCCTGCAATCAGCGCACACATAAATTATCGTTCGGATTAGGAGAAACTTGAATAACACTAAGAACTTGCAGGCTGACAAGACGGTGCCATGCCGTTCTTCCACGAAGGTGGTAGCTGCAACTTAGAGCGACGACAGGACGGAGGATTGAGTCTGTAAACTCCTCTTATTTATTTTTAGGAAATCCTTACCGGTCCCAACCTCAGCCGATGTGACGCAAGGTATGGGTTCTTCTCGCTGTCAAAGAGCTCAGTTTCGTACAGGCTAACGGCTTAGGTCCACGTAAGAACCCAACAAAACCAACTTCGATTCAGTTCCCGTGGGCAATGTCAGCCCCGGCAATCACCCGCCAATATACTTCATAAGTCACTAATTCTAAATAGATTAATTGAAAATATAAGCTAGCGCGGAGTGCGGCTGTTGCGCGCAGCCTCACGCTTTTGCGCCCGCCACTTCATCCCTAGCCAGGCCACATAGCCCAATTGGATGGCCCAAGTTATGGCATAGGCGGCAACGGTGAATTGGTGGTCCAGAATGGCGCGTGTGTCCATTTTCTCCTCGTCTCGGACTGGTTCGTATCCGCGTCAGGCGTTCAGCGCTTCCTGCGCTTCCCTGTCCGCAATCTTCTGTTGGTGCCGTTCAACCTGGTAGCGAAGGCCCAGAATCAAAACTCCCCATGCCAGCCACGCAAGTACGTTCCAGCCGAAGGCGGCCAGCATCACAGGGTCCTTGATGCCGGAGTCTGGTCCGCCGCCGAAGACCGGGGCAGGATGCTGCGTGCGCCACCAGCGATTCGACATGTAGACGATGGGTACGTCGAGCGCTCCGAAGATGCCCAGCACAGCAGCCAGCGTCTGCATTTGCGGACCAGCGGCAAAGCGCCTCAGCAGGAGATAGCTTACGTAGATCAGCCATAGCACTAGCGTCGTGGTCAGCCGTGCGTCCCATGTCCACCAGATGCCCCATGCGCGGCGGCCCCACAGGGGGCCGGTAATCAGCACCACGGTGCAGAAGACCACGCCAACCTCGGCTCCGGCCAGAGCCCATGCGTCAGAAACCTGCGCCCAATCCGGTCGGCTCCGCCGGAAAGAGAGGAAGCCGATAGACCCGATCAGGCTAATGGCAAAAAACAGGAAGGCTACCATCGCCGATGGCACGTGGTAGTAGAAAATGCGCTGCACTTCGTGCATGGTCTGTTCGTCGGGAGCAACGTAGATGGCCTGGTAAAAGCCCCAGATCATCAGCGCGATGGTGACGGCGGCGTAGAGACCAATTGCAGATTTCTTCATCGGGGAATCCTGATAGAACCCTTCCAGTGTACGACGGCGGGCTCGTCTTCAGGCTCTGGGACAGCGCTTATTCATCATCCGGTTGGCCCCGCAGTCATGACTAATGAACTACGAAACAAGGGCCCGTGCTGGATTGAAACATCCGGTCGCCGAGAGTGAAGTTCCGGGCCGGCGTCCGGTAGGTGTTTAGTCTTGCGGTGCGATAGGGAAAGCACGAGCTGGTGCCATCGTTGAGGGTTTTATGGAACTGGTATTCCATATGGAACTGGTATTCCATAGGAGCGCCCGAACGACAGCGACAGTGCGTCGAGCGATACAAGATAGTTAAGCGAGCCTAGCCGGATCAGCCAGCCGTTAAGGGAACAATTCTGAAGAATCTCGCTGCGATTCAATAAGTTAGTCTTGCTTTTGATCGACGGATTCAACTCTTGGAGCGGAGTTTCCGTTTCCAAAGACATGCTTTCCGAAGAAGAACCGGAGGCGCTTTCTCACCATGAATACGGCGCCGGCGAAAGTGGTGCTCAACATCTGAAACGCAAGCAGCCCTGAACCTGGGTCAACATATCCATATGCAGGCTTGGTTAGAGCGCAAAGTACTGCCATTATTTGCAGTCCCATCAACGAGACTGTCACGGTCGTGCACAAGTGCCGCAGAACCCGGCGTTTACGTACGGAGTTAAAAATCAATGACATTCTCCTATTCTGGCCCGAATTAATCTAAAGTATTCTCCGGTTGACCCGAAAGAATCCCCTTGGTTACTAGACGAGCTTTCCGCCCAGGTCGACTACTCCAACTGTACACCCTGATTCGAAAAAGCCGACTGCCCCGAAAGTGCTATGTCACACGAACGATTAGGGAAGCGCTGCTGTGACAAGCGTGGATCTTGCGGAGCACCCCTTGCAGTTCCGGTCGTTCCCGCCTTCGGCTTTCCGGCTCACGGAGAAATCGAAAATGAAAATCAGTTGAATATTTATAACCTGAAACTGAGCCGAATTTGTTGTCAATTCTTGGTACGCCCGGTTCGGGTGTCTCAAATAGTGAACTGGCCCAATCAGGGAAAAGAATCGCCTTCTACTCCGCGTGCAGCACCACATCAAACAGCAGCAGGCTAACCGTTGTGAAGATAACGTCATAGCCCAGCAGCAGCTTGATCCACAGCGTCGGGTCGCTGTCGCCGGTCAGGATGGAGCCGGTAGCCAGAACCATAGCCAACAGCGCTGGCATGAAAATCGGAAAGAGGATGAGCGGCAGGAGCAGTTCGCGGTTGCGGCTGCGGATCGACAGCGCCGCAAAGAACGTTCCGTTTGCCACCAGCGCCCAGGTGCCCAGCGGCAGCACCAGCACCAACTGCCACGCCTGCCCCTGAACGTGCAGGTTGTAGAAGACCAGGAAGACGGGCGCGAGCACTAATTGCACGATGGAGACGAAGAGGAAATTTGCCAGCACCTTGGCCAGAAACAGCTCCGCGCCGGGCGTGGGCGCCATGCGCTGCGCATCCAACACCTGGTGGCGAATCTCTCGGGCCCAGGCTTGGTTGAGTGCGCTCATTGAGGCGAACAAGGTGGCCACGCAAATCACCCCGCCAGAGATTTCCTGCGAGAATGCGCCTCGGGGCGAAAAGGCGAGCGAGAACAACACCACCACCAGCAGAGCAAAGAACAGCATCGAATTTACGGCCTCGCGCGAGCGCCATTCGATGCGCAAATCCTTCACCAGGTGTGTCCAGAGAGCAGGAGTCATGCTGTGCGGCCCTCCGGAGCAGCGACCTTGGTCACGTCCTTCGTAAGATCGGCAGTCTGCGCCTCGGCGGCACTCAGGTAATCATCCGGGCTCAGAACCAACTGCGTCCCGCGCGTCCCTGCCGAAACGCTGATTCTGTCGAACAGAATCGCCGTCTCGTCCACAAACACCGGGTAAGCCTTCTTTGCGCCAAAGACGGTGACACCGCCGCGAATGTAACCGGTTAGCGGCTGCACGTCCTTGAGCGAAACCATCTCCGCCTTGCGCATCCCGGCGGCGCGCGCCAGCTTTTTGAAGTCCAGCTCCTCATTGCCGGGGATCACGGCAAACACGCACACGCCCGGGCCGCCAGTCGTCAGCAGCGTTTTGAACACCTGCTCCGCTGGCATGCCGATCTTCATTGCCACCGTGGTTGCGGACAAATCCTCGGGATCGACTTCATACTCACGCAGCTCAAAAGCAATGCCGAGGTTTTCAAGGAACCGCGCGCCGTTGGTCTTCATAGCGTGGGGCTCCCAGGCTCGAACGATTGCACCCGCCCCGCATGAAGCGCCAGTACCCAGTCCGCAATCGGAGCGGCCGCCTCGCGCTGGTGCGTCGTAATCACAATGGTCCGGCTGCTGTGGCGAAACCCTGCCAACAACTCCACCATCTGCCGCACGCTCTCCACATCCATGTTTGAGAAAGGCTCGTCCAGCAGCAGCAACTCCGGCACCGGCAGCAGCACGCGCGCCAGAGAAGTCCGTTGCCGCATGCCTTGCGAGTACTGGCCCAGAGTACGGTTGAGTTCCGGATCCAGACCCACCTGGCGCAGAGCCTTGGCCGGCGACAAACAGGCGCGTCCAGGATAGAGGCTTGCAAAATATCGGAGATTTTCCTGCGCGGTCAGCTCGTCGTAGAGCATCGGAGCGTGGCTCATATAGCCGATGCGGGCCCGGGCGTCATGCGGTTCCTGGCCGCCGAAGACACTGACCTTGCCGAAACTGGGCCTCAGCAAACCAGCCAGGATCCGCAATAACGTGGACTTGCCTGCGCCGTTCTCGCCGATCAGCACGTAGCAGCACCCCGGCTCCAGGTCCACTGAAACCTGGCGCAACGCTGCAAAGGAGCCAAATAGTTTTGAAACTTGATCAAGCCGGGCGCAAGGGGAACTGCCAGCGGCCTCGGGCGGGTTCTCGTTCATGCTTTCAGTAGGCTGCGGTCTGGTTGGCCGGCGGAACAGCTGGCGTAGCCCCTGCTGGTGCGGTTCCTGACGCAGCAGCAGGTTTCGTAGCAGCAGGACCGGCCGGCTTCCCATTTGGCTGGGCCGGAGCGTACTTGCTGGCGCACTTGGCTTGTAGCACCGTGGCGTGGAACTGCCCATCACGTCCGTAGGTTCCTTCAGCCAGTGCCTGTGCGTCGTCCTTGAATGTGTCCGGAGGTGGCTCTGAGCCTTTGTAAATCACCTTCAGCATGTGGCCTGAAGTGGCTTTCGGAGAGTGGCTTTCAAACTCGTTTAGCACAAACGTCACGTGGGTGCCGTCCTGCTCAATCGAGCCCGGCAGCACAAACCCCTCCACACGCAACTGGCTGTGATAGGCCTTGTCGCCCATGCCGCCCAACTCGGCGATCGTGACGTAGTAGCTCTTATTTGCTCCGTAGCCGGTAAACGCCAGCCACCCAATGGTGCCCACAATAATGGCAGCCGCGATCCCGATCCGCATTGTGTTTCCGGAAATCTTCATACTCAATCTTTAACGATACGAGCGGAGGTGGGGCTGGTCAATGGCCCCGGCGAACAGATGTGATCTAAATCACACTTTGAGCAGGTCAAATTCACCGGCCCGGAAAATAGGACAGGGAAGCGTTTCAATGGGCGTTTTCAAGGGTTTGCGCCGCCCGGTCCAGAGCCTGCGCCAACACCGTCAACTGCGCAGCAGCCAGTTCTGCGTTCCGCCCGTCGATGGCCTCGTTCACCCCGGGAATCACGACCGCCGAATACCCGGTGAACTCGCCTGGAGCGTAGATCGTGTGCCGGTACCATGGCCGATTCGGCAGTCCGGCCTCGGAGATGAACGCGGACTCGGTTTGGCGCAGCGCCAGATTCAGCCTGGACAGGTCTCCTGAGGCAGCCGTCTCCAGTGCGTGCGCCTTGCGGGCAGCGTCGGAGAATCGGCCGGCGGCAGCCTCGGCGGGCACAAAATCGAGCGAAGTCAACCCTGCATCTCCAGCCTTGCGTTTCGCAGCGCCGATATAGCCGGATATCTCCCGGGCATAGGTCACGTAGTCGTACGGCAGCACGTCCGCATCGGCCATACGCAGGGCTTCCAGTCCAAACACACGCGCCATCTGCTGCAAATAAACAAAATGGGGATCTGCGTTCCGCGTGTACCACGCGAAGTCGTCGAAGGTGGAGTGGTACACGCCGTACGGGCCGCCCGAGTCGACGTCCGTCGAGGGCACACCTACATGCTGCAAGAACGGCGTGAAGTCGGAGCCCGAGCCGAGGACGCCCAATTGCACCTCCGCGGCCGGCTGTTGCGTATTTGAGCCACGCCGGTCCTCGTCGCCAGGGTGCTTTGCTCTCCACTGCTGGTAGACCGTTCCGCCCAGCGGGCTGGGAACAGCGCGCGTCACATCGCGGACAAACTCCTTCAGCGAGGGCACTGCCGAAGCGGAAAAGTCCGGCCCCGACACCGCTGTATCCATGTTGAAATAAGCGACGGCCCGCTTCAGCGCCTGGGCGTGCTGCTCCACCCATTCGGTCGAGCCGATCAGGCCCTGCTCCTCGGCATCCCAACTGCAAAATACAATTGTCCGCCTGGGCCGCCAGCCTTGCTTGATCAGACCGCCAATCCCATGCACCGATTCCAGCATCGCAGCAGTCCCGCTCGAGGGGTCCACTGCTCCATACACCCACGCGTCGCGATGATTGCCGGCCAATACCCACTCGTCCGGATAATCCGATCCCTTGATCTTGCCAATCACATCCCAGATGATGCGCCTTTGATAGTCCTGATCCGAAACCAGGTGCACCTTCACCCCGCTCGGCCCCAGGTGATAGCTGAAAGGCAGCGCGCCCTGCCAGCCCTGCTGCGGAACCCCCGGTCCCTTCAGCGCCTGCAGAATTGGCGCTGCGTCGTGATAACTGATGGGAATGGAGATGATGCCGGGCTGGTTGCCATTCTGCCCAACAAAATTCTTGATGCGCGCCGAGTCTGGCAAATCCGGCGTCGACGCCACGCCCGGCGTCTCCGGATCGCCAGCGTAATTGAAGAGATATTGAACCGATCCGCGCTGCACCCCCGTCTCCGGCCGCCACGGTCCATTGGGATAAGCGTCGCCCTTGTAGTAGCCGTCGTCCTGCGGATCCGAGTAGAGCAGCACACCAATTGCGCCACGCTGTTCTGCCAGATAAACCTTTACGCCGCGGAAGTTCGACCCGTACCGCGCCAGCACAATCTTGCCGTGCAGGTCGATGTGTTGCGCCGCCAGCTGATTGAAGTCTTCGAGTCGCCCGTAGTTGGCGTAGACCACCTCGCCCATTACGTCACCCGACCCTGAAGAACCATTGAACGGCATCACCACGCGCGGATCGTCCTGCTGGGGGTCGCCGTCCACGTGCTCCTTGGTGGGCCCGCTCATCAGCAGCATCCCGCTCGCGTCGAAGGCCTCCACGCGCACCGTTTTAGGCTGGTTCAGTAGTACGCGGTAAGGAACGATCTCCGTTTCAAGCCCCGCAGCGCGAAACTTCTCTGCCACATATTCCGCCGTCTTATGGTCTTCCGGCGTTGCCGCCATATGCGGCTCGGCCGTCAGAGTCTTCAGGTGCTCCCCGGCAAGCTTGGCGTCGGGTACCGCCAGGAATTTCTCCTCAATCTTGGCCTGCACGGTAAAGTCCGCATACCCAAAAACCGTCGGCACGGGAACCGGTGTCGGCGTTTGTCCCGCAAGCGAATAGGGAATCGAAACCAGAAGGAACACCAGGGCGAGCGGCTTCAACAAAGTCATGAGTGGGCCAATCTTTAATTGCAGGGTCATCTTTGCTTTCAAATCGAGACACCGGTGAGCTGCTCCTACCCTCGCCTCGCGCCGGTGACATACTCGAGCCCCGGATGCACAACAATAAACTCACAGCTTACACTAAGGATCGAGGTCATCTATTCTGAACGCGGACCGCGAGTTGAATCGTGAGCCCCCAAGCCTGGCCGTCGAAGAAGCAGCGGCGGCCACGCAGGCCTTTGCTGCGGAGCAGGACGAAAAGTGGCCGCAAGTAGTCAGCGCCCTGCGCCATCCCAACTTCCGCCTCTTCTGGAGCGGAAACTTTCTTTCCAATATTGGCACCTGGATGCAGAACGTAGCCCTGGGCTGGCTCGTGCTCTCCCTCACCAACTCCGCATTCTGGCTCGGCGTCGTCGGCTTCGCCGGCTCCATTCCATTTCTCATCTTTACGCTCTTTGGTGGAGTAGTCGCCGATCGCGTGAACAAGCGCCGGCTTCTTCTCGTCACCCAGTCCATCATGATGCTGCTGGCCTTTGTAATGGCCTTGCTCACCTGGCTCAAAATCATCACCGTCTGGGAAGTAGTCGTCCTGTCTTTCCTCAACGGCATGGCCATGGCCATCAATGCGCCCAGCTATCAGGCGCTGGTGCCGCGCCTGGTGCCGCGCGACGATCTCACCAACGCCATCGCCCTCAACTCCGCGCAATTCAACATGTCGCGCATCCTCGGTCCAACGCTGGGCGGCTACGCCATGGCCGCTGTCGGCATGGCCGGTAACTTCTTCCTCAACGGCTTGAGTTTTCTTGCCGTGCTCTGGGCGCTTTCCCGCATCCGCTATCCAGAGCAGGAGCAGCGCGATCATCCCAGCTACCTCACAAGCCTTCGCCAGGGGTTCATTTATCTCCGCGAACAGCCTCAGATGCTCATCCTCGTTTGGATGACCGCCGTAGCCAGCTTCCTCGCCATTCCGTTCCTTACCTTTATTCCCTTCTTTGCGAAGATGCAGTTGCACACTGGTGAGTCCGGGCTTGGCTGGCTGCTGGCCGCTTCAGGGCTGGGCGCCGTGCTCGGTGCCGTCACCGTCGCCAGCCTCGGAACGCTTCGCCATCGCGGAAAGGTGGTTGTGATTGGGGGCCTGTTCTTCTTCGCGGCCATCATCGGCTTCTGTTACTCGCGCAGTTTTGCGCTTTCGCAATGCCTTGCGCTGGTCGAGGGATACAGCGCAATCCTGATGATCTCTTCCTTCAACGTGGCCATCCAGCATCTGTCATCCGACGAGATGCGCGGCCGCGTAATGAGCATCTACGCAACCTGTTTCCTCGGGCTGCCGCCGCTGGGCGCGCTGCTGGCCGGCGAAATGTCGCGGCACATCCCCACAGGCCATGCGCTGGCCATGATGGCCGCAGTTGCTGCGGCCATCTACATCGGCTTCTATGTGTTTTCACGCGCTTTGCGCGAGATGGACTAAGAACACTACAGCCGGATCTAAGCCACCGGCTGTGTGCAGTGCGCGCAGCGCTTTGCCGCCAGCGGTATTTCGCTCAGGCACTCCCCGCAGGTCTTCGTAGCCGGTGGAGCCTCCGGCGCGGGTCCCTTGAACCTTTCCATCAGCTTGTTTAACGGCAGCACCATGAAGAAATAAACCACGAAAGCCACAATCAAAAACGAGATGGTTGCGTTTAGAAAGTTGCCGATGTTGATTGGAGTGCCTTTTAACTTCACCACCACGGCGCTGAAGTCAGGTTTGCCTATGACGGCAGCGATGAACTGCATCAGCACGTCCTTTACCAGCGACGTAACAATTGCGCTGAACGCCGCGCCCATGATGAACGCGACCGCCAGGTCCATGACATTGCCACGCAGAATGAAATCCCGAAATCCCTTGAGCATCGCTCTCTCCCTCGTTCTAGGTGTTGGGCGCCCTGCCCGGATCAAACCCTGAATCCCCATCGTTGAATCGCTCTATCGTCCAGGGACGCGATTGGCTGCATCCTGCCCCATGCTACACGCCCCACAGGAGTTATTGAAAGAATTGAAATCGGGTGCCCGCCGGGTATTGGGGAATCGAGTTCCCCTCTAGTGAGTGCCGGGTTCCACAGTTTTGTTTTTGCGGTTTGCGTAGGATTCACCCTACAAAAACACCCACAAGAAAAGTACCATTGCCAGAATCATCAACTCGGAGTACAGCAGAATCAGTACTCCCGCGTGGTACAGACTCCATCTGCGCCCCAGGCAGCGAGCCGTTTCCACCATCCCCCAGCACGCAAACGGCACCGCCAGGATCTGCCAGTGCGACCCATGCAAATTTTCGATATGAGGAAATCCGGCCAGCCGCAGGCTCGCAAAAAACGCGCCAAGGGACAGCAGAATGCCGCGCGTCAGCGACTTCTGCCGTAGCTGGAACGTGTGAGGGCGGGGAAGCACCACACCGCTAGTGTAGAGCGTCTGCTTTACCCCGCTACGAGTTCCATCTGCTTAAGCGATTCGTGATAAGGCGCGTGCAGCACACCACGCTCCGTAATGATCCCGGTAATGTACTTCGCGGGAGTCACGTCGAATGCCGGATTGCATATCCCCACCCCATTCGGTGTCAGTTGCTTGCCGCCGTGATGAGTCACTTCAATCTGCGGGCGCTCTTCAATAGGAATCGCATCACCGGTCTTTGTGGCTAGGTCGATCGTCGACCACGGCGCCGCCACGTAGAACGGAATGCCGTGCTCCTTCGCCAGAATCGCCACGTTATACGTGCCAATCTTGTTGGCCGCATCGCCATTCGCGGCAATGCGGTCCGCGCCTACCACCACTGCCTGGATTCGTCCCGCCTTCATCAGGCTCGCGGCCATGTTGTCACAGATTACGGTGGTAGGAATGCCGTCGGCCATCAGTTCCCACGCGGTCAGCCGCGCACCTTGCAGAAAGGGCCGCGTCTCGTCCGCGAACACATGAATATTCTTGCCCTGCTCCACAGCTGAACGAATTACGCCCAGCGCGGTTCCGTAACCGCATGTTGCCAGCGCCCCGGCGTTGCAATGCGTCAACACGCCGCCCTCTTCGGGCATCAATGCTCCGCCGAATGCGCCCATCGCTTTGCAGGCGGCAATGTCTTCGTCATACATGGCGTGCGCCTCGGCCAGAATCCTGTCCTGCACCTGGCCAAGCGTCGCGCCGGAGTCCAGCAGATTGGCAAACAGCCCCTTCATGCGGTCGATCGCCCAGAACAGGTTCACCGCCGTGGGCCGCGTCCCCGCCAGCCGCGTGCAAATCCGCTCAAACTCCGGAGCAAACTCCGCGGCCGTTCTGGCGTTGGTGTGCTTTGCGCCGAGCGCGATGCCGTAGGCAGCCGAAACGCCGATGGCCGGCGCGCCGCGCACAACCATGGTCACAATCACCTCGGCCACCTGTTCATAGCTGGTGGCGAGTACGTAGCTCTCCTCAAGTGGGAGCCGAGTCTGATCGATGAAGCGAACCCCTTCAGGAGTCCATGTAAGCGTGGGAATCATGCAATTCCAGTGTAAATGGACGTGCGTGCGAAACTTCGGAGGATTCTTGCCCCTGAAAACCTTTTCAGTTTCTGCTGGACGTACGTTCACCCCAATGCGTACAGTGGTTTCGGTACTTTTCAAGGTTTCCGCACGCTGCCTGCCGCGCGTAGGCTTGAGCCGCGGGAATCCGGGCATTTAGCAGAAAGCAATCACTTAAGGAAGCGGAGGAAGACCTCTCATGGCAACACGAACCACACCACCGGCGGCACCAAATGCACCGAGCTATCTTGTCCCGTTCATCATTGTCACAGCACTGTTCGGAATCTTCGGGTTTCTCACCAGCCTCAACAACACCCTGGTAGCCAAGCTCGAAGACACGTTCAAATTGACCCACGGTCCGGCGATGTTGGCTACTGCAGCCTGGTTCTTCGCTTACCTTGTCTTCTCGGTTCCCTCCGCCAAACTCATTGAGGCGGTGGGCTACAAGCGCACCATGGTCATCTCGCTGCTCGTCATGGTATGTGGTGCCCTGCTCTTCATTCCCGCCGCCAACATGGTCAGCTTTCACATGACGCTGGCAGCCATCTTTGTGCTGGCCGCCGGCGTCTGCGCCCTCCAGACCTCGGCCAACCCCTACGTCTCCATCCTCGGTCCTGAGCACAGCGCCCCCGCGCGCCTCACTCTGGCGCAGGCCTTCAACTCGCTCGGTTCGCTCATCGCACCGTTGGTTGCGGCCCGCTTCATCCTCTCCGATACCAGCAAGGTTTCCACAGAGACCAGCGCCGCCCACATGCTGTCAGGGCCTTACATGGCAATCGCCGCCGCACTGCTTATCCTCGGCCTCACCGTCATGTTCTTGAACCTGCCCGCTATCACCCTCACCCGTGCCTTCCGTCCCGGCACCGACAGCGACCCGCTGCTCGGCCGCAGCATCTGGAGCTACTCGCACACCGTCCTCGGCATGGTCGGCATCTTCTTCTATGTTGGCCTTGAGATCTCTCTCGCCGCCATCACCATCAAGTTCTGCCAGGCGCAGGGAATCGGCAGCGTCGAAACCGCCGGCTTCATGCTCACGCTCTACTACCTCAGCATGATGATCGGCCGCTTCCTCGGCAGCTTCATCATGAAATGGGTCAAGGCGGAAAAGCTGCTCGTCATTCTCGGCTTCCTCGGCGTAGTGCTGCTGCTCGTTTCCATGTTCACTACTGGCCCGGTCGCCATCTGGTGCCTGGTCTTCTGCGGCATCGCCAACTCCGTCATGTATCCCAATATCTTTGCTCTCGGCATCGCCGAGCTCGGCCCCATGACAAGTGAAGGCTCCGGCGTCATCACCATCGGCAACGTCGGTGGCGCCGCCATCCCGCTGCTCTTCGGCTGGCTTGCCGATCGCGTCGGAATTCAATACGCCTTCGTCATTCCCATCATCGGCTACCTCTACGTCGCCTACTACGGCCTGTCGGGCTACAAGCCGACCCGCGCCGAAAGGGCGTAGCCGCAGCCAGCAACAGCCGCAACCCGCATCCTCATTAGGGCCCTCTTTCCGGAGGGCCCTGCTGTTTTTCAAGCTGGGCGAGCGGCCCACTTCTTGACGTCCAACCACAAAATGGGCATCCCAGTTTCGTGACCCCCGCGGACAGGTCTTGCTCTGTTGGGTGGAGATCTCGTCATTTGAGACATGGGAATGAATAATGTCTGGATCGGCAGTCATCCAGGGAGAATGTGCCGTCAGAAATGAAAAGCGCTCAGCGCATGATCAAGCCACCGTCCACCGAAATTGACTGACCAGTCACATAGCTTGCAGCTTGACTGCAAAGCCACAGAACAACATCCGCGATCTCCCCGGCGCGGCCATACCAGCCAATAGGCACGCTCTCCACCATTGCGTTGAGTGCTTCGTTCCACCTCTGCGGCATCCGAGACGCCGCAAAGAATTTCGAGAGCCTTGTGCCCCTTGGCAGTCAGCTCCTCAGCAGCTGCAAGAGCCGACTTCTCGTTCCAATCCGCCAACACTACGGAAGCACAGGATTCCGCAAATGCTTTCGCGGTCGCCAGTCCCAGTCCCGAACCGGCTCAGGTAACGAGCGCAACTTTGTTCTCAAAAGAAATATCCATCACGCGTTCTTCTCTTTTCGTTTGCAAATTGCCTAGATATTGGTCATGCGCTCCAGTGCTTCGGGATACCGGTCACCCAAGACGGGAATTCTTGCGGTGATGCTATCGATCTCGTGCAGCTCCTCCGGCGTCAGTTCCAGGGCGGTTGCTCCAATGTTCTCCTCGAGCCGCTTCAATTTCGTGGTGCCGGGGATCGGAACAATCCAGGGCTTCTGCGCCAACAACCAGGCAAGTGCAATCTGGGCAGTTGTGGCATGCTTCTTCGCGGCAAACTCTGCAATCACATCCACCAATGCTTGGTTCGCCTTACGTGCTTCTGGGAAGAAGCGAGGGTAGCTACCGCGGTTGTCCCCTTCGAGGAACTGTGTATTTTCGGTAACCGACCCGGCGAGGAACCCTCTGCCAAGCGGGCTGTAAGGAACAAAGCCGATTCCGAGCTCCTCAAGCGTCGGTAGCACTTCTTCCTCCGGGCGCTTCCACCACAGCGAGTACTCACTCTGAACAGCAGTCACCGGCTGAACAGCATGTGCCCTGCGGATTGTCTTCGCCCCTGCCTCAGACAACCCGAAGTGCTTTACTTTGCCTTCCTGAATCAGGTCCTTCACCGCTCCCGCCACATCTTCGATTGGCACTTCCG
>CZKZ01000024.1_pt1 | contig 18948 bp, 18 predicted proteins | sample 1122171 | NCBI WGS metagenome assembly CZKZ01 (sample SAMEA3539301, study PRJEB10725) | soil metagenome | biome: tundra; feature: field; material: soil | place: USA | collected 2010-05 | depth 0.15 m
TCGTGCTACCCCACCCTAGCCACAAAAACAAAGACGTGGCGAGGATGGGGCACCCAAAGGTTGTTGGTATTTATTTGCCGAAGCAATAGGATTTGAAGAAGAGAGATCGATGAGAATCCTGACAAATGGTGTGACACTCCTCAACTGAAGCCGCACCGTTTCAAATCATCCCGCTATGCTGGGCTGTGGTGTCCCACCCTTGCGACAAAAAGAAATCGCAAGGATGGGGCACCCGGCACGATGGGAAGCTCTCACTTTGAATGGGTGTGGTTTAAAGTCGGGTCTACGAGATGCTGCGAAACACCATGTAGAGCAGGCAGGAAAGCAGCGCAGCGGCGGGCATGGTGAAGACCCAGCCGGCGGCGATATTGCGGACCGTGGACATGCGCAGGCCGCTGCCGCTGGCAGACATGGTGCCAGCTACGCCGGAGCTGAGAATGTGGGTGGTGCTCACAGGCAGTCCGAATTGATCAGCGGCGAAGATGGTGGCCATGGTGACGATGCCGGCGCAGGCTCCCTGCGCGTAGGTCAGGTGGTCCTTGCCGATTTTTTCGCCTACTGTGATCACAACACGCTTCCATCCGACCATGGTGCCCAGGCCCAAGGCCAGTGCAACGGCCACTTTGACCCAGTCGGGAATGAACCTGGTGGCTTTGTCGAGCTTGGTTTTGTAACTGTTGAGTGCGGCGGTCTCGGCGGTGGTGAAGCCGGGGTTATGGTTCTTCGTCATGAGGCGCAGCGCCTCGCTGGTCAGGTACATGTCGTTGCGGACGTTGGTCTGGTCTTTCGCGGGAACCGATTTGAACGCCTTGTAGAGCACCACTTCGCGGTTTACGTTCTCGACCAGTTCCTTGACGGAGATGATGGTGGCCGGCTGCAACTGCTGGGTGCGGATGTAAGCGGTAACTTGAGCGCGGGGATCGGAGCTGGGGACGACGGTCTTGTCCACGTGCTCGCCGAGGATTTGCCCCGCGTACTGTGAGGCGGCGATGAAGTCCTGCGTCTGCATGGGGCTGACGGCATGGTTGAGAGCGTAGGCCGTGGGGACGGTGCCGATGAGGATGAGCATGATGAGGCCCATGCCCTTTTGCCCGTCGTTGGAGCCATGGAAGAAGCTGACGCCGGTGCAGGTGAGCACCATCAGGGCGCGAATTGGAAACGGCGGAGGTTGATTGTCCTTGGGCGCTTCGTAGAGCGAGGGGAACTTGATGAACTGCTTGGAAGCCAGAATCAAAATGCCGGCGAGCGCAAAGCCGAGGACGGGAGAGATGAGCAGGGCCTTGAGAACCTTGACGACCTGTTGCCAATCCAATCCTGAGGCGCCGCCGTGGGGAGACAGAAGCTGGTTGGCAAGGCCTACTCCGATGATGGAACCGACCATGGTGTGCGAACTCGACGCCGGCAGTCCCAACCACCATGTGCCGAGGTTCCACAGGATGGCGGCGATGAGCAGGGCGAAGACCATGGCGAATCCGGCGCCGGAACTGACCTGAAGGATGAGTTCGACAGGCAACAGCGTGATGACGGCATAGGCAACGGTGCCCGTGGAGAGCAGCACGCCGGCCAGGTTGCAGATTCCGGACAATACCACCGCAACGTTGGGACTGAGCGAATGGGTGTAGATGACCGTAGCCACAGCGTTGGCGGTGTCATGGAAGCCGTTTACGAACTCAAAGCCAAGGGCGATGATTAACGCCAGAGCCAGAAGAACATAAGGCCACACGCTGGTGACGACTACGTTGTCCAGGTCCTTTGAAACATGAAAAGCGATAAAGCCGAGGCCGCCCAACAGGGCGGCCAGGAATGCAACAATGCCCAATTTGCTTGACGACTCCTTCATCTTGCCGTCAAGCAGGGATTTGCGTGCGGGTATAGCTTCAACGACCGTCGCGAGGTCGGCCATTAGAAATCACCACGGCGGCCGGAAGAATTCCGGTGACGCCTGGGCCTCCAGTATTGAAGCTCAAAAACGGGACTGCACTGGAAATAGAAAGGGGATGGCGTGTGCCAGTTGTGTGAAGAGTCGGCTAAGAAGGCGTCCATAAAACCCCAACAATCGCATCATGTCACGATTGTTTACCCGGCGATTTGGAAGCCGATACCGGGCTAGAATCGATTCTACACCGGAAGGTAGGGGGACAAGGGAAAAGCTTCGCGGGGCGCGGTGGAAAAGCTGGAGAGGGTTAGCGGGGAGCTGTGGTTTGCTCAAACCACTGAGCAAGGTCCTCCTCTGAAAGAGACCCGTCTGCAAGGCTCCAGAACTTTAGGACCCGGTCCTCTTTTGATGCGGTTAGTTTGAGACCATTCAGCAGGAGGAATGTGGCGGAAACGATGAAAGCTGTAGGCTTATTTCCGTCCACAAAGGGATGGTTGGCAACAATTCCCTTGGCATATGAGGCCGCAAGCCGTTTAAAAGATGGAACTTGCTCGGAATAGGCAAATAGGTTTCTGGGACGTGCGAGAGCCGACTCCAATAGCCCAAGGTCTCGAATGCCCGCGGCTCCGCCGTGGTGCATAAGAGCCTCTAGATGTATCGATATGACCGCGTTTTGATTGATCCAGCCGGGCTCGTTCACTCAGCCAGTCTCTGAAGTACATCGCGGTTTTCCCGCATGATTTGGCGCGCCGCCTCCATCTGTGTGGCGAATTCCTGATCGAACGGCACAAGTTGAATTCCGTGGGGACCTTCGGTGATGTAGAGTGTGTCGCCCTTGCCGACATTCAGCCGGGCCAAGGTCTCCTTGGGCAGAATGATCCCCGCGGAGTTGCCGACCGCGATAATTTTTGTAGTTGTAGCCATGGGAGCGCCTCCTGCAAATATCATAATATGCGTAATAACAAGAGTTATTACAAAATTACCGCCAGTCGTCTCGGGCGTTGGCGAGGCCGTCATTCATCACGTTCTCGAAGCCGACGTGCTTCTTGATGAAGATCTCGCTGAAGGCGCGGTCCTGGCGGAGCAGGATGGCCTGAAGGCGAACCAGTTCCAGCAGGGCGAGAAACATGGCGATCAGGGCCCGCTCGGAACGGGTGTGGCTGAGGAGGCGGCGCAGGGCCACGGGTTTGTCTTCCATGGTGAGGCGGCGGGATAGGAACTGGATCATCTGGCCGACGGTCACCGAGTCTTCCTGCAGGTTGATGACAGGGCGGTTGCGGGCGCGCTCGAGGATGTCGCGGAAGATGCGGACCAGGTCAACGGTGTCGGCGGCGATCTCCGGCTCGGCGGAGGCGTCATCTTGAAACTCACGCAGGCCGGGATTGCTCCAGGTAGCGGCTTCGAGCATCTGCTTCTGCTGCAGCATCTGCGCGGCGTTTTTGAAGCGCTCGTGTTCGAGAAGGCGCTCGACGAGTTCGCGGCGCGGGTCTTCGGCGGCATCGTCGGGGCCGGCGGGCGCGCGAGGGAGCAGCATCTTGCTCTTGATGTGAATGAGTAGGGATGCGATGTAGATGAACTCGCCGGCCACATCGACATCAGTGGCCTTTAACTGGTTTACATAGCCCAGGAACTGTGACGTGATGCGGGCGATTGGAATGTCGTAGATGTCGATGTCCTGCTTGCGGATCAGGTCCAGCAGCAGATCGAGTGGGCCATCGTATACCTGGGAGACGACGACCGAGAAGGGGGACAGATCGGCTTCGTTGTCGCGAGATTCAAGCTTGATGAATGGTTTGGGTGCGGGTGGCGGCGGCGGAGTGGGCTCATCGGCCGATGCGTCTGGCGGAGCGGCGCTGGGAATGGTTGCGGGTTCCTGGGCTGGCCCAGGTGCAACCGCAACGGCTGGCGCCTCGATATGCGCTTCGGCAGGAACGACGGGGTCCGGCGCAACCTCATGGGTTGGTTCGGTGGCTTGCTCCGGGATTGGGTCGATCAAGTCCATGGGCATGGTGGCGGGCTCGGGGAAGATTTCTGTAGCTTGCTCGGTTGCCTGCTCAGCGACAGGTGTAGTTTCGATCGCGGGTGCTGGTTCGTCAACAGATTCGATTTCGACCTCGGCGGGTTGCACGACCGTCTGCTCTAGTGTCGCTTCAATTGCGGGATGAATCAACTCTTCTGAAGCGGCAGTTGGTTCAGGCATCGGTTCATCGGCTGGTGGGTGCTCCTCGATTGCAGGCGGCGCTTCGGGTTCGGCGACTGCTTCTACCTCGGGTTCGGGCTCGGGATCGAGGTCGGATTCAAACTCTGGTTCGGGTTCGGGCTCGGGCTCAAGGTCAGGTTCAAACTCTGGCTCAGATTCAAACTCTGGCTCAGGTTCGGGCTCGGGATCAGGACCGGGGTCGGGATCAACTTCAGATTCAAGCTCAGGCTCGGGTTCTGGCTCAACCTCAATTTCAAATTCGGCTTCAGGCTCAAGGTCTTCTTTAGGGTCAGCTTCGGGCACCCCTTCGAACTCGGCGATCCGATCAGACGGATCGATCGGGTACTCAACCTGCGGGGGATCTGTCTCTTCGCTAGAAGCTACCTCAGCCAGGGTTTTGGCGGCAACGATTTGCTCTTCGATCAATTCGGTTTCCGGGAAAGTCTCTTCAGCAACCGTGGGCGAAAGAGGGGCTATTGCAGCAGACTCTTCGGGAGTTTCGGTCACGAGGACGACTTCTTCAATGGGTTCTTGCAGCGTAGGCTCGGCGGACGGTTCGTGCTTGGCGATGGCTTCGATGCTGGATTCCGGCTCGGACTCTGGAACAGGCGGAGTGAACGCCTGCACGGGCGAGGATTCTGGAACTGCTTCCACCGGCGTTTCCGGTTCGGCAGTCGCAACTGAGGCTTCCAGCACGGGGACAGCTTCAGGTTCGGCTACTGCTTCGAGGATAGGTTCCGGCTTAGGGGAATGACTGGTCAATTCTGCTTCTTTATCTGGATTGTCTTCATTGACGGTAGCGATCTCCGGTTCGATTGCAGCTTTGCTTTTGGAAGATCGCGAGAAAAGCACGAAACCTGAGCGAATTCCATCCAGCGCGTAGCTCAGGGCCTTGCGCCACCACGGGACTGTCTTGTCTTCCATCTTCTTTCTCTGGTGCCTTAAACCACGCTCACCGGCTGGCCTCGGCCTACAACTTCAATCGCATTGCCGAGCGCACTTGTTGCATGGTCTCTTCCGCACGGGCGGCGGCTCGGATTGAACCGTCATTCAGAATCTCTTCCACCTGCGCCTCGCTGTAGCTGGCGCGCCGCTCCTGTATTGGTTGCAGAATCTGCACCAGTGCATCGGCGGCCCAGCCCTTGCACTCGATACAGCCGATTCCGGCTGAGCGGCAGCCATCGTAAACCTTGGCCATCGTTTCCGGCGTCGAGAAGACCTTGTGCAGATCGCCTACGGGGCACTTGTCAGGATCGCCCTTATCGGTGCGGCGAACGCGTGCCGGATCTGTGACCATCGTCTTTAGCTTCTGCCGCACTACCGGTTCCGGGTCGGTCATCTGGATGGTGTTGCCATAGCTCTTCGACATCTTGCGGCCGTCGGTACCGGGCAATTTGGGTGAGGGTGTGAGAAGAACTTTGGGCTCGGGCAGAACTTCCTTATCCGCAAGTTTGTCCGCCGCGGCGGGTTTGTAGAACTGATTGAACCGGCGTGCAATTTCGCGTGTGAGTTCCACGTGCGCCTGCTGGTCCTGGCCCACGGGAACAAACTGCGGCTGGTAGAGCAGGATGTCTGAGGCCATCAGCACCGGGTAGCCAAGAAATCCAAAGGTGGTGAGGTCTTTGTTAGCGAGATTTTCCTGCATCTCTTTGTAACTGGGCACGCGCTCGAGCCAGCCGAGCGGCGTAATCATTCCCAGCAGCAGGGGCAACTCGTAGTGCTGCTTCACCTGGCTCTGTACAAAGATGGTCGATCGCGCCGGATCGAGGCCGGCGGCGAGAAAGTCCAGCGCTACTTCGAGCGTGTTGGGCGCGATGCCCGAGGTGTCGGCGTAGTCGGTGGTCAGTGCGTGCAGGTCGGCGATGAAAAAGTAGCAGTCGTACTGGTCGTCCTGATTTTGCAGCTTGACCCAGTTGGCAAGGGCTCCCATGTAATTGCCCAGATGGAGCTTGCCGGTGGGGCGCATGCCGCTGAGCACGCGGGGACGGAGAGATGAAGTTACGGGTTCAGGCATCTTGATCTTCGATTCCAGGGTGGCGCGGGAAAGTGCCGCCGTCTCTCAAGAAATATTAATGAAATGGCTCCTACCATTGTAGCGGGAAGCCGGCCAGCGCTCGAGGGAGCGGGCTTTCTAGATGTGGATAAGAGCGAAGTAGACCAGCGCCAGGGCCGGGCGGAGCAGGGCCGCCATTACGAATCCGCCCACAAAGATCATGAGCAGGTAACTGACCCAGATGGGAATGCGATCGTAGGTCTGAACGGCGTTGTAGGGCAGCAGGTTGCGCAGGACGCGACTGCCATCGAGCGGCGGAATCGGGAGAAGGTTGAAGAAGAAAAGCGAGAGGTTGATGAGGACAGCCAGACTGCAAAGCAAGGCGACCGGCTGCACAGGCAGGGGGGTACCAGGGCTGAGGGCGGCGATGAAGGACGACTGAACCAAAGCGCGGCCGTTGGGAAGTGCGATGGCCATGACCGCCAAGACGCAGAAGGCGACAAGGACAAGCACGATGTTCGAGACCGGTCCGGCCAGAGTGGTGAGGTTGTCGTCGCGGACGATCTTGCGGAAGTTGCGCGTAATGACCGGAGTGGGCTTGGCCCAGCCAACCAGGAAGCCGCTGAAGAAGGTGAACCCGATGAAGGGCCCGAAGATGATGAGCCCAGGAAACAGCAGCGTTCCGACGGGGTCCACATGGAACATGGGGTTGAGCGTGATGCGGCCTTCGAGACGGGCGGTCTGGTCGCCGAGGCGCGAGGCCATCCATGCGTGAGCACACTCGTGAAAGCTGAGAGAAAACAGCAGTAGAACAAACTCGAAAACGGCAATAAGAAAGCGGGTTTCTAACAAACGATCTCTCCAAAGGCTGGAAAGCTCAGGTTAGCACGGTGGGTCCGGTGGTTCCGAGTGGGGATGGCGTCTGGAATCTGCGTTGGTGGGGCTAGAGCGCTTTCGGCGGGGGTGTTTACAGTTGCGATGGATGTCAGTGGTCTCCCACCCATTCCGCAAAGGGCGCGGAATGGATGGGGCACCCGAAGTTGTGTTATCACTCAACTCGAAAATGCACTAAGATTTGCGGGGTAAGATCAGCGGAATAAAACGTACTACATTCCGCTTGCGGGGAACGTGCCCACTGCTTCGCCCTCTGCTACGTGGTGGCCGGCCAGCACGATGGCGTGGCTGGCGATGCGGGCGCGGGGGGCAATTCTGGTCGGCACCAGTGTGATCTTCTCGAAATCTGTTGGATCGTGCGATGTGGAGAAGATTCGCGAGAAGGAGCCGATGACAGCGCCGTTGCCAACGGTGAGGCCGCCGCGGTCGTTCAGCAGGGCTCCCTGGCGGATGATGACTCCGTCACCGATGGACAGGTTGTACCCAAAAGTGAGATCGACGCCGTGGTAGATTTTGACGCCCGCACCCAGGTGGTCGAAGATGTGGCGGCCAAGCATGCAGCGGAACCGCAGGCCCAGCCAGTGGTTGAGGCCGATGGGTGAGCGGTCGAACATCTTCCAGAACCAGAGCAGCGGCTTGCGTTTGGCGAAGCGCTCGCGGTCGGTGTCGGGAAAATACTCCGCCTCGAGAGTTACGTTGGCAGGGTCAAGCGAGAGCGCGAGAATTGTGCCGGGCAGCTCCGAGGTCAGGCTGATGGTGGACTTGCCGCCGTGCGGGCGACCCAGGTAGAGCTGGTGAAGCTGGTCGCGCACGATTTCCGACCGCCGTTCCGGGGAACTGTGGCGGATGAGTTCGTCGTCCAGAAACTGGAGCCAGCGGCGATAGACTTCTTCTGCTTCGGGCGCAGGATGCGGAACGATATTAGTAGACCCCATACGGTAGGAAGATACACCACGCGAGCGGATTGCATCGAGTTGAGGGGATCTGGCGGAGGCCTGCGATTAAGAGAATTCGGTTCACGATGACAGTTGAGGGTTGTGGTATCCCACCCTTTCCGCAGAAAGAAACGGAAAGGATGGGGCACGGGGCTTTGTTGGGCTACCACGAAGAACCCCGCTCTGGCTGTGCCTGAGCGGGGTTCGCGATTGTTGAAAAACTTGTGGATCAGGTTCCGATCTTATTTCCGTCCCTGAATGGTCTTCGGGTTGATGCCGGCTTTCTTAAGGGCTCGCTTGGAGGCGATCTCGTGCATCTCTTTGCCGATGTGGGACTGGTTGATGGAGACCTGAATGGCCAGATTGATGATGTTGCTGGTGCCCCAGTAGAGCGCCAGGCCCGAGGCGTAGTGCCATAACATGAAGCCGAAGAAGATGGGCATCATGAAGGCCATCATGCGGCGCTGTGCCGGGTCCATGCCGGGAGATGGCGTTATGTACTGGGTGAGAAACATGGTGAGGATAATGAGGATGGGCAGAATGTGCAGCGGGTCGGGGTTGGACAGGTCGGTGAGCCAGTACCAGTGCGCCTGGCGCAACTCGACCGCATTCTGCAGAACGCGGAAGTAGGCAAAGAACAATGGCATCTGCAAGAGCAGGGGCAGGCAGCCGCCGTACATGTTGACGCCTTCGGTCTTGTAAAGCGCCATCATCTCAGTGTTCATCTCCGACCGCTTGGGATCGTTGACTTTGAGATGGGCGTAGCGCTTCTTGATGGCTTCAACCTTGGGCTGAATGCGCATCATCTTCAGGGATGACTTCATCATCATGAAGCGCGTGGGCAGCAGCACCAGGCTGAAGATCACGGTGAACAGGATGATTGCCCATCCCCAGTTGCCGATGCCGTGCAGCACCATGAAGCGCAGAACTAGATAGAGCGGCTTTGCAATGAAGGTCCACCAGCCGAACTGAATGAGCGGCTCAAGCGACTGGCCGGTGGCCTTGCCGTCGGGGCCGATGGCATGAATGGATGCAAGAGTGTCGGTAGCCTTGGGGCCGGCAAAAACGCGGAGGTGTGTCGATCCGCTAGTGTCGCCCACTGCCAGGCCGATTACGTCGGCAGGACTCTTCTGACTGCTGGGGTCGCTGAGGTTACCGGGCACATCGAGGGTGTTGTGCAGCGTGACGACGGTGGCCCGCTCGGAATTGTCGGGCAGGAAGGCCGCCGCGAAGTAGAGATCCATAATCGCCGCATAGTTGTACGGCTGGTCGAGGGTAGCGTTGCCGCTCACCTTTTTGGCAGCTACCGAATCCTGTTTGCCGTCGATGGTCCAGGCGAACTGCGCGGAGGCTGAAGTGCGTACCTGCGACCGGGTGAGAGACGAGGGGAGAAACTCTTCCATGTCGCCCAGGCCGGCGGGCCACTGGACCAGCGCGCGGACCGGCACACCATTACGCTTGACCAACGTGTTGACAGTGACCACGTAGCTGGAATCGAAGCTGAACGTTTTTACGACGTCGAGTCCGTTCGCGGCGTAGTGATAAGTGATTGAGTTGGGAGCCAGCACCTCGCCGGTGGCCGAAGGTGGCGCGCCCTGCACCGTTACCTGGTAGAGCGCATCGTTTACCTGAGCGGTGAGTGCAGGCTCATAGGTATACAGCGAAAGCGGATAGCCGAAGCGCTCCGAAGCCTGGGGCTGCACCATGTCCAGCGGCTTGCCGGCGGTGTCTATAAATTTCTTCAGAATCCATTGCTTTACGCGCGCGCCGCGGTTGGTGAAGACGATCTTGTATAACTCGTTCTCTACCGTGGTGTCGGTAACGATGGCTGCGGCGACGGACGGAGTTGCAGACGCCGCTTGTGCGGAAGCTCCAGGCAATTGCGCCTGCGCTGATGCAGGCTGCTGCGAGGCCTGTTGCCCTGCCTGCTGTGCTGCCGTTTGCGCTTGTTGCGGTTGCGTCTGAGGAGCAGGAGCCGGCGCAGGCTTGAAAAGATACTGGTAGCCGAGGAGCACGACGAGAATCAGCACGGTGAAGGCGATGGTGGAGCGCATATCGCCGCCGCTGCCGCTGCTGCCGCCGGGACCCTGCGTCTGAAGATTGGGATTGTGAATTTCGGGCAAAGGATACGTCCTGTCGATTCGAAAGGGGAGCCAGTGAGGCCGCCGCTCCTTCTATGGTAATGGTTCGTGGTGAAAAGGTCTTGTATGTGCTGCCGGCGGAACGGGATCGAGACCTCCGCGGGTGAATGGGTGGCAGCGCAGCACCCTCCAAATGGCCAGCCCCGTGCCCCTCAGCGGGCCGTGTGTGGAGATGGCGACGATGGCATATTCCGAGCAGGTGGGCAAGTAGCGGCAACCGCCGGTGCCCAGCGAATGCAGAGCCGGCGATAACCAGCGGCGATAGAAGGCGAGCAGGGTGAGCAGGATGCGCGTCATAATGCCGGCTTGGCTGAGGCGCCGTACAGGGCGGGTTTTTGCGCGCTGCGTGCGGCTTCGGCTTTTGCCTGTTCAAGGATACGCACAACCTCCGTTTCAAGTTTCGCGAATTCGATTGTAAGGACGCCGCGGCGGGGATGGAAGATTAGATCGAAGCCATTGGGCAGCAGGTCGACATGGCGGCGCAAGGCCTCGCGCATGCGGCGCTTGATGCGATTGCGCTCATGGGCTTTCCCGAGCACCTTGCCTGCTGTGAGTCCGACGCGGGGACCGGCTTCGCGTGGCGATTGTGGAGCGAGAAACCAGCTCATCGATGTGGATTGCTTTTTGCGACCGACGGAATAAGCGCGCTGATAGTCAGCATGTTTGCGCAGGCGTACGCCCGCCATCGACTGGCGCTCGACATGCTCGGCAGGCTTGACTTGGGAACTCATGGTTTTGCCGCGATAGCTCGATCCGGAATTGCCGCATTGAGCAGCGCATTCCGGGACGAACAGAAATGGTGGGCTAAACGGCAGGGAAGAATTAGTCGCGGAAGCCGGCGCTAACTGATACGCGCTTGCGGCCGATTGCACGGCGGCGGCTCAATACGGCAGCGCCGGCCTTGGTCTTCATGCGCGCCCGGAACCCGTGCGTTTTCACACGGTGGCGGCGGTTGGGTTGAAATGTGCGCTTGGGCATGGAAATGCGCTCCTGTTTCCTCTAAAGAATCTGCGCTTTGACAGCATCTCTGAGTATATCGCAAGCTGGGCCAGGATTCCAGCGCGAGCGAACAAGGGAAGCAGATCAGTTTGAAAGCGCATTCTTCGAGGGCAAAAGCTCGCATTCATTTTTGCGGATTCATGTTTGGGCTAAAGTCTCTACGCTTTTACTAAAAGTCTGCACGCTTTTGCTAACTGGCCCACTCACCATTTGCACTGAGCAACGATACGATGTGCGGTGACGAGCGTTACGCAATTGGTGCGCTGCATGGCGCTAGAATGTGCGTTACTGTCGAATCTAAAGTCTCATTTTTTCGATCTTCTGCAGTGACTCTGGTAACATTCGCGCGAACTTTCACCATCATTGGTGCAAGTCTTCACAGTGACGAAAAGTTCTGTTAAAGAGTGATTGCAACGACCGCCAAATGTGCTACTATCGGGACCGTTCAGGAAAGTTAAATTCGTCCCACGGAACGGATTTTTTATCCACCGCCCCGAGACTCAATTTTCAGGGGCAGACCAGCGGCAATCATGTATTCGGTCGACGGCAGCAAGACGGAAACCTAAATCTTCCGCCGCTAGAGAGCCGTTGCCAGAATTACCTAGAGAAACCGGCCCAATGTTTCGCATGTGGTTCGGGTAAGGATTTGTAAGATGGCATTTGCGACATCCCCTACTTCGGCATTGAATCCCTGGCTCCAGATTCTCGCAGCATTAGAGAAAAAGGTGATTCGCCAGTCCTTTGAGACTTGGCTCAAGCCCACTCGCTACAGCCACGCGACGGGAAGAATTCTTTATGTGCGCGTTCCGTCGCCGGAATTTCAGCACATTGGCGACAAGTACGGCGACCTGATTCAGGAAGCCATCGACCTGCAGTCTCTCGAATTCGACGACGTGAGTTTCGTCACTGCTGAGGAAGACCCTTCGATTCCGCCGCAGCGGAAGGATGGTGGCTTTGGCCCGGTTCCGGCGCACGCGCCCACAGCACCGCCGCCAGCGCCCGCGCGCACGCCCGAACAGAGCCGCTTCGACTGGTCCACTGCTGCCCAGCTCAACTCGCGCTACACCTTCGACAATTTTGTGATCGGGAACGGCAACCAGTTTGCGCGCGCTGCGTCACTGGCCGTCGCCGAGCGTCCCTCGCGCGCCTACAATCCGCTCTTCCTCTATGGCGGTGTCGGCATGGGCAAGACACACCTGATGCACGCCATCGGCCACGAGGTGAAGCGTCGCCAGCCGTCATCGAATATCTGCTATGTTTCAGCGGAGAAGTTCACCAATGAAATGATCACCTCGCTGCGCAATGACCGCATGACCAGTTTCCGCGATCGTTTCCGCTCAGTGGATGTGCTGCTGATTGACGACATTCAGTTCATCGCTCAGAAGGAGCGCACACAGGAAGAGTTCTTCCACACCTTCAACGCGCTGCACGAAAGCATGAAGCAGATTGTGATTGCTTCGGATCGTCCGCCGAAGGAACTGGCGGAGATTGAAGACCGGTTGCGTTCACGTTTTGAATGGGGACTGATCGCGGACATTCAACCGCCCGATCTTGAGACCAAGGTCGCCATCCTGCTGAAGAAGGCAGAAAGCGAGCAGGTGCAGCTGCCGACCGACGTGGCGCTGTTCGTTGCGTCGAATGTTCGGACGAATGTCCGGGAACTGGAAGGCGCGCTGGTGCGGCTGATTGCGTGGTGCCATCACAATCACATGGAGATCACGCTGGCCTCCACGCAGCAATGCCTGAAGCAATTCATTGACATGCAGGTGCGCAAGATCACGATCGAGGCGATTCAGCGCGCTGTGGCGGAGAACTTCGGCATGCGGGTCAGCGACCTGAAGCAGAAGAACAACTCGCGCAACGTGGTAGTGCCGCGGCAGATTGCGATGTACCTGGCCAAGCAGATGACCGAGGCCAGCTTGCCTGAAATCGGGCGGCAGTTCGGCAACAAGCATCACACTACAGTGATGCACTCGATCGGCAAGATCGACGAGCTGCGCCGCACAGACAAGGATCTGCATCGGACGCTGAACAAGCTGCAGGATTTGTTGAACGGGTAAGCTGCCGAGCAGACCGTTATTGAAGGCCGCGAAGTGCGCGGCCTTCGATACATTTGGACCTCAGGCAACACGAAACCCTAGAGATTCCACCGCTGCTCGCGGAAGAAATCCAGCATGCGGATGCATGGAATGCCAAGGTCTTTACAAACATCCGGTATTCGCGGAGAGTCAAGCTTCCCTGTTTGGTTTTCGCCAGTAATGACCGTGAGGCTCCGGACGATTGCAATGGCAATTACAAACGGGTCACCGCCTGACCTACCCTTCTTGCTATCCACTAATCTAGGGAAACGCGTCATGAGACGGATAACTTCAGCTTCAATCTGCGGATCGAACGGAACGATCATTTCTGGACGCGCTTTCATCCACCCATGCGCATCGTCGTCTTTTTTCTCTAGTTCTCGTAAGACCTCATCGGACGCAAAAACGACACCGCTCCTTGTTGCGTCATTGAGGCGCTCCCAGATTGTCGGGAATACGTCGATCGGATAATGCCGTATCCATGCATCCAAAAAGCCGCTGGTATCAAGGCTATAGCTCATCGTTCTATTCACCGAAGCCCGCGTAAGTTTGCTGGACCTCAGAAATATGTTTAGCGCGGATCTGAAGGTAATCCGAAAAGTCGCTCGTCGTTATTCGTTCTCTGTTGAAGTTCTCAACGACGAGGCCAACAAACATCGGACCTGCGCTAAGAAGAGCAAGTTGATGCGGGGGTACAAATCCCTTATCCTGCTGAGCTTTTCGTTCCGCTTCAGCTTGTCGGTATTCGAGGCGGAACCTCGCTCTCCGTCCATCGCAAAACGCCTGAGATGTCAAACCTAAAGTGGCCAACCGAACAAGAGCAGATTCTCTGCTTCCGCCAAATTGAATTGAGAGACCTCGAAGTTCTTGATCGGTCCATTCGCTTCGACCTCTAGCATGCCGTCGAACAATGTCAGAATGAAGCAGTGCTTCCCTCGGGAAGATCGTCGCACCTGAGATCTGATTGCAGAAGGTCTCGGACCGCGCGGAGTCGTCTTGGCCCCTGTCATCCAAGCTGCAAATGCCCCCCGAATCCAGAAGTATGTGCGCGACTTCATGGAGCAGGGTAAAGATTCGTGCTCTCGGTGAATCCTTGATATTCGCTACTGCGACAGGCAAAGGTTTGGCCCCGATGGAAAAGCCGCGAGCCTCTTCAACCCCTACGGTGGTCATCTCGAATGTGAGAATCCCGGCTCGCTCGATAAGCAGTCGCCATTGGCTGAAGGCCTGTGTCTTCCATTGGTTCTGGTTTTCCATTGTGACGCCAAGAAAGTCACGGACCTGAGTTGCAGCCTCTTCGATATTCATGTTCAAACGGAGTCGCTGCTTAAAATCCTTTGGATGATCGTCCAATTGGGCCATCAAATCCAATGCCCAATCGCGGCGGTCATGTGCTCTTCTTATCTCCTGAGTGAGATTTGGTGAAACGAAACCAACATCGACGCCAGAATGTCTGCGGAAATCACGCATCGCCTCAAACCCTTTGGGAGGCTCCTGTAGGTAAAACGCTGCAATTGGTCGCTTATAAACAGCGCCGGCTTTCCGTAATTGGGCAAATGTAGGCTTCTCAGTTCCAGTCTCCCAAGCCAAGAGCTTTCCAACCTGGATGCCGATCTTCTTTGCGGCGTCTTCTGGAGACAAGCCACTCGAAGTTCTGGCCCAAGTCAGAACGGGCGGAGTCGGATTGGCTTCAACACGCGGCATATTGGAAACAATTCTAGCCCTCGGGTGACCGGATGGTGCTACAACCGATTGCCGGGGTAGTTGTGGAGCAGGTTAACACAAAGGTACCGCTTCTCGGGTCGGGACTCGCTATCTAGCTGTGAACAATGCGCTAATGCCGGCAAACGGTTGTCATCTAGAATCGCGTTACCGCGGTACTTCCATGTTGTAGAGGAAGTAGGCGCGCAGCTCCAGGTAGGGGCCGTGGAAGTCCCTGGGCAGGGGCGGATAGTTGGAGCCGGTGAGGGCGCCCCAGGCGGCTCGATCGAGAGCGACGTCGCCGGAGCGGCCTTCCAGGATCAGGCTGCCATCCATCAGGCGTCCGTTGGGCAGCACCTTGAACCGGATGGCGACCATTCCGGACTTGTTGATGGGGGAATTGACCTCATCGGGAATCAAGGGATCCCAGGTGTGCTCCGTCTCCCAATGCCAGCGCTGCAGCCAGTTCCCGAAGTCAACGCCCTGCGTATCGGATAGAACCTGAACGCCACCAGAGCCGGCGCCGGGGTGCCTGGCCAGGCCGCTGGAGCCCGAGTTAGCTGTTTCGCCCGCACCGTGGCTGTGCGCGGCGTTCTTCATCGCCTCGCGAAGCTGGTCGGCGGGATTCAATGAGTTCATGGCAAAGTTGGGGCGCGCGGGTACGGCTGCGGGGCGCGGCGCCTCAACCTGCGATTGCTGGGTCTGTGGGACAGGTTGAACGGGCTGGGGCGGAACGGGCGCAGGCTGCTGTTGCTGCACCTGCGGCTGCTGAGGCGGCGGCACCGGGGCTGGCGGAGCCTGCCTCTTCATCTCGTCCAGCGTCTGTTTGTCGATCGTCGGCGGCTTGATCGCGGGCTTCGGCTCTATCTTCGGCCGAAACTTCGGCGTGTCCATGTACGTGAACTCGTCCTTGTCGAGCTTCGCGGTTTTGTCCACCACGGGCGGAACGAAGACATACCTGGGCAACAGGAACATAGCCGCCAGGATCGCCAAGTGCGCCAGAAGCGCCCACAACACCCCTTCGCGCAACCGGGCCCAGCGCCGCTCGTCCTCAAGCTCGCTGATCATCTCCAGCAGTTCGTGGGTGTTGTAGTCTACCCAGCGGGAACCGCGAACGACAGGAGCAGAGGGCGGGCGCGTTTCCTCGGGTGAGACAGGGATACCCTGCTCGAGGCTGCGCTGCTCTTCACTCACCGCAGGGTCTACCACTGGCGGCTTGTTGGGCTCGTTCACGTCGGCTGGCGCTTCACTGATGGGCATTCGTACCTGAAGAGACTCCTGGAGGGAAATTCACCTTACCGGCTCCGTGTCGAGTCCTTTCTATCTATTCTCTCATTCCGTTGGAACCATGATCCAGAACATGTTTGCACGAGACACACTCGGTGACCGGATTCACCCAGAACGGCCCGGCTCGTACAATGGTTCTTTGTGAATGGACGGATGAGCAGGCGGAAAGGGAACTTGTTTGAAGCAGTTTTTTGTACGAATTATGGGCTGGTGGAAGTTTGCAGCTCTGCCGGCGCTGGCTAAATTGGGTTTTTGGGGTATTGGCGTCATCGCGCTGCTGGACTCCTCCACGATTCCTGTACCCATGGACGCAATTCTGGCCGTCTATGTCTGGAACGATAAGGGGCACTTCTGGCTCTATTGCATGATGGGGGCCATCGGATCGGCCATTGGCGGACTGCTGCCCTACGGCCTGGGCCGGGCGGGCGGAGAACTGTTTCTGCTCAAGCACGTCAACCGGGCACGCTACGACCGAATGCGCCTCCGTTTCGAGCGCCAGGAATTTCTGGCTGTGATGATTCCTTCCATGCTGCCGCCGCCGGCGCCATGGAAGGCGTTTGTATTCGCCGCGGGCGTCTTCGAAATGCGGGTGTTGCCGTTCATGCTCGCTGTTTTTGCGGGGAGGATGGTGCGCTGGCTGATCTTGTCGGCGCTGGTGCTGAAGCTGGGTCCTGGCGCGGTGGGACTGGTGGAACACCACGCGCTGCTCCTGATCGCCGTGGTTGGCGGACTGGCTGTGCTTGGATTTGGCTGGTGGTGGATGAAGAAAAAGCGCGCGGGCAAGCTGTTGGAAGACTAGCGGGCTGTATTGAGGGCGGCAGGTTCTGGTTGGAATGCTGACGCTTTACACTACGGGGCTCTTCGATTCTCGCGTGCACGCGGCTGTCAATTGAACTTCCCCAGCCATTACCGCAAGCGCCAACGAAAAACCGCGCCAAAGACAGGCGCGGTTCAAGGTATGGGCGAACTCGAATATTTGGAAGCTACTTCCCGGCCAAAGCAGTCTGCGCAGGTGTAGGATGCAGACGCCGCAGCAACGCGGGAACGCCGATCGCTACGCCGAGAACAATTGCCGTCGAGGCCAGGTCGTTACGGTAGAAGGGGATGGCTGCCACGAAACATGCCTGGAGGCCGGCGAGAGTGCGCGGATACATTCCGCCACCTGCCCACACAGCGTAGTTCGAGATGAGGAAAAACGAGGTGGGGCCAAGCAGGGTGGCTGCCGCAAAGCGCGTAAATGTGGACCGCGCGCTGAGCAGAATCTGGCCGAGCGCCATCGCTGCCACATACCAGGCCCATGTGGGCAGGTAGGCCTGCCACTGGAAGGCGTAGTGGTAGGAGAAAACGGTGAGGTAATAATCGGCAGCCATGAGGACGACCAGCGGAACCAACATCTCGCGCCATGAGCGCCGGGCGCCAAAGAAGAGAAGCGCGCCGCCGACCGCAGTGAAATTCATCCACCCGGCATGGGGCAGAACACGGGTCAGAACAGCAGCCAGCAAAAGCAGATAAGCGAACATGAAGACCTCATTCTTTGGGTTTACTGGATGGTCTCCCGGAGTCAGGGAAGAACATTCCGGCAGAGAAACGCTACTCATTCATTCTGGGGGTCGCGGGTCCCGAGGTCAACCTGAAGCGTTCCACCAGGCGAACAAAAATTTCTATCCGGAGCAAAATGGCCTATTTTTGTTCGCGCGCACCCATTCCCTCACCGGCGTCGTCGCGGTTGTCCACGATATAGACCCATCCTCCGAGCGGGGGTCGGCCGCCGGTCCCGCGTGAGGAAAGAAACGAATAGGCAAAGCGCAGATCGGAGAACTCAACGGTGGTCCACTGGCGGTTTGGACCCAGGTTGGGGGGCGGGATGCCGGGCACGGGTTCCTGGCCCAGATCACGCACCACGGCCCAGCGTCCCCAATCGAGGTAGACCTTCCCGATGCGCGTTTGCTTGCCGGCTTCGACGGCGGGAGTGTCGGCGGGTTTGTAGATTGTGTCGCGCTGTGGATCGCTCGTAATCTCGCCGGTCCAGGTGTTGATTTCGGCGGTCTGGTAGAGGTCCTCAGTCTCGAGAATGGCATGCCAGCGATAGGGGTTCACCGGATAAGGCTCGAGAGCCAGGCGGGTCACGGGAGAGGCGGTGACCTGAATGTTTTCGAGCGACGCGCGGGCCTGGGCCTGCTCTGCCCATCGCCAGCACCAGAACAGCACCATGCCGGTGAGCGCGAAGATAGCCCAGCCGCGGCCGCGAAAGGGCGTGCGGCGGGCCCCGATTTCACGGTCGGCGAGGCCGAGGAGCCAGGGCATAACCAGGGCCAGGGAAAACATGGCCAACAGCACAGGTTCGACGATAAAGACGAAACTGCCCGCGTACCAACGCGGATTGAAGGGAAAAAATGGACGCAAGCCGTAGTTGTTGGTCCAGTCGAGGAGCAGGTGGCTGAGCGCGGCGATCAAAGCTGTTAGATAGAGCCAGGCCCAGCTTGGCGGTGGCGGCGCCGGGGACGCTTTTGCGTTTTGGTCGAGGGCATCGGCGAGGCGGGTGCGCCGTCGTTTTCGCCAGGAATTCCATAGCCAGATTCCACCCACCACTACACCTGCGACGATGGGGGCGGCGAGAAATGTGTGCGTGATGCCGCGGTGGTGCTTGAGGCTTTCCACCGGGCCGGCAAAGGACCACAGGATATCGATGTCTGCGGCCTCCGCGGCGAGGACTGCGGCAACAGTGGCGTAGGCCGTCTTGCGGTTCAGTCCGGAGCGTCCGATGCAGGCTCCGGTAAGAAAATGAGTGACTGGCTCCATATCGCTCTGGAAACAATACTATCCGGGCATGCTGACCAGCCCCGT
>CZKZ01000655.1_pt2 | contig 18854 bp, 14 predicted proteins | sample 1122171 | NCBI WGS metagenome assembly CZKZ01 (sample SAMEA3539301, study PRJEB10725) | soil metagenome | biome: tundra; feature: field; material: soil | place: USA | collected 2010-05 | depth 0.15 m
GACCTCGGTGCGTGATTGGCGAAAGGCATACCTCAGTGGCTAAAGCCACCGCTCATTGTATTCGCTTTACACCGGGGATAAATCCCCGGCCTACCGCCCGGTCGAATTTTTCCGCAACCTGTAAAGCCGCGCCCTTTCAAAACACCGACGTATTCAGAGCCTATTGAATCCATTCTGTCTGGCCGCGGGGTACAAAGCGTCCGGCGCGACTTCTGGTTGCTCCTTTGGCAGTATAGGAGAGGACGCCATTCACCCACACGGCGGCGATTCCTGTTGCGGGGCTGATGGGATCGGAAAAAGTAGCAGTGTCGAGAATGGTCTCGGGATCGAAGAGGACCAGGTCGGCGGCATAATCCTTGCGGATGAGTCCGCGTCCGGCGAGACCGAATCGTTGCGCGGGCATTCCAGTCATCTTGCGAATTGCGTTGGGGAGTGAGAAGAGTTTTTCTTCGCGGCTGTAGCGGCCGAGAACGCGCGGGAAGGTTCCCCAGAGGCGGGGATGCGGGCGCGGATCATTTGGTAAACCGTCAGACCCGATCATGGTTGCAGGGTGGCTTAGGATGCGACGCATGTCTTCTTCAGAGATGCTGTGATAGATGGCTCCGGCGGGTTTTAGTTGCTGCGCTGCTTCAAGCTGAGTTACGTTCCAACCTTCGGCGATCTGCTCGAGAGTTTGCCCGGCGATTTCCGGATGGGGCGTGCTCCAGGTGATGGTAATTTTGACGCGCTCATCGACCTGGCGCAGGTCGAGCGTGCTGGAACCGGCCGCGTAGGGATAGCAATCGCACCCGGCTGACTGGGTGCGCTGCGCTGTTTCGAGGGCTTGCAGAACTTCGGCGCTACGTCCCCAGTTGGCAATGCCGGCGCACTTGAGATGAGAGACAACAACCGGCACACGATTCATGCGGCCGATCTTGAAGGCCTCGTCCATGGCGTCGAGAATCTTCTCGGTTTCGTTACGCATGTGGGTGGTGTATACCGCGCCCGCAGCTGCCAGTGGCTGCGCCAGAGACATCACTTCCTCAGTGGTGGCGGAGTTGGCAGAGAGATAGGCTAGGCCGGAGCTCAGACCGAGGGCGCCGCCTTCGAGAGCTTCTTGAAGTTGGCCGCGCATGGCGTTGATCTCAGATTTAGTCGCGGTGCGGTCGAGGCGGTCCATGTGGTTGTTGCGCAGGGCGGTGTGGCCGATGAGCGCGCCGACGTTTATGGCTGGATGCGCCTCGCGGATCGCGTCAATATAGGAGGCAAAGGTAGGGTAGCGGAAAGCCTCTGCGTCGCCGAGGAGGTTCATGGGGTCGGGTGGCTCGCCGCGCAGCATGACTGGCGAGGCGCTGATGCCGCAGTTGCCGACGATGACGGTGGTGACACCTTGAGAGAGCTTGGGGAGCATGGCCGGTGTGCGGATTACGGCGGTGTCGTCGTGGGTGTGGACGTCGATGAAGCCGGGAGAAAGCGCGAGGCCATCGGCGTCAATCGTTTCAGACGCGCGGCAAGCGAGCTTTGGCCCGATCTCGGCGATGCGTTCACCGCAGATAGCTACGTCAAGTTGTGCAGGCGCGGTACCGCTGCCGTCGAGCACCTTTGCGTTTCGGATTAGAAGGTCGCAACTGGTCATCTGTGCACCGTCAGGATATAGGCTATATGCATTGAGTGTTCTACATCTATTGCATTTGTCCTATTGAATCGTATCGGAGGTTTAAGGGATGAGCCAGCCAGGTCCTGTGCAAACGGTAGCGCCTTCCGCCATTTCTCCCCTGAACAAGGGGCTTGGATTCCTCGATGAAGCGCTTGAACCCAAAGAGATTGCAGCGAAGGGCTGGAATTTGCTCAAGGAAGATATCAGCCTGCCTTGCGCGGTTTTGTATGAGGACAAACTGCGGCACAACCTGGAATGGATGCGGCAATTCATCAGCGCATACGGCTTACAACTGGCGCCGCACGGCAAGACGACGATGGCTCCAAGACTGTTTCAGATGCAACTGGAAGCGGGGGCGTGGGGAATAACACTGGCCACTGCACACCAGACGATGGCTGCATGGAAGCACGGGGTGCGGCGTGTGCTGATGGCGAACCAGTTGACTGGCAAGCAAAATATGGCGATCATCGCGCGCCTGCTCACGGATCCCGAATTTGATTATTACTGCCTGGTCGACTCGGCTGAGCAGGTGGAGCAGTTGGGAGCATTCTTTGCGGGACGAGGCCGGCGCCTGAATGTGCTGTTGGAATTGGGTGTGATGGGTGGCCGCACTGGCGTGCGCGACGCGAAACAGGAGCAGGCTGTGTTGAGGGCGCTCGGTCGCTGGCGCCATTCCGTCGCTCTTTGCGGTGTGGAGATGTACGAGGGCGTTCTCGACGATGAGCCGGCGATTCGTGCGTTTCTGCAAAGGGCGGTTGACACAACGCTCAGGCTCATCGCGGAATCGCGATTCGAGCATGTGCCGGTTCTGCTTTCGGGAGCTGGCTCTGCGTGGTACGACGTTGTCGCGGAGGAGTTTTCTGCTGCGCGCTTTGGCAGTGGGGTCGAAATTGTATTGCGGCCTGGGTGCTACCTGACGCACGATGTGGGTTCGTACAAGAAGGCGCAGGCGAGAATTCTTGGGTCGAATTCGATTGCGCAGAAGATGCAATCGGGCCTCGAGCCGGCGCTGCAGGTTTGGGCTTACGTGCAATCGATTCCGGAGGCGACCAAGGCTATTGTCACGCTGGGCAAGCGCGATGCGGCTTTCGACTCGGGGTTGCCGACGCCAGCGCTCCACTACAGGCCGGGAGAGGATGCGCCGAAGCCAGCGCCAGCGCACTGGGCCTTAACGAAGATGATGGATCAGCACGCGTACATGCAGATTGCAGGGCAGGACGAGGTTCGTGTTGGCGACATGATAGGGTTCGACATTTCGCACCCGTGCCTGACGTTTGATAAGTGGCGCGTTCTGCCGGTGCTGAATGCGGAGTATCGGGTTGTGGATGTGGTGCAGACGTTTTTTTGAGAAGGTGCAGCGAGTTAGCCGCGCTTCGCGCGTGTTAGCGAGTCAGCAAGTCAGCAGGGCTTTTCGAGCGCTGGCGGATTTGTTTGCGGGACGGCTGCGAATTTCATCAGTCAAAGACTGCTACGTTGCCGATGGCTTTCTCGATGCGTTGGAGCGCTTCGGCGGGTATTTTGACGCCGATTGCTCGCACGTTGTCTGCAATTTGCTCAGGGCGCGACGCGCCGATGATTGCGGAAGCGATTTCGGGCCGGCGAAGAACCCAGGCAAGCGCCATCTGCGCCATGGTCAGGCCGAGGTCGGCCGCTATGGGCTTGAGTTGCTCGACTGCCGCAAGAAGAAAGTCGGAGCGGAAATGGCGTCCGGCCGATTCCATGAACACGTTCATTTGCTCGCTGGCGGCGCGGCTTCCCGGCGGAGGTGGCTGTCCTGGCGCATATTTTCCGCTGAGTACTCCGTGCGCGAGGGGGGAGAATGCGAGGTTGCTGATTCCATGGCGCGTGCATGCCGGGAATACGGCAGCCTCGGGTTTGCGCCATAACATTGAGTATTGCGGCTGGCTTGAAGAAAAGTGAATCAGGCTGCCGTTGCCCGCAATTTCTGCAGCGGCGTCGATCTGCTCTGCGGTCCACTCGCTGAAGCCGATGGCTCGCACCTTGCCCGACGTCACGGCGCGGTCAAGCGCGGTTAGGGTTTCTTCAAGCGGCGTGTCCTTGTCGAAACGGTGGCATTGGTAGAGATCGATGACGTCAACTTTGAGGCGCTCGAGCGACCTGTTCAGTTGCTTCTCGATCTGCGCTGCCGAGAGTCCGTGATCGGATTCGTCGCCTACGGGGAAATAAAGCTTGGTGGCGATCATGTAACGATCGCGCGGATAGGTGCGAAGCGTCTCGCCGAGGACGCGTTCGGCTTCGCCTGCGCCGTATTGGTTGGCGGTATCGAAGAGGGTGATGCCGTGGTCCAGGGCCGCATGAATGCAACGAATTGCCTGTTCATGGCCGATTCCGCCGGCTATTGTGAGCCAGGTTCCGAAACTTAATTCCGAGACTTCGAGCGGGCCATTCCCGAGGCGGCGATATTGCATTTGTCCCTTCTTGCTACGTGCGAAACTGCGAAACGGCCGGAATTGTTCGCGGTCCTTGAATTTCAAGCGTGGCTGTATGAATACTGAGCAACAGTAAACCGATATCCCTCAGGGGCTAAAGCCCCTTGTCCTTCTGGAATCTTGCGGCGCAGCTAAAGCCGCGCCCTTTCAAAGCCCGAATCACAGGATCGTTTTAACCGAGCGCTTGCACTGAACCTTTGCCGACCAACTCCTCGATGCGGGCTACCCAGGTGCGATCTGCTGCCACGTTCATGCCCGGCGGCTCCAGGATCACTGCGTACTCGCCCTTCTTTTCAAGGTGCAACATTACTTTACCGGGGCCTGGCGCTGCGTCAGCGGCCGACTTAAGGCCTGCGAACATTTCTTCTGTTGCGCGATCGAGATTGATGCGGATGCGTATTCCGGCCGGCAGGCGTACCTGAACATCTTCAAGTGCCTGGATAGAGCTGACAGAAATCTTTGGTGCGGCATCTTCGTCGCCCATCAGAACCCCGCGCACCACGACAGGCGCCTCAATTCTCAATTGCCCTTGCAGGCGCTCGTAATCGCGCGAGAAACAGATGAGGTCGATCTTTCCGGTCGCGTCTTCAAGAGCTGCCTGGGCATAGAGTTTTTGGTCGCGCTTGCTCTTCTGTACGCGGAGCCCAATGATCATTCCTGCCACCTGGATTTCGTCGGCAGGGTCTGACTGCTTGCCCCAGGCCCGCTCTGGCGGCTTGCGCTCAAGCGCCTCGGCGGCGGTAATGATTCCGGTGAGATTGTGCAGCTTCTCAGCGTATTTATCGAGCGGATGACCGGAGACGAAGAAGCCAAGCACTTCCTTTTCGTTGGCGAGCCGCTCGCCTTCTTCCCAGTCGGCTACGCGGGGCAAGTCGTCGTTGCTTTGGCCTGGGGCGGGAGCTTCGTTGAACAGCCCGAAGAGGCCGGTCTGTCCGTGCGCAGCGTCCTTCTGCGCTTTCTGCGCGCGCTCCATTGCCTTGTCGACGGCGGCCATCAGCGGTCCGCGCTTGCCGAGCGAGTCGAGTGCGCCGGCCTTGATCAGCGACTCGATGACGCGCTTGTTCATTACGCGCAGGTCGACTTTTTCGCAGAACTCCCAGAAGCTCTTGAAGCGGCCGCCGACTTCTTCGCGGGCCTTCATGATGGATTCGATCGCATTGCCGCCGACGTTTTTCACGGCTGCAAGTCCAAATCGAATTGCTTCACCGTGCGGCGTGAATTGCGCTCCCGAGATCTGCACATCGGGCGGCTCGACGCTGATTCCAATTTCGCGGCACTCGCCGATGTACTTGACGACACTTTCGGGCTTTGATGTTTCTGAAGTGAGCAGGGCGGCCATGAACTCGACCGGGTAATGTGTCTTGAGATAGGCCGTCTGGTAGGCGAGCAGAGCATATGCAGCCGAGTGCGACTTATTGAAGCCGTATCCGGCGAACTTGTCCATCTGGTCGAAGAGTTCGCCGGCGGTGTCTTTGGGATGGCCAAGGGCTGCGGCGCCGCTCATGAAGCGGTCGCGCTGCTTTTCCATTTCTTCGGCGTTCTTTTTGCCCATGGCGCGGCGCAGCAGGTCGGCCTCGCCGAGCGAATAGCTGGCGACGACATTCGAAATCTGCATGACCTGTTCCTGGTAGACGATGACTCCCAGCGTTTCCTTGAGAATGCCCTCGATCTCCGGGAGCATGTATTCAACTTTGCGCCGGCCCAGCTTGCGCTCGATGAAGTCGTCGATCATGCCGCCCTGGATGGGGCCGGGGCGGTAGAGTGCGTTCAACGCGGTCAGGTCTTCGACTGTGTCTGGCTTGTAGCGGCGGAGCACGTCGCGCATGCCACTCGACTCAAACTGGAAGACGCCGGACGTAAGCGCCGAGTGAAAGACTTTCTTGAATGTTTCTTCGTCGGCGGGGGGGATGGTCTCGATGTCCAGCTTTTCGCCACGAGTCTGCACGATCAGCTTGAGGCAGTCATCGATTACCGTCAGCGTTGTGAGGCCCAGGAAGTCCATTTTGAGCAGGCCCATTTTTTCGACGGCCTTCATGTCGTAGGCGGTGACGATTTCGTCATTCTTGGTCTTCGCGATGGGAACCAGTTCAGTGAGGGGACGGGGCGCAATGACGACGGCGGAGGCGTGAACGCCGGAGCCGCGCACGAGGCCTTCCAGCTTCTTTGCTGTGTCGATGAGCTCACGGATTGTCTGGTCAGTGTCGTAGACCTTGCGCAACTCCGGCACTTCTTCCAGGGCCTTGTCGATGGTCATGCCTACGGTTGCAGGAATGAGCTTGGCGATGCGGTCGACGTCGCCATAGGGCATGTCGAGCGCACGGCCGCAATCCTTGATGGATGCCTTGGCGGCCATGGTGTTGAAGGTGATGATCTGTGCGACCTGCTCACGGCCGTACTTGCGGGTGACGTAGTCGATGACTTCGCCGCGGCGGTTCATGCAGAAATCGACGTCTATATCGGGCATGGACACGCGCTCAGGATTCAGAAAGCGCTCGAAGAGCAGGGCATTCTGGAGCGGGTCGACGTTGGTGATTTCCATGGCATAGGCCACAAGCGATCCAGCGCCGGAGCCGCGGCCTGGACCTACGGGGATTCCATGGTCGCGCGCGTACTTGATGAAGTCCCACACGATGAGGAAGTAGCCGGGGTAGTTCATCTGCTTGATGATGCCGATTTCGAAATCGAGGCGCGCCTGATACGCGTGCAGAGGCGAGCGCAGAACTCCGCGTAGCTCGAGTTGGCGCACTGCTGTGTCGAGGCGTTTCTTCAGGCCTTCGCGGCAGACTTCTTCGAAGTAGCTGTCGATGGTGTGGCCGGGCGGCACGGCGAATTCGGGGAATGGGTTCTCGACCTTGTTCAATTGGAGGTTGCAGCGTTCGGCAATCTCCATGGTGCGCTCGAGAACAGATGGTGAGTCCTTGAAGATTGCGCCCATTTCGTCGGCGCTCTTTACGAAGAACTGATCGCTGTCGAAGCGAAAGCGTTCGGCATCGTGGACCTTTGAGCCGGTCTGCACGCAAAGCATTACGTCGTGGGCCTTGGAGTCCTCACCGCAGAGGTAATGCGAGTCGTTGGTGGCGACCATGGGGATATCTAGTTCGCGTTCGAGGCGGAAGAGGGCTTCGTGAATCTTCTTCTCGTCTTCAAGACCCTGGTCCTGAATTTCCAGATAGAAGTTTCCCTTGCCAAAGATGTCCTGGTACTGCGCTGCGGCTTTGCGCGCCTTTTCGTACTCGCCGGCTACGAGGTGTTCGCAGAGCTCACCGCTGAGGCAGCCGGAAAAGCCGATGAGGCCCTCGGCGTGTTCGGCGAGGTAGCGCTTGCTGACGCGGGGTTTGCGGTAGAAGCCATGGAGCGATGCCTCGGACGTGATGCGGATCAGGTTCCGGTAGCCCTCTTCGTTTTGGGCGAGAACCAGTAGGTGGTTGTTGTCGTCGCCTTCGCCGGGGGCGCGGTGGTCTTCATTTTTCGAGATATAGAGCTCGCACCCGAGGATCGGCTTGACGTCTTTTTCCTTGGCGGCCTCGAAGAAGTGCACGGCACCGTAGATGTTGCCGTGGTCGGTCATGGCGACGGATTTCTGGCCCAGGGCGGCTACGCGGTCGACGAGTTTCTTGACGTCGCAGGCGCCGTCGAGGAGGGAATATTCGGTGTGCAGATGGAGGTGGGTGAATTCGGCCATGGCTAGCTTGATTTTAGCGGCGGGGGCTGAGCACTTGATGCGGCCTATCCCGCGAGGGGGATCGAAGTGCTGAGGAAAAGTGGACCGAAATGTGCCGTAGAGATCATGGAATCCAGACTTTCGGGAGTCGGGGCGCGGAGTTCATTTAATAGGAATCTGCGCGGCAGAGCCCGCAATACATCAGGACAACCTCGCTTTGAGCATGGTGCGCCGGTCAGTCCGAGATCCGCAGTGTACCGATTACCATGATCTGACCTTCAGTTCGAGTCATCCAGAGACTGATGGAGAGACCGGGATGGGAGTTCCCAAAGGATTTGGGGTGTGAAAGCCTTTAGTCGATTGCGGCGGTATTCCAGGTCTCAGAAGCGGGATATCGGAGTTACTGTATTTTCGATTGCAGAACTCGGCCACCCGCCAAAGCGTGAGCTGCCGCATCTTTACTAAGAAACCACGGAGTCCGATGTGGATTGTCTTGATCTTTGCGGACAAAGATGACTACATTCGTTGAAGCCAGAAATCAGAGGAGTTCGAATCCCGCGATGCGTTGGGCTTTCTTGTCAAACGTGAGAGTGCTATCGCAGCCGGCCCATGTTCCCAATGCCGCGATCAGCGCATCGGCAAACGTGCCCCACCCTTGCCGGAGCGCCACCATGGCAGTGAATACTTGCTGTTCGTTTTGAACCGAAAGCGTATCTGCCTGAAGGATTCGCTCGACGGTATTGGCGATCTGCCGGTGAGGCAGTTCATAGACACTGCCAAGCACCCACACGGTTTCAGCCATCGTCACCAGGCTGATAAAGCCGGGGCGTTCGCGTGTAAACCGCCGTTCGATGAGCTCGGTGGCCTTTCGCGACTGGACCGGGTCGTCCTGTGTGAGGTAACGGACGAGAACATTCGTGTCGAGCCCGTTCATCGCCAGCTCACCGGAGTTTGCCCCGCTTTATGCCACTGGCCGCTCCGGCCGCAACCGCCTTGTGCATTTCTTCGAGAGTGGCAGGCCGCCGGCGAAGTGATGAGGCGACACCCCGCAAAGTTGAGGTGGGCATCTTTGGAAGAATGACCACACTGCCGTCCGGATGCACGAAGAACTTGACCCGGTCTCCTGGCTTGAGGCGCAGATGCTCCCGGATGGTCTTCGGTATCGTCGTCTGGCCTTTGATGCTGAGTGCGGACTCCATGAATCTCCTTTACTTTTCAAGAAAAGTAATACCACTGAATATGAGTAAAGTCAATCAAAGGTGGACTCGTTCTCTACCGTCTCCAGTTAGGGCCGATTAGGAAGCGGAGGTTTTGTTCGGTGGCCCAGGGGGCGGCGTTGCGATACTTCTTCAGCCAGTCTTCGCCGGCGCCGATTTTTACTCGGTCAGGGGTCCACTCGGGGGAGAGGGCGTTGGCCATGAGGGCGTAGCTTGCGCCGGGGTGGAGGCGAAGGGCCTTCCAGCAGTTGCCGGGGACTGCGACCACGGGGCGCTGGCCGGCGGCGAGGTCGCGGCCGAGGACTACCTTTTCGGCGCGGCCATCGGGATGGAAGATGAAGTAGTCTACTGGGCCGCCTTCAATGACGATGTGGGTGTCGTCGGAGGCCAGCCAGTGGAGATAGTTCACCGGGCGGTCGCGGGTGAGCATGTAGTAGACCTGGCTCTGAACCGCGAGCGGGTGTCCGTCGATGGGAACGGTTTGCGCTGACTGGCCGATGAGGCCGAGGTAGCCGGATTCGCCGGGCAGCACTTGGAGATGCAGCGTCTGAATCAGCTCGCGCGCACGGGCGTCGGTGCCGGTTGGAGCTGCTGCATGGACAGTGGTCAGCGCCACGATTGAGGCGAGGATGAGAAGGGAATGTCTCATAGGCAACAGAATAGTCTGGAGGGAGGGGCGCGGCGCTGGAAACGTTGGATCAGCTTGGGTGCGCATTCCCTCAGGGGCTGAAGCCCGCTATGATTCTGCTGGATTGATGTACGGGCTGAAGCCCGTACCCTTCACCGGAACGAGTTTTCGAGCCGCGGGATCGAATCGTTTTTTGCGGGAGGGAAGCTGATGGCTGCGATGTCCCCGGAGGAATTAGCTCGCAAGCTCGTGGCAGGGCTGCTGGCGTTTCCTGTCACGCACTTCACGGACTCACTGGCATTTGACGAGGAGCCCTATCGCGAACATGTTGAGTGGCTGATCGGGTTCAAGCCTGCAGGGTTGTTTGCCGCGGGTGGGGCCGGGGAGTTTTTCTCGCTGACGCTGGAAGAGTTTTCGTCTGTGGTATCGGCGGCGGTGGGGCAGGCGAGGCAGCGGGTGCCGGTAGTGGCAGGATGCGGCTACGGGACGGCAATGGCGAAACAATTTGCGCGGGCAGCCGAGGTGGCAGGGGCCGACGGGTTATTGCTGCTGCCGCCCTATCTGCTCAATCCCGATCCTGCAGGGCTGGTGGCTCATGTGGAGGCTGTATGCGCGTCGACAAAGCTGGGCGTGATTTTCTACAACCGGGACAACGCGGTACTGAGTGAAGCAGCGCTGGAACAGCTCTGCGGGCGGGCGCCGAACCTGGTGGGGTTCAAGGATGGATGCGGCGATGCGGATCTGATGGCGCGCATCTGCGCTCGATTTCGCGGGCGGCTGGCGTGCATCTGCGGACTGCCTACGGCGGAGACGTTTGCGCTGAGCTATTTCGAGATGGGCGCCGATACTTATTCTTCGGGCATCTTCAATTTCCTGCCGGGCTTTGCCATGGATTTTTATCACGCGGCCCGGAGGGGAGACGGCGAGCTGGTGGCGAAACTTCTGCGCGAATTTGTGGAGCCTTACGTGGAAATTCGAAACCGGCGCAGGGGATATGCCGTTTCAATCATCAAGGCGGGGATGCGGGTTGTGGGACGGGCGGCGGGGCCGGTTCGGGCTCCGCTGACCGATTTGGATGCGGCGGAGATGGAGGCGTTGGCGCGACTGGTGGCGGGGAGGACGTGATTGGCCGCGGATTGGAATGGTCTGGAATCGACAACCGCAGGGGTAAAGCCCGCTTTCATTTTGTGGCGCTTAGGGCACGACTGAACAGTTTGCGGAGAAATCCGATTTTGAGGCAGGAATGACGAAAAGCATACCTCGGTGGCTAAAGCCAGCGGCCATTCTATTGGCTTTACACCGGGGATGAATCCCCTGCCTACCGCCCGATGGAGTTTTTCCGCAACCTGTGAAGTCGTGCCCTGACTCTTCTTGCTGTCCTGAATGCGTTTTTCAGCGACGCTTAATCCGCGATGATTTTGCGGGACTTATGGTGTGGCGGCCGGAAGGCCCGCAGGTAAGCCCTTTCAAAGCCGGCGGGTAATGGTCTTTCATTGGATTTTTCGCTGATTTGTCAGGAAATTGCTGTTGTATATAGCTGCTCCCCGTGCGGTTCTCTCCTGTCACTTAAGGTCGCCGATTGGTATACTGGACGATGTGACCACAACTGTCCTCGAATCCACCCCAAACGGTAATGCCGCCGGGACTTCCCCCAGCCAGAAGAGGGTTTTGTTGCTCAAGCCGAGAGGCTTTTGCGCCGGAGTGGTACGCGCGATCGACATAGTCAAGATCGCATTGGAGACCTTTGGCGCGCCCATCTATGTGCGCCGAGAGATTGTCCATAACCGCTATGTTGTTAATGAGTTAGCTGAAAAAGGCGCGATCTTTGTCCACGAGATCGACGACGTGCCGGATGGGCAGCGCGTGATCTACAGCGCCCACGGAGTTTCGCCTGCCGTTCGCGAGGTGAGCAAGGGGCGGAATCTGAAGGTGATCGACGCCACTTGTCCGCTGGTGACCAAGGTCCACATTGAGGCCGTGAAGTTTGCCAAGCAGGGTTATTCTCTGGTGCTGATTGGCCACCGCGACCACGATGAGATTGAGGGCACACTGGGTGAAGCGCCTGAGGTTACCCAGGTGGTTTCGAATGTCGCTGAGGTGGATGCGCTCGAGGTCCCCGATCCCGATCGCGTGGCCTATCTGACGCAGACCACCCTTTCGCTCGATGAGGCGCGGGACATCATTCACGCGCTGAAGATCAAGTTTCCGAATATCGTTGGGCCTCACTCGCAGGACATTTGCTACGCAACAGAGAATCGGCAGGTGGCGGTGCGCAACGTGGCCCACAATGCTGGGCTGGTGCTGGTGGTGGGCTCAACGAACAGTTCCAACTCCAACCGGCTGGTTGAAGTGTCGCGGAACCTGGGGACGATTGGGTACCTGATTGACAACTCGCAGGCCATCGATCCGGCCTGGCTTGTCGGCGTGGATACTGTTGCGGTGACGGCGGGCGCATCGGCCCCCGAAGTGCTGGTTGAGGACGTGGTTAATTATTTGCGTCAAAACGGCTTCGCAAACGTCGAAGAAGTAGAAGTAATGCCTGAAAATGTGCGCTTTGGCCTGCCTCCAGAGATTATTCAGGCAATTGGCAGTGCGGGCGGGCAAGAGCCTGTTCCCGTGCGGTGACAGGGGCTGGCGAGATCCGGTTCGCTTTGCACTTTGAAACTGAACAGCAGGTGAATTTGAGGGAGCATTCCCTCTGGGGATATATGGGTGGCTTAAAACCCACCCCTACCAGCCCGGGTTCATTTTGCAGGGATTATGTACGGGCTGAAGCCCGTACCCTTCAAGACTGGCCCACTACCTAAAGTGGTTGCGATTTTTGTTTTCTGAAGGAACTGAGGCGTTTTGAACCGCAAGAGTCTAAAGCAGGCGAAACAATCCGCGGCGCCAAGGTTTGGAAGGCTTGATGCGGACCTGGCAGACGTGGAGTCGGCAGTCGTTCGCTCGCGGGAGTTTCTTTTTTCGCAGCAGCATCCCGATGGCTATTGGTGCGGCGAACTCGAGGCGGACTCGATGCTCGAGGCCGACTATATTTATCTGCACACGCAACTGGAAAGCGGCGATCCCGAACGTCTGAAGCGCGCCCTCACTGAAATGATGCGCTACCAGAATGAGGATGGCAGTTGGAGCATCTATCCCGGCGGCCCGGGCAATATTTCGCTTTCGGTGAAGTGCTACTTCTCTGCCAAACTGATGGGCATTGGCGCGGACGATCCGCGGTTGGCCAAGTGCCGTGAGTGGGTTCTGGCGCATGGCGGTGTGGTTGCGTGCAACACCTTCACCAAGATGTATCTCTGCGGGCTCGGCCAGTACGACTACGATGCGGTGCCGGCTATTCCTCCGGAGATCGTTCTTTTTCCAAACTGGTTTTACTTCAACATCTACGAAATTTCGGCTTGGTCGCGGTCGATTCTTGTGCCGCTGGCGATCATCTACGCGAAGAAGCCGTACAAAAAGATTCCGCCGGAGCAGGGGATTGATGAGTTATTTGTGGGCGGCCGTGCTAACTCGATTCTGCGGCTCCGTCGCGATCGAAAGCGGACCTTGTCGTGGCGCAATTTCTTCATTGTGCTCGACAGGTTGATGCACTGGGCCGAGGCGGTTCATCTCCGCCCCGTGCGCACCATCGCGCTGCGCAAGGCCGAGAAGTGGCTGCTTGAGCGGCTGGAAATGTCGGACGGATTGGGCGCCATCTATCCGGCCATGCTGAACGCGATTATTGCGCTGCGCTGCCTCGGTTACTCCGAGGACGATCCGCAGGTGATTCGCGCCCGCGACGAGTTTGAGAAGCTGGGCATTGAGCAAGCGCCGACCGAGGGGATGCCTGAGCCCACGTTCCGTATGCAGCCTTGCGCATCGCCGGTGTGGGATACGGCGCAGGCGGTTTTCGTTCTGGGAGAGGCCGGCGTGCCGCGCAACGATCCGCGCCTGATCAAGGCTGCCGACTGGATGCTCTCAAAGGAAGTTCGCCACAAGGGCGACTGGGCGGTGAAGGTTCCGGGGACCGAACCCGGTGGATGGTACTTCGAGTTCAATAACGAGTTTTATCCCGACACAGATGACACCGCGCAGGTTCTGCTGGCGCTGAACAAGGTGGACAACCCACGCGAACGCTACCAGCACCAGGTGGCCGAGCGCGCCATTGAGTGGGAGTTCGCCATGCAGTGCCGCAATGGCGGCTGGGGCAGCTTCGACAAAGACAACACGAAGATGATCTTCCAGTACATTCCGTTTGCGGATCACAACGCGATGCTCGATCCGCCGACGGTGGACATTACGGGAAGAATTCTGGAGATGCTGGCCAACTACGGCTATACGCGTGAGGACAAGCGCGTGGCGAAGGCCATCAAGTTCATCTTCAAGGAGCAGGAGCCGGACGGAAGCTGGTTCGGCCGCTGGGGCGTCAATTACATCTATGGCACGTTCCTGGTGCTGCGCGGGCTGGAAGCTATCGGCGTCGATCATCTAGAGCCGCAGATTCAGCAGGCCGCGGAGTGGATACGCATGGTGCAGAATGCCGATGGCGGATGGGGCGAAACCTGCGGAAGCTACGACGACCCAAATATGCGCGGCATTGGTCCCAGTACGCCATCGCAAACTGCATGGGCGATGCTTGGGCTTCTGGCGGCGGGCGATGATCGATCTGACTCAATTGCCAAGGGCGTCCGGTGGCTGCTTACGCGGCAAAGGCCGGACGGCAGCTGGGACGAATCGATGGGGGAAGGTCCCACGCGCCAGAACATCATTACCGGAACGGGTTTCCCGAGAGTTTTCTACTTGTCGTATGACATGTATCGGCAATACTTCCCGCTGCTGGCCTTAACCAGCTATCGGCGGGCCATGGAACGCAACGGCAGCATCTAGATTCCGGCTTTCAGTTGCCAGCTTTTAGCGTGTTGTTCGAGTGTCTTAATTGGATTTTGATCTTTGACTAGAAGCCAGCAACTAGAGGCTGCAAACGAAATTTATGCAACGCGCCGCAATCGGCGTTGGAGGTTTACCCCAAGATGGCTATTCCGATCTCACAGATGTGGACGGTTTCAAGCTACGTCCTGAAGAAGAAGCTCACTGGCGTGAAGCGCTATCCCCTGGTGCTGATGCTGGAGCCGCTCTTCCGCTGCAACCTGGCGTGCGCCGGCTGCGGCAAGGTGCAGTATCCGCCCCACATTCTTAAGAAGCAGCTGACTCCGGAAGAGTGCTTTGCCGCAGTGGACGAGTGCGGCGCACCCATGGTCTCCATTCCGGGCGGCGAGCCTTTGCTGCACCCGCAGATTGTGGAGATCGTCAACGGACTCATCGCGCGCAAGAAGTACATCTATCTGTGCACGAATGCCTTGGAACTCAAGCGGCGTTTGCCAGAGTTCACGCCATCGAAGTACCTGACCTTCTCAGTTCATCTCGATGGCGAACGCGAGCACCACGACTATTCCGTCTGCCGCGAGGGCGGATACGACATTGCAATCGAGGGCATCCAGGAGGCTGTAAAGCGTGGCTTCCGCGTGACGACCAACGCAACATTCTTTGATGGCACCGACCCAAACAGCGTGCGCAGGTTCTTTGATCAAGTGATGAGTATGGGTGTCGAGGGCATCGTGCTTTCGCCTGGCTACAGCTACGAAAAGGCGCCGGATCAGAGCCACTTCATGGGCCGCGCGCGCGTGCGCCGGCTGTTCCGCGCTATCCTCTCCAACCGCAAGCCGACCTGGAAGTTCAACATGTCTCCGCTGTTTTTGGAGTTTCTGATGGGCGATCGCAACTACGATTGCATCCCGTGGGGCATGCCTGCTTACAACATCTTCGGCTGGCAACGGCCCTGCTACCTGCTGCAGGAAGGCTACGCCGACAGCTACAAGCAGTTGCTGGAAGAAACAAAGTGGGAAGATTACGGCGTTCCCAGCGGCAATCCCAAGTGCGCCAACTGCATGGTGAGTTGCGGGTATGAAGCTCCGGCGGTGATTGATGGATTTGGGTCGCTGAAGGGATTTCTCGGCATGGTGCGCGGGACCTTCAGCAAGTATCCCGATCAGCACGCGTTGAATCTGCTCAACGAGCCTGCGCCTCACGGTCCAGCCGCGCTGGTCCAGATTGCGAGCCCGGACCATGAACTCGAGGAGACCCGCGCATGACAGCAGAAGTTCTGAAGTATACCCGCGCGCAGGTGGAAGCGCTGGAACTCGCTCCGGGAACGGAACACGAGAATCTTGAAGGCTGGGTGCCCGAACTGGGCAGCGACGAAGACCTGCGCCAGGCTCTAGAAAAGGCGCTCGACTATCGCGGCGATGTGACGGTGACGCTCAAGAACGGCGAGCGGATTGAGGCATTCATCTTCAACCGACAGACTGGCGCCACGCTGGCCGATTCATGGTTGCACTACTTCACTCCCAAAGCGCCAGAGAAGCGGAAGCTCAGCTACGGCGAGATTGCGCGCCTGGAATTCAATGGCAAGGATCGCGCTGCCGGCAAGCATTGGGAAGACTGGGTGAAGGCCTACAACGAGAAGAAGGCAGCCGGCGAGAAGAACATCGCGCTGCATCCGGAAAAGCTGGACTAGGGAAACGGAGCAGTGATCAGGAGTCAGTGATCCGGGGTCTGGGGTCAGCTTCCGTTGCGGACGGCTACCTGCGGCACGAAGCATGTGCCAATCCAAACAATCAATTAAATTGTGCGAAGTTCAGCGTAAACTGAACTCTGCCCCCTTGATCTGCGACTATGAAAGTTTTCCTTACAGGCGCGACTGGATTTGTAGGCCATCACGTGGCCCGAGCGTTGGCCGCTGAAGGCGCCAAGCTGCGCATGCTGGTTCGCAAAACCAGCAGCCTCGCGAATCTCGAAGGCATCTCGGGCGACACGCATGTGGGCGATTTGAGTGAACCGGAGTCGCTCGCTGCGGCGCTCAAAGGTTGCAACGCAGTGGTCCACGTGGCCGCGGATTATCGGCTCTGGATTCCCAATCCGGCTGCCATGTACCGCGCCAATGTGGATGGGACGCGCGAGTTGCTGAAGATGGCGCGCGAAGCTGGAGTGCCGCGCGTTGTGTATACGTCCTCTGTTGCAACGATGCACTTCCGCAAGGACGGGATTGTGATCAACGAGGACACGCCGGTTTCGCTTCGCGACATGGTTGGCCACTACAAGCGCTCGAAGTTTCTTGCCGAACAGGAAGCGATCACCGCCGCAAAGGCTGGGCAGAAGGTCATCATACTGAACCCGACTACGCCTATCGGCCCCAACGACGCGAAGCCTACGCCGACCGGGCGCATCTTCGTGGACTTTCTTAACGGGAAGTTTCCGGCGTATGTGGACACCGGCTTGAATCTCGTGGATGTGGCTGAAGTGGCGCTTGCACATGTGTCTGCGCTTACCAAAGGCAAGCCCGGCGATCGTTATATTCTGGGCGGGGAAAACCTGACCCTCAAACAAATTCTCGACAAGATGTCGGCCATCACGGGGATTCCTTCGCCAACTGTCAAGATTCCTTTTATGGTTGCGGCTACGTATGCGTTTTTTGAGGAGTGGATTACGGGGCGGATCAGAGGCAAGGAACCGCGCGCCACTCTCGAAGAGGTGCGCATGGGGCGCAAGAAGATGTACGCCTCCTCTGCACATGCTCAGCAGGGACTTGGCTTCCGGATTGTTCCCGTCTATCCTGCCATGCGCGCTGCGATTGAGTGGTTCCGCGCGCATGGTTATGCGCCGCCTTCCAAATGACCAGGGTCGCCATCATCGCCGCAATGCCTGCTGAACTGAAGCCGCTGGTGCGGGGCTGGCAGCATGAGCGCCGCAACGGCGTCGATTTGTGGCGCTGGCGCTTTGATGAGGGAGAGTGGGTTGCCGCGTGCGCTGGGGCAGGCCAGAAAGCTGCTACACGAGCGTTTGCCGCGGTGGAGAAAGATGGACCGATCTCTTGCGTTATATCGGCCGGGTGGGTTGGAGCACTAATTGAACAGGCAAAGCCAGGTGAGGCTTACAAAGTATCCGGCGTGATCGACTCAAACACTGGGGAACGTTTTCATGTGACGCAGTGGTCCAGCGAGTACCTGGTTGTAACGAGCCCGAGGGTCGCGGATGCGGCGGAGAAGAAGCGCCTAGCTTCAACCTATGGGGCAGCTCTTGTTGACATGGAGGCAGCCGCGGTTGCCCGGCTCGCCGGAATGCGTGGCATACCGTTCTATTGCTACAAGGGCGTGAGCGACGGATTGAGCGAAGATCTGATTGATTTCAATAGATTTATCTCGCCCGAAGGCCAATTCAAAATGGGCCGGTTGCTGCTTTTTGTTCTTCCCAGGCCCTGGCACTGGCCCGCACTCGTCCGGATGGGCGAGAATAGTAAAAAGGCTTCCCACGCCATAAGGGACCTCCTGCTCGAAAATCTGGATAAACCTGGAGTGATCGCAAACAAGAATGGCGACTCAAATCTCACGCGCTGAAAGCAGTATCGAGCCGAAGATTCCCTCAACCATGCGCGCCGTAGTCTATCGCGGCATTAATGACATGCGCGTGGAAACTGTGCCTGTGCCCACGATTGGCTCAGGGGAGCTGCTGATCAAGGTGGCCACCTGCGGGATCTGCGGGACGGACTTGAAAAAGATCCACATGGGCTCGCACTCCGCGCCTCGCATCTTCGGCCATGAGATGGCCGGGACCATTGTCCAGGTGGGCGAGGGAGTTACGAAGTACTCCGTCGGCCAGCGGGTGATGACGTTCCACCACGTTCCTTGCGGCGAATGCTACTACTGCCGCAAGCGGACGCCTTCGCAGTGCCCGCTTTACTTGAAGACTGGCGTAACGGCAGGATTCGCGCCCTCTGGAGGGGGCTTTGCCGAGTACATACGGGTGATGGATTTTGTGGTGGCCAACCGTGGCGTAGTGGCGATTCCCGATGATGTTCCATTTGAGCAGGCGGCGTTTATCGAGCCGTTGAACACCGTGCTGAAAGGCGTAAAGCTGCTGAATCTTGCCGCTGACGACACCGTGCTGGTTATCGGGCAGGGGCCCATTGGACTGATGCACGCCGCGCTTGCCCGGCGCACCGGAGCGCGTGTGCTTACTTCCGATCTGTTTCCTGAGCGGCACGCGATTGCGGCTCGGTTCGGGCTCAAGGACCCGATCAACGCTGGCACGGAGAATGTGGTGGAGAGGGTGCTTGCGGCAACCGAAGGCCGGGGCGCGGATGCCGTGATTCTGGCCGTTGGGGGCAATGCCCTGATAAAGATAGCTATGGATGCGGCTCGGCCGGGCGGCAAGGTGATGCTCTTTGCCC
>CZKZ01000157.1_pt1 | contig 18770 bp, 14 predicted proteins | sample 1122171 | NCBI WGS metagenome assembly CZKZ01 (sample SAMEA3539301, study PRJEB10725) | soil metagenome | biome: tundra; feature: field; material: soil | place: USA | collected 2010-05 | depth 0.15 m
TAGCGGCTCGCGCGATCGGATCTGAGTAAAGCTGTCGCATGAGAGTCACGCCGCTGACGATGTTGTGAACCGCAATGCCGATTGCGTGCAGGGCAGCCAGATTGTCCCCGACCATGCCTGCGAGCAGGCGCTTTGCCTGTTGAACGCGTCCTGTTGCAGCCCACCAGACAAGCAGAATTGGATTCATAGTGCGCGGCGCCTTGTCGAGCACGAGGGCCGCACTCCAACTGGCAGGCGTCGCCTCGAAGTTCGAAGCGAACAGGCGACCAACTACCTGCTGAATCAATGGGCCGCATCCCTCGGCCGGACCTTCGCCGCGGACGAATGCCGCGAGACTCTCGAGTTCCTCCGGCCCGGCTGAAAGTTGTGGCGCAAGCTCACTCAAATGTTTCCAGAGTGTTTCTTGAGCCTCGTCCCGGCCTTGTGCGTACCTTGGGGCAACGGTCGGAAAGGGATTGCCGTCAAGTTCCAGAGTCTCCCGCACTCGCTTGAGAATTGCTCCATTCACAGGGACGGACCGGTCCGCGTATTCACGATCGAGCATGGAATTCTGTGCGAGCGACTCGATCTCGGCAGCGTCGTCTGAAAGAGCAACATCCACAAGCCATGGAATTCGGAATCGCTTCATGGGCTCTCCCTTGAGAATCTGCCTTCTCCTTCCTCAAAAGGCGCGGATGCCGTTGCTGGCATTGGATGAAGGCGAAAGTGTGACCAGAGGATGGGGACCTCTCTTCATGCTGCCGGAAACTGAAGTGCAAAATAAATGGTGCGCTTGTTGTCCCAATACACAAGGCCCAGATAGGTCCCAGGGCCGATGTTGCGGATCTCATCGCGAACATGTTCTGCGACGAGCGACGTCTTCGAGTAGTCCAGAACTATGCACTCCTTGCCGTCAAACAGGCTTGGAGCCTTGTAGACTTCGGCGACGATCGCATTCAATCCGAATGCAAGGATGCGGTTTCTCAATGTTCCGTGTTCCGCATCAAAAGTCTTTCCCTGCCAGGTGAAGACATTGATCAGCGAAGCGATTTCGGCACTATAGGTCGTGCCGGGTGCGATTATTGCGGTTCCCTGGGCCTCGCCGTTGGGTATATCGCCAGACAAACTGCCGGAGAAAAGATCATCGAGATCCTTTCCGGACATGGAAAGGAGTTGAGAGGCGGTGTATGCCATCGTCGAGTCTCCTCGATAATTTGAGATTTGTTGCTGGATGCCGGAAGCAAAGAGATTGGGGAAGTACAATCCAGAATTGAGACATAATGGCAGTATGCTTCAAGTTTGTCAACAGATAGATTAGAGCAACTAGCACTGAACTCGCCCGGCCAATTGTGGTCAGGGCCTTGTGTTTCGCCCAAATGTGCCATGACGGCCGAAGCAGGAGGTAGGAATGTAAACCGAATGCAGCAGCCTTGCTGCATGGAAGATGGAGGCAGGCCCTTCGGGGGCGGGTTACAGGATCAGCCCTCAAACCACCCGGCGCATTTTGGATGAGGTCTCAGGGATGGTGCGGAGAATCATCAAGCTATCAAGACTTGATGCACCGAAACAACCGTCCAATGCAACGTCAATCTATGTGCAGGAAGCGGCAAGAGCGTACATCTACGGTTTGGCTCAAGCCTCAGTTGCTATGGGTAGGGCGGCACTTGAACAGTCCCTCAAGGAGCAGCTCGCCAGGCAAGGGAAAGGAGATTTCATCACCTTTCAAGAGTTGGTCGATGAAGCAGTGAAATGGAAGATCATCGACAAGGTCTCGGCGAAGGTCGTCCGAGACACAGCCAAAAAGGCTGACAAGGTATTGCACGTGGCTCCAACTGACGAAGCTGGCGCGCTCGAAGTCCTCGACGCCGTCAGACAGCTCCTCCAACTCATTTACTCCGCGGAGGGCGGTTTCTGACGCATCGGAACTTTGATCTTGTCACTGAATGAATGTCGAAAGCCGTGACCGAAATCAGTTCTGCCGTTGCTGAGCTTCAAACTCGGTGGCCCAACCTTTGCGATCTTGACCGGGCTTCGCAGGATTTCGGATGACTGGGTGCGTAATCGGGCACTCGAACTGGCATGCGGCGAGAGGCCCCATTCGTTGGCTCCGACTTCCTAGGGGCTCGGCGTGCCTATATCACGCATCACGAGATTCACAGCAGGTGTCCTCTGACATTCATGGGCGGTCGCCCAGGAGGGCCTGCAGATGCGTGACAAAAGGCTACAAACGGGATTTAATCCATAGGATTGTGAAATCCGGGGCTTGTGCAGATCGAGCGAGATCTCAGCCGAAGATTTGTTTGTGATTCTTTAGCGGGTAGATGGACTCGAGAATGGGCGCGTCGTCCAAGTCATGCTGGGAAGTGTTTCAGTGGGTGAACAGCTTGATTTCAAAACTTGGCGGCCCTGCTCGTTGAGCAAGACCGCCAGGACAATCAATGATGGACTGGTTGTTGTTTTCAGAGCCTCTGCGTTTGTCAGGCCACCCGCCGTTTCTGGTTGGTGTCAAAACACTGAAGTGGTCACGACTCGCGTACCGCTTCAGGCTACTGGCAGTGATGTACCTCTTGTGCCCATCGCGGACGCTCTGAAGCTCGCCGCTGGCAAGACGATAATCGACTGACCTGACACTCATTGAGAGTGCGAACGCCGCACTCTTGCGGTCATACCGCAACTTCTCCACCGTCGCCCGGCTATGCTCCATAGCCTGCGTAGCAGTCCTTATTCTCCTGCACATACAAATTTCCTCATGAAGTTGGGATCGCTACGACGACCGGAGCGCGACGGCGCGTGTTGCCTTCAGCTCATTCGCTGATGCAGCACCTCTTACCTGACTAATCCGAACGAGGAGTCCGGTGGATCCAGCTTGGCCCTGGGCTTTCACTGTACCCTGGCAGCTCACAGCTACCTTGCGGCCGGCTTGAGATTCCGGCGGAATCGGTTCAGGCTCATTCGCCTTTCCCGACCCTCTTACCTTTTCCCCTTGGCGGTTGGTAGGGGAGCCTGATTGCCGGGCTTGGGGCCCAGCGCTTCTTGGATTATAGGCGCATCTTTACGGAATAAGTTGCGGCAATTCTGTTCTTAGCCATTTAAAAATCGATCAGGTGAGCTAGGTCACAACTGCAAGGCGCCGCTGTTGATCAAACGTGACTGCATTGGATGCCGGTAGCCTGTTCGACTGAGTAGCGATCACAATTATGGAGAAGTAAGGGCGGTCACCTGGGCCTTAGGGAAACCTCCCCAATTGGGTATTCGGTGGTCAACCGCGAAGAACATGTCCCAAAGACAAGTGCTGTCGCGCGACGAATTGTAGCGCGCTCAACCTCCATTTCTGGAATTATGCTGTACGCGCCAGTGGCAGTTCTGATGGCACTTTGCTTTGGAATCTGATGCGCTTTGTTGCGTTACCTTGCAGCACCTTGTATCAAATTAAACTCATTTAAATAAATAACTTTGCGTAAGTTTGCGTTCTCTTGCGACTCTGTGCAGTTCCGTCAAAAAACAGATCCTAAGTCTGGTGCGTCTGCCAATTCCGCCACTTTCGCAAACTGGATCGTACAGCAGCACAGGAGCCGAGAAACTCTTCGTCGATCAACTCCGGCCTTTCCAAGTCTAGAGGCGGAGGCATACCTGTTGCAATCTTCTTCGCTGAAGACCTGGAGCATGGAGCTTGTGAAACAGCAATGAAATCGATAGGACTATAGTTTTATCGGGAGAAGGAATTGAGCGCTGATAGAACGATCACCCGACGTGCACTTGCCAAGGGACTTGCGGCAAGCGGAACCGCAGCAGGGCTTTCCCGTTTGCTTGGCGCGGAAACTGGGGCTGCTCATGTTTCGCCCGATACGCCTGGCTGGAAGCAGGTTCATCCGGGCGTGTGGCGTGCAACCATTGGCACACCAGAGCGGTTTACCCCGGTGCAGAGCAGGCTCGTGCCCGCGCAGACCGAGGCATTTGAAAAGCTGCCTCGCGTGGACGTTGTTCCTTTGCCGCCGATTGAAGGGAAGAGCTTGGCGCGAGGATGCGTGGTGCAGTTGCCGCTGCGCCCAGGAGAAGAGATTTACGGACTCGGACTGCAATTGATGTCGCACGCGCAACGCGGGAAGAAGAAGGTGATGCGCGTCAACGCCGATCCGAAGATGGATACAGGCGATTCGCATGCGCCGGTGCCGTTTTACGTGACGACGGAAGGGATCGGAATCCTGATCGACACCGCGCGCTACGCGACGTTTTATTTTGGCGATGCGCGTCCGAAGCCAAGTCATGCGCAGGCTTCGGTTACGCAAACCAACCCGGACCCGAACTATACGCACGACATTGGAAACGGCGACGCGGGATCGATTATTGTTGACGTCCCTAATGCTGCCGGCGTCGATGTGTATCTGTTCGCCGGGCCCGCCATGCTTGACGCGGTGAAGCGCTACAACGTGTTTTCAGGCGGAGGAAACGTGCCGCCCGAGTGGGGACTGGGGTTCTGGTATCGGGCCGATGCGCGGGCAACCGAGCAGAGCGCGCTCGCGCTTGCACACGAATTCCGCGAACACAAGATTCCGTGCGACGTGATCGGCCTGGAGCCAGGATGGCAGACGCACTCCTACTCCTGCACATTCGAATGGAACAAGGATCGGTTCGCAGATCCGGCAAAGTTTTTACGCTCTGCAATGGACTTGAATTACAAGGTGAATCTATGGGAGCACGCATTCACTCATCCAGCATCGCCAATGTTTCCGGCCATCCGACCGTGCTCGGGAGACCTCGGCGTGTGGGGCGGGCTGGTGCCGGACTTTGCCGGTGAGCAAGCGCGCGAAGCGTTCGGCGCGCACCACGGCAAAACATTTATCGACGTCGGCGTCAGCGGATTCAAGCTTGACGAGTGCGACAACTCCGACTACACCGGCGGTTGGTCCTTTCCGGAGTGCAGCACATTTCCTTCAGGTGTGGACGGCGAGCAGATGCACAGCGTGTTTGGGCTGCGCTACCAGATGGCGATCTGGAACGAGTTCCGCAAGCGGCGCCAGCCCACCTACAATCTCGTCCGCTCCAGCGGCGCATTGGCCGCGCCTTATCCATTTGTGCTCTACAGCGACTTGTATGCGCATCGCGACTTCATTCGAGGGCTGGTGAACTCGGGATTCAGCGGGCTGCTGTGGTGTCCGGAAGTGCGCGACGCAGTGAGCGAAGAAGATTTGATTCGCCGCCTGCAAAGCGTGGTGTTCTCTCCGCTCGCAATGGTGAATGGCTGGTATATCAAGAATCCGCCGTGGAAGCAGTTGAACCGCAAAAAGAATAATGCGGACGAGTTGCTCGATGGCTGGGAGAAGCTCGAGGCGCGTTGCCGCGAGGTTATCGGCTGGAGGATGCAGCTTGTGCCTTACCTGACGGCGGCTTTCCAGCGCTACGCCGAAGACGGGACGCCGCCTTTCCGCGCGCTCGTGCTGGATGCGCCGAAGCAAACACGGCTGCGCAACGTCGATGATCAGTACATGCTTGGCGACCGGATGATGGTTACGCCGTTGTTTGCCGGAGAGGCGAACCGCAAGGTGGTGTTGCCCGACGGAGCCTGGCACAACTTCTGGACCGGCGAGTCGCTCAAGGGCGGCACAGAGATCCAGGTGCCTGCTTCGACTGAGCAAATACCCGTTTATGTCAAGACCGGCAGCATTGTGCCGTGGGCAGACGTGGGCCTGTTTGAAGGTGCTCCGGAGACGCGGAAGCTCACGGCGCGAGTGTATGGCGACGCCTCGCTTCCGTTTACGATGCAGGCGGGTGAGAAGAAACTGCGGCTGAGTTGGAGCAATGGGAAGGGAATCGCGGAGAGCGGGAGCGGTTACGATGTATACGCCTGGAAGCGATTCGGCTGAGGCCGTGATCCACCAACGTTTGCAGATTTCTTCCTGAAGCACGGATTCAGACGCGCAGAATGCGGATGCCCAACTGCTCGAATGGTGCGACGGTTTCATCGGTCGCCGCCGTGCTTGTAATCAGCAGGTGAATTTCGTTGGCCGGGCAAATGAATGCCGGGCTCACCTGGCCGAGCTTGCTGGGGTCGGCCACCACGATCACTTGTTTCGATTGCTTGAGCATCTTGCGAAACACCAGCGCCTCTTCAGTCTCCAGCGTGGATGCACCGCGGTTTGCGTCAAGTCCGGTCACGCTCAGGAAAACTTTGTCGAGGTACACATCGTCGAGAAAGCTGAGCGCGGTGCTGCCGGTTAGCGAGAACGACCATGCCCAGGGAACCACGCCGCCGGTAAGAAAGGTGCGGATGCCCGGCTGGTTGCAGAGTTCCATACCAATGTTGATGGCGTTGGTGACCACTTTGATGTTTTCGCGGTGGCGCAGGCTGCGGCCAATGTGCGTGGTGGTGGTGCCTGCGGTTAGCCCCACAGTTTCGCCGGCCTGGACCAGTTCAGCCGCCGCGAGCCCGATGCGACGTTTTTCAGCGGCGTGTCTCTGTTCGCGGGCCAGAAACGAGCTGTCGTAACGGAACGGCTCGTAGAGCAGCGGCTCCACCAGCGTTGCTCCGCCGTGAGTGCGCTTGATCAGGCCCCGGCTTTCAAGCCGCACCAGGTCGCGCCGGATGCTGGGCGCCGACGAACCCGCCTCCGCCAGAATCTCTTCGATGGTCGCGCTTCCAGTCCGCAGCAGCAGCTTGATAATCAGCTCGGCGCGGCGGCTTATCGAGTCGGACATAGCGTAGGGATTCTTCCTTTCGGCGGCCCGTGCATGGAAGGTTTCAGGGGTATTTTCTCAGGATTTCGCGGCCATTTCTCAAGAATCGTTCAAGAAATTGATCGATCTAACGCGCTATGATCATATTTGAAGGTCAACCTGGCCCGCAAGGGCCTGCCCGCGGGATAAGAAATATGCCGAGTTTTGCGCACGAGATGTTGAGGGAAATCTATGAACAGCCCGCGGCCCTGGGCCGCACGCTGGCCCTCTATTTGGCCGGAAAGAGCCTCAAACCCGAGGTCGCCCGCATGTTGGCGGGCTGGCCCAACCCAGCCGGCGAAATTCTGATCGCCGCCAGCGGTTCCAGCAGGCATAGCGGCCTCTATGCGGAGATCCTGCTCGAAGACCTGTGCGGGCTCGCCGTGGATGTGGAGTATGCCAGCGAATACAGTTGCCGCGGAAGCCAGGACCTTCGCCACCCCAGCGTACTGGTGCTGTCACAATCGGGCGAGACCTCAGACACCCTCGCAGCCCTTGAGGAAGCGCGGCTGCGCGGACAAAAGACTCTGGCCATCACCAACCACCCTGCATCGACCATGGCGCATCTTGCCGATGTTTCCATGTCGCTGGCCGCTGGCATTGAAAAAGCGATTCCGGCCACCAAGAGTTTTACGTGCCAACTGGCCGTGCTTTATCTTTTGGCGCTCTACGAGGGCGCGCGTCTGGGACGAATGAACGTTGCCGCGCTGAGCGAGCGCATTGAGGAACTGCTGGCAGTTTCCGGCAAGATCGAGGCCGAGCTCGATGGTTGGCGCGAGCAGATGGCCGCGCTAGCGAGCAAGTACAAATCCGCCGTGACCTTTCTCTACCTGGGCCGCGGCATTCACTACGCCATTGCTCGCGAAGGCGCGCTCAAATTGAAGGAAGCTTCATATGTACATGCCGAGGGCTACCCAGTAGGCGAGCTGAAGCACGGGCCCAATGCACTGGTGAGCGACCAGGTGCCGCTGGTGGTGCTGGCTACGGTTGATCGCGCGCTGGAGGCTTCAGTTCTGCGCTACGAGAAAACGATGCAACTGCTCAGCGACATGAAGGCGCAGGGAGCCAGGGTGATTGCCATTGCCAACGCGGATGACACCGAGATCGCAGCGCTGGCGAGCGACTGTGTCCGCGTGCCGCCGGCCTCAGAGTATCTGCTGCCCATCATCGAGGTGGTTCCGTTGCAGTTGTTCTCTTACTTCATGGCGCTGGAACACGGCGTGGACGTGGACCGGCCGAGAAACCTGTCGAAAGCAGTCGTGGAATAGGCACTCGCCGCCTGACGGTCTGTGAGGGTCTTTCGCTTCACTGCGGTTGTGGCGCAGGTGCAGTTGTCGGAGGCGGTGCTGCTGTTGGTTGCGGAGCCGCTGCCGGTGCGGCTGAGGGGGCTGCCGAAGGGGATGGGGGCAGCTTGGCTAAGGCAGAGATGGGCAGTTCCACTGCACCAACCTTGTTTGTGGTTTCATCGATTACACCAATGCGCAAAAACGACGCGCCAATAACCGGTACGCTAATGTCCTGATGGAAATGAAAGCCGTTTCGCTGCAGCAATGCAAATTGGTCGGCGGAGAAGTCTGTACTTATTCCGCCGGCAACCGTATTGAGAAGGACGCCGTCAGCGTCGTAAACAAAGATCACGGATTCCAAAACACAATGGTGAGCGCCTTCAGCGGCGGGTGTGCACTCCACATCGCGCGCGTCCATGCCGAGCTGGACGGCATAGCGCCGATAGGGACCTTGTGTTGATCCGACAATCTCATTTCCGGGCGCCACGTCAGGTTCGGTGTCGGCAGTCGCGGGCTTGATGGTGGCCGCAAAGATGATTTCCGTTGGCTCAGGGCCGCCCTGCACCATCGCCGAGCGCATGGCGCTGTAGGCGGTTCGGTCCGCGTCGGCTCCTTCAGTTGTGACCGGTCGCGGAGGCGCTTTGAGATCGTCGGCGAAATAGCCGCGGCGGTAGGCCAATGTAAGGCCCGGCCTGGCTGCCATGATCTGAATCTTCCTGAAGTCGCCCTTCCATTGCTGGTCAATGGGCGCATAGGTGAGCGTGTAGTAGTTTGAGCCCGCCTGGACCGCCTTTTCGACTGCTTCCTTCAGACCGTTGGTGCTCGAATAGACTTCTCCGCCGGTGGCATCGGCCATTGCCTGCATGATTCCTGGCCCTTCGGTGCTCTGCTGTGGAGCGTTCGAGTTGTCATTGCCTGATGGGGCCGCGTTCCTGACATATTGCGGGCGGGTGCCGGTGGAACTCGGCGCCGGCGCCGCTACTGTGACGTGGGAATCGATGGGATAGACGGCGACCTGGCTGCGGGCCATCAGCCCGGTCATCTCGCGAAACTCATCCTCAGACGAAGGAACGGCGCCGAAAGGATTCTCGAGATTGCCATCGGGCAGGATGTTGATAGGGAACGAGCCGGAGAACCAGATAAGGTTCTTGCGGCTTGGCAACCGGCGCAGATAGCGGCCAAGCAGGTTGAACGCATCCAGCGTAAGGCGCGCACGAAGCTGCAGCGGGAAAGCCTGCCTGTCGGCGTCGAATTGGTCCATTTCGGCAACGAGTTGGTCTGAGGTGGGGTTGTTGCCAAGTGAAGCTACGGCTGCTTCGGTCGTTTGCGTCGGCGGGTCACCCGCTCCGGTAGTGTCGCCGTCGGCATCGGTGGTTTCGGCGGAATTCTTCTGCACTTCTTCTTTCTCTTTCAGCACGGTGCTGAGAAGATCGGGGTCGGAGGCGAAACCCTGCAGCAAAACAAGCTTGGAGGAAAGGCCGAAGATGGCCATGCGAATGCCGGGCCGCGCACCTTTCAAGTAATTCATGATCTGCTGCCGAACCGCGGCCTGGGCATTCATGGGCGTGTTGAGCGCATCGAACAAAAGAATATTCACCGCGCCGTTTGTCGGTGCACTTGTGAAGTTGGTGAATGTGCCGGGAGTGACGTTGGGCGGCGTCGACAGCGGAGCGGCAGCATCCCAGGTGTGGTGCTCTTCAAACGTCCTGGTTGTCTGCGGGTGGCCGTTTTCAAGCACCACCAAATCGGCCGTTGTGAGATTGTGGACGGGGTTATGCTTGGCGTCGGTCACCACAACGTCGACCACGACGACATCCGGGTTGGCCGGGGCGGTGGGCGCGGTGGAGGCGGCCGGAGCGGTGGGCGCTGGTTCCGTTGCCGGGGGGGACTGACCGGCCGCAAGCATTGGCGCGCAGAGCGCGGTCGCAATGAACGTGCAGAGAATCAGGCGTGTCACGCAACCGGCTCCTGGCTGGAGTACCGTGCAGAACTTACTGCACGGTGAGTTTCAACGACGCCGAATGCGACAACGATCCGGAAGCCGCAGTAACTGTTAAAGAATACCCCTGCGGATTCAGTTTTGCATTGCCACCGCATCCGTTCAACCCCACGGCCAGGGCCGCGCCCAGAAGCGCAAACACAGCAAGTTTCCTCCATTGCCGGGCGGCTTTGCGCAGCCTGCCGGCAAAGGGAAGCAGAATGAGGCTCAGTGCCAAAGGCAGCGCGCCGCCGCCAAATGGCCGGGCTGGCCGTTCCAGCGCAGCCTTGCCCGGCAACTGAACCAGAAGGGTGACGGTAGTCATTCCTGAGCCTGCCGTGACCGTGGCTGGCGAGAAGGTCGCCGTCGAGTCCAGCGAAAGTCCGACCACGCTCAACGTCATGGTTCCCGGCAGCGTCGAGCCGCCTACCGGAGTAATCACCAGCGGAAAGGATGCTACTCCCGCGGCAGCAACGGTCACAGCTCCGCTACCCGCCGGAGCCACCGAGAAGTCAACGACTTTTTCTGACAGTGCTCCGCTGGACGCAGGCCCATAGCTGGTGTCGCCGGAATAGACCGCTGTAATTGAGTGGATCTGGTTTGAGAGCGCGGTTGTGGTAAGGGTGGCAACACCGTTCGTCACGGTGCCGGTTCCAATTTGCGTTCCGCCATCGTAGAAAGTCACAGTGCCGGTCGGCGGTGTCGCAAACGAAGTAATGCTAGCCGTGAAAGTGACCGCATTCGACATGAACACGGGGTTGGCATTGGAGGTAAGCGAAAGTGCCGGAGTGGCCGGGACCACCGTGAGAACCACGCTCGCCGTCGAGGTCGTGTAATGGATCGTATCGGTGGGGGTGAAGGATGCGGTCAGCGTGTGCGGTCCGACGCCTAGGACAGTTCCTGCCGACGGAATGTAGCTGAAGCTGCCCGCCACCGGCGAACTGGCATTCAGCTGCGTTCCGCTCAACGCGGTTCCGTAAACGATGTTTGCCGGCGTAGCCCAGGTGATCGCGGGCGGCTGCTGGAAAACAACAGTATCCGAGGCCGTCACGTTCGATGAAAAATTCGGGCTGGAAGCGGTGGCGACAATCGATCCGGCGGCGCCCGGTCCGTAAGGCTGAACACTCACGGTCAGCGTGACTGAATCGCTTGCGCTGGCGGCAATGCTGGTAGTCCGCGTACATGTCAGGGTGCCCACAGTGCATTTCCAGCCGCCGGTTGCATCCGAGAGAGCAGTGGCCGTAAGGCCCGTCGGCAGAGTGAGGGTCAAAACGACGGAACTGTAGATCTGTGTACTCGCGCTGGTGTTGGTCACATTCAGCGTGACCGTGTCGGCGCTGTCGCCCTGCTTGACGATCATCGGGCTGGGGTTAAAGCCGATCGAGAGCGTGGGCACCACGACCGGCGTCACAAACGACGATAGATCGAACAGTGCGAATTCGAGCATCTCCTCCTGCGGGGTCATCGTAGTTGAGGTAGTGCACTCGGCGGGATAGATAGCTCCACCGCTGGCGGCGTTAAACACGTGGTACTCGTTGAACAACACCCGCCCGCATTGGTTGGCTGCGGGTGCACCAACTGGGGTGTTGAATGTCATCTGCATAATGTCGCCGTTGGAATTGAGCGTTGCCCAGGGCTGCGTCGGCGGAATAATTCCACTGATGTCGTTTTTCAGCGTATTGAGCTGAACCTGTCCGAATGTGGTTGTAGCACCCACATTCTGAAGCCACTGTGCCAGGGTGGCGCCGTCGGTAAAACCTGTGTTGATCGTGGCAATTCCGTTTGCAAGGGCCGTGTCGGGAACCCAATTGGCAACCGGCGGGAACTGCGAATTGTAGGGCGCGGCGGGTTCCAGCCACGCATAGCTGTAGTGGGTTGCAAAGACGCGACCGCCGGAGTTCGCGTAGTTCAGCAGATTGGTTGCGCCTGTCGGAGTTGCTTGATTACTCGGGGTTCCCTGGCAGGGAAACATCAGCACGTCGTAGCCGTTCATGGTGGCCGAATTACTCATCAGCGCGGCCTGCAGGGGAGTGGACGCATTGATATCCGCTCCAGCCGAACTGCTGCCCTTGTAGAGATGGATGTGCCCACCAGGGTTGACGGAGCCGTTGTCGTCGGTGAACTCCGTATCGGCAATGCCCATCTTGCGAAACACGCACTCAAACGCATCCACTGAACCGGTGGCGATGGCGATCATCGGGATGTCGCCCTGCGTATGATCGGACGGCATGTGCAGCGCAAGCCCGACAATCGGATCGACCACAACTGTCTGCGGGAATTGGCGGCGCCACTTGCCCGCCTGGATGACAATTGTGTAGGTGGCGTTTACGGGCACGTTGCCTATTGTGAAGGTCCCGTCTGCCGCGGTGTAGGTGAAGCCGACCACACCGGTTGGATCTGACGTGGTGAGGCACTGCACGCCGGAAGGCAGCGGCGCCACTGCACCAGTCGTGACATAGACCAGCACATTGGGCAGGGGCAGTGCACTTGCAGTTGTTCTCGGATCGTAGACTGTGCCGCTGATCGTCGTGGTTTGCGCCAGTGCCTGCGCACCGAGTAAAGGCAGCACGAGCAGCAACGCCGAGATCGCACCCTTGAGCCGGCCGGAGCAATTGAAAATGGCGGTAGGAATCGAGCGAATGGTGCCTGGATGAGCGGTCATGACGAGGGATATCCTTTTCCACACATGCCCGGCGGCATTATCGATGTTTCCGTCGCGGCGCAGGCGCCATTCATCGAGGAGGAGACTTGCATGTGTACTTTCGAATATCGTTCAGGGCCCAGGAACCAACTATACACACTCGAATTGCGGGTTGTCCGCACCATCGTTTTCGATTTAGTACCGTGCGGCGAATGGAAGGGATCAGGGCTGATTACTTCCGTTTTGCGTAATCGGGGAAGACACTTTCAATCAGCCGTTTGCAATGTGACTATCGCGGGTGGGTGATGGACTCGGGCGGGGCAGCGGGGAGAAGGAGTCGGCCCAACCAGCACCTCAGATGGGCCGACTGGCATCAGGGAGTCTCGACCCAGGGACCAGTATCATCGGGACACGGGTGAATTCCCGGTCTCAGGATCGGGACCCAGGGCGACCAGCCTCTAACTATTCCACCCCCAACACCTTCACGATGACCCGCTTGCGGCGCTGGCCGTCGAACTCGGCGTAGAAGACCCGCTGCCAGGTGCCTAGGTCCAGCTTGCCTTTGGTCACAGGCAAAGTGGTTTCGTGGTGAAGCAGAAGCGACTTCAGATGCGCGTCGCCGTTGTCCTCGCCGGTTTGGTGGTGCTTGTAATCGGGCCGCGCCGGCGCAAGCTCCTCCAGCCACTTGCCAATGTCTTCGATCAGGCCGCTTTCATGGTCGTTCACGTAAACGGCTGCCGTAATGTGCATCGGCGAAACAAAGCAGAGGCCATCGCGCACGCCGCTGCGCTCCACAATCTGCTCCACCTCGTCGGTAATGTGGACCATCTCGCGGCGCTTCTTGGTTTCAAACACCAGATACTCTGTGTGACTCTTCATCGCAGCCTCCCGGCATGAGCCGCATTCGACGAGGCGGCTCAACCTTTATCCTAAAGATAGCCGTGACCGCAACCAAGGTTCCCACTGCCGAAGAGCACTGCCAGCGCGGGCTCGACCTGCTCGCAGCCGGTTCGCCAGCTGAGGCGGCCGAGGCTTTTCGTGCCGCCATTTCCGTCGAATCCGCGCAGCCCGGCCCCGCGACTCCAAGCCCCGCAAATATTGAGGCGCACCACGGGCTGGTTCGCGCCCTCCGCGACGCAGGGCGTTTGGAACAATCCATCGGTGCGGCCCTGGCGCTGACCGCTCTCACCCCCGCAGACCCGCTGGCGCATACGGCGCTCTCCATCTCGCTGCAAGCTGGCGGACACGTGCCCGAGGCCGAAGCTGCCACCGCGCGTGCCAGGGTTCTTGAGTGGAAGCTTCAGCTTCAGTCTCCGCCTGAGAACCCTCCGCCGGCGAAGGACCCTGAGCAGTGAAAGCCCGCCGCCAGCCCGCTCCTGCCGAGCGCCTGCGCCGCATGCACGACCAGCTTGCCGAGGCTTACGGACCCCAATACTGGTGGCCGGCTGAGACTCCCTTTGAGGTCATCCTCGGCGCATACCTGACCCAGAACACGGCCTGGAAAACTGTGGAGCGCTCGCTTGCCAACCTGCGCGCAGCCGGGGCGTTCACTGTGGATGGTCTCCGATCGCTGCCGCTCGAAGAGCTGCGCCGTTGCATACAGCCCTCCGGATTCTTCACCCGCAAGGCGCCGGCCCTGAAGGCATTTGTCGCCATGCTCGACGAGGAGTTTGGCGGATCGCTCGAAGCTCTCGCGGCCACTCCAACCGCCGCACTTCGTCAGCGCCTTCTGGCTCTGCCGGGAGTTGGTCCTGAGACCGCCGACGCCATCCTGCTCTACGCTCTCAATCATCCCGTCCCTGTAACGGACGAGTATCTGCGCCGTATCGCCGAGCGCCACAAGCTTATCGAGCTTCCATCCGGCTCCAAAAGCTACGACCCCTTGACCGAGCTCACCCGGCAGGCGTTTGCCGCCGATCCGGCTGCCCAACACGCGCGACTCTTCAACGAATTCCACGCCCTCACCGTGGCCGTGGGCAAAGCACATTGCGGACGAACCGCACGCTGCGAAGGGTGCCCGCTGGCCGTCGACCTTCACCGTTAGATTCAATCAGCTTCCAGCCCCAATTCTTCGCGAAGGAACGCCGTCCATCAGTCGGCAAAGGAGCTGAGAGCTGAAAGCTGAAAGCTGGAAGCTCGGCATTTCAGCCCCTCCCGGCGTAATCTGGAGGCACCATGAGTCAATCCGCGCAACAGCCCCAAATGAATCTTGTCCAGACTCCCGAGTTTCGCGAGACCTACGCCAACAGCGTCCAGGTGCGCGTCAGTGTGTGGGATTTCCAGCTCATCTTCGGACTGGCTTCCAGCGAGACCCCCGAGCAGGTCACCATCCGCAATCACTCGGCCATCTATCTGAGCCCGCAGCAGGCCAAGGCTCTTTGGAACGTGCTCGGCCAGAATCTCGCCCAGTACGAACAGGCCTTCGGCACGCTGAACCTGGAGCCGCACGGCCACAACTTCCCGCAGGGACCCGTCAACTAAGTTTCTGCTGCGTGATTTCGTTTGTTGTGATTGAGTGCTGATGTTTCCCAGGTCCCAAATTGAGACCTGGGGCACCCGCCGCAAGCCCCAATTTTCAGGAGCGATCTGTTGCGCTTCAAGAGACTCATCGAGCCCCGGTTGGACGAGCCGCTGCCCCTCTGGATGATCTTTCCGGTCATCTTCGCTGCGCTCTATGCCACCCACTTCACGCTGCTGAACGTGCCCTACTACTGGGACGAGGCGGGCTACTACATTCCCGCGGCCTGGGACTTTTTCCGCACCGGCTCGCTGATTCCCATCACCACGCTCACCAATGCCCATCCGCCGCTGCCCAGCATCTATCTCGCGCTGTGGTGGAAGTCTTCCGGCTTCCTGCCCGAGGTAACGCGCGAGGCAGTGCTGATGGTGGCTTCGATGGGATTGCTTGCCGTTTGGCGCTTGGCGATGCGGCTGGTAGGTGTGCCCGCTGTCGCTTTCTGGACGGTGCTTCTCACAGGCCTCTACCCCATCTGGTTTGCGCAGAGCTCGCTGGCCCACGCAGACATTTTTGCCGCTGCCTGCACGCTGTGGGGGCTGGTGTACGCTCTGCCCGGGAGCGACCGCAAACCCTGGGCCGCAGCGCTGTGGTTCTCGGCCGCCGCGCTCTCGAAAGAAACGGCCATCGCTATCCCGCTCACGCTGGCCACATTTAGCTTTGTCGACGCCGTTCGCGCCCAAAGGCCTGACCGGCGGCGTTTGTTGCAGGAAACAGCCTGGCTCTCCAGCTGCGTTCTTCCGCTGGCCGCCTGGTACGCATGGCACTACTTCAAGACCGGCTTCCTCTTCGGCAATCCCGCATTCCTTCGCTACAACGCCCAGGCTAATCTCTCGCCCGTGCGCTTCTTCGCCGCCTTCGGCCATCGCATTCTCCACCTCACCGCGCACATGAACATGTTTGTGCCGGTGCTGATGACGATTGCCGCGTTGATTCTCGCTCCCCGGCCCGACGCTGAAGGCCACGAGCGGGCTTCTATCGCCCGCTCTGTGCTGTACCGGATCCTGGTTCTGATCCTGGTCAACGCCGCGCTGTTCAGTGTTTTGGGCGGCGCGCTGCTCACCCGCTATCTGCTCCCCATGTATCCGCTGATCCTGCTGGTGGCCGTCACTACGTTCTATCGCCGCGTTCCCCTCTGGCACGGAGTTGCCGTGTTTTGTGCGGCGGCTTTTCTGGTGGGACTGTTCGTCAATCCGCCTTATGGCTTTGCCCCGGAAGACAATCTCGCCTATGCACGCGTGGTGCGCATGCACCTGGCCGGCGTTGCCCAGCTTGAACATCGCTATCCCGGCGCCACGGTACTTTCCGCCTGGCCCATGACCGACGAACTGACCCGGCCCGAACTGGGTTATGTAAAGCAGCCCATCGATGTCGCAAGGATTGAGGACTTCACCCCTGCGCAAATTGGGATAGCGGCCCAGGAACCGGAAAAATACTCCGCGGCGCTGGTCTTCTCCACCAAGTACGATCCGCCCTCGCCCCTGCTGAGCCTGGGCGCAAAGAGCGAAGCGCTGGATGAGCAATTTTTTGGTCTGCACCACGATCTGCGGCCTGAAACCATTGCAAGGGTGCTGGGCGGAACACTGGTGTGGAAGCGCGACGACGATGGAATGTGGATCGCGCTCATCCGCTTCAACCGGCAAGTCGAGGCGCGGCTGGAGAACTCTCACACTGCCGGCCATTAAAGTGGCCGAGTCAGGATGCGGCCCAGGGGCAGGGGAGCAACGCCTATAATCAGGCTGTCGTGCTTACTTCTTTTTCATTCCGTTTCAGCCGTGTGCGCCCTTTCGCTGCCTGCGCTTGCATCACAATTGCAATAGCATTTTCTACGGCGGTTTGCGCGCAGGGACAGTCAAGTGGCGATAGCTCGGCGACCTCCTCCGCAGCCGACCGCGGGCGCATTCTGCTGGTGTTGCCTTTTGACAACCGCACCGGACAGCCCAGCCTGGAGTGGATTCGCGAAGCCGCGGCGGAACTGATCAGCAGCCGATTTCGCTCCGTGGGCTTTGAGCCGATGAGTCGCGCTGACCGCAGGTATGCCTTGGATCACTTGGGTCTGCCGCAGGGGTTTCAACCCACCCGCGCCAGTTCGCTCAAGTTGGCACAAACACTGGATGCGGATTCGATTGTGGTGGGCAGCTACATCACCGATGGAACCGGCATTGTGGCCGAGGCGCGGCTTGTGGACGTGCCCCACCTGCGTATGAGCCAGGCGGTGACCGCCCGCGGCGAGATGCGCAACCTGATCGATGTCTTCGACTCCCTTGCCTGGAAGCTTACGCGCCAGCTCGACCCGAATACCAGCGTCGCCGAGGAGACGTTCATTGCCGCGGGAAAGGGCATGCATCTGGACGCTTTTGAGCAGTACGTCCGCGGAATTACGGAACCCGACCAGGCAGAGCGCCTGCGCCATCTTGAGCAGGCAGTGAAGTTGAGCCCGGATTTCGGCCCCGCGCTGATGGACCTGGGCCGCGAATACTACAACAGCCAGCAGTACGAGCAGGCTGCCGACGCTTTTGCCAAGGTGGACAAGAACGGTCCCGACGGACTTGAGGCCGGCTACTATCGCGGCTTGTCGCTGTTATTCTCCGGCGATTATGCGAAGGCGGAACAGGCCTTTGCCGATGTTGCTCGCATTCTGCCGCTTGCCGAGGTTGTGAACAACCAGGCGGTCGCTGTCAGCCGCCAGGGACACGACGGTACCGGCCTGTTTGTGGAGGCGGCTGCCGACGATCCCAACTCCGCCGACTACCACTTCAACCTGGCGGTGAGCCTGAAACATCACGGACAGGCCCCCGGAGCCATGAACGAGCTTGCGCAGTGTCTCAGGCTCCGGCCCACTGACAGCGAGGCACTGGCGCTGCAGGCGGCGTGGAAAAAGCCGGCGGCCTCGCCACCCGCACCGGCAGCCGCAGCGCCCACTGCAAGCCCGGACGTCGATGCGGCTCCCGATCCACTGGAACGCATTGTGCGCAGCTTTGACGCCGTGGCCTTTCGCCAGGCAGCGCTGATGCTTGACCAGGTGGACGCGTCGAGGCTGGCCACGCTCACGCCACTTGAGCAGGCCCAGAAGCTCTCCACCCAGGCCAGGGGTTTTCTCGATCGCGGATTGCTTCTGGAAGCCGAGCGACTTTATCAGTTGGCCGTGGTTGCCGACAGCAAGTGCGGAGAAGCCCATGCCGGCCTTGCACAGGTTCGCGAGCGCACCGGCGCCGCCGACGCCGCCCGCAATGAGGCCCATACAGCCTTGAAACTGAAACCCAGCGCCGATGCGTACCTGGTGCTGGGCCGGCTCGATCTTGCGTCTAACCACCTGAGCGACGCCGGCAACGAAGCCACCGAAGCCCTCAAGCTGGAACCCACCAGCCAGGCGGCCCAGGAACTCTCCCGGCAGGTTCAGGCCAGGACAGGGCATTGAAAGCGGGGCCTCACAACGGGCCCCGGAGTGTGCTACTAACTATTGCGCGGACAGTCCTATAGTTAGGAGCAGGCTCCAGAGGAACAAGCCATGCTACAGCGCACACGCGGTTTCACACTCCGAATTGCAGTTGGCCTGGCCACAGTATTTTTATGGGGAGCTTCAGGGTTTGTCTCTGCGGCCCTCGCACAGCAACCTCCCGCGCAGCAACCTCTTGTAGACAAGTTCGTCCTCAAAGACAC
>CZKZ01000059.1_pt1 | contig 18766 bp, 16 predicted proteins | sample 1122171 | NCBI WGS metagenome assembly CZKZ01 (sample SAMEA3539301, study PRJEB10725) | soil metagenome | biome: tundra; feature: field; material: soil | place: USA | collected 2010-05 | depth 0.15 m
CTACGGCCTGTCGGTGGTTCCTGTGATCAAAGTGGCTTCAAACAGCGGCCTCGCCGAGCGCTGGCACGACCTGATCGATATCGACGCGGGAAGAATCGCCACCGCAGACGCAACCGTCGAAGACGTCGGCTGGGAGATTTTTTCCTTGATTTTGGAGGTAGCCAGTGGACGGAAGAAGACTTGGGCCGATCACTGGGGCTTGCACAACGAATTCGTCCTCTTCAATCCCGGGCCGGTGACGTAGAGGCAGCGGAGTTAGCGTTGTTAAGGCAGGTCTCCTGATGGTATAGAGGCAGAAACATCCCTCAGGGGCTAAAGCCCGACTAAAACCTTGGCATTTTCGGCACGGCTAAAGCCGTGCCCTTTCAAAGCCCCTCTACACCAATTGGAAAACTGCCCTAAACGAAGAACGAAGGCATCTTTTTGTCTGCGTAACTTTATTGATTCATTTATCAATTGAAGGGTAATTCGCCGGATATTCACCATCCTTTCACTGCCAGACCGGACACTGAGAATAGTAATCCGAGCACGATTGCGGATGAAGGAGGAGCCATGCCCAGTGCGACTATCTCCTATCTCTGGCGCGACAAGGATGCGCCGAGGAACTTCACGACCGGAATCTCATTGCACGGCCACACCAACCAGTCCCACGAAACGCTGGATTTTCTAGCCAACTTCGGCAACCAGTTCCCAGTGATGCGCCCGCTGCTGACGCGGCTGGAGCGGCGTGCGGAGGAGATGCACGGGGTGCGCGTCGACTATGCGGCCAGCTACTGGACGCCTCCCATGACGCCCAAGCTGGCCTTTGACCTCGAGAGCAGGCAGATCGAAAGGCTTGGCCTGGCGTCGATGGTGTCCCTCACCGACCACGACAACATCAATGCGCCGATGCTGCTGCGCACTGTGCCCAGTGCCCGCCAGATTCCGGTGTCGGTGGAGTGGAGCGCTCCCTACGGCGGAGTGCAGGCCTTCCACCTTGGCGTTCACAACCTGCCAAGCGCTCGCGCGGCGCAGTGGATGGCGACGCTGCATGAGTTTACCGCGCAGCCGAGTGACGCGCGCCTCAGGGAGATTCTCAGGGCGCTTCACAACGAACCGAACGTGCTGGTGGTCTTCAATCATCCGATGTGGGACCTATACCTGATCGGGAGGGAAAAGCACCAGTTTCTAGTGAACGAATTTTTGCAGAAGAACGGCGCCTTCCTCCATGCGTTGGAACTGAACGGGCTGCGCAACTGGGACGAGAACCGCGCCGTCCGCCGGCTGGCCGAAAAGTGGAACATGCTGCTGATTTCCGGCGGCGACCGCCACGGTGTGGAACCGAACGCCAACATCAACCTGACCAATGCTGCCAGCTTTACCGAGTTTGTTTACGAGATCCGGCGCGAGAGGAAGAGCAACGTGCTGTTCATGCCGCAGTATGCCGAGCCATGGAAGCAACGTCTGCTGCAGTCGACAATCGACGCGGTGCGCAACTATCCTGAGTTTCCGCAGGGCTCGCGCAACTGGGACGAGCGCGTCTATCATCCCGATACGCACGGCGTGCTGCGGCCGCTCAGTGAGCTGTGGCCAAAGCAGTCGTCGCCGCTGTTGATTCGGGGCGTGATCGCGCTGGTTCAACTGCTGGGGAGGGCCCCGGTGGCAGGTGGCCTGCGCATTGCCTGGAACGATTCGCACCAGCTGCGGCTCGCGCTGGGTGAGAACGACGGCTGATGGGTTGAAGCGAAGCTGGCCGCGCCGCGCGCGCGTTGGCGGAGTTAGTCATGCGACTCGATGGAACTACCAGCTTTGACAACTCCGCCTACTTCGCCAACTCCGCTTGCAGCCCGATGAACGTATCCGCGCCACGCGTGGCCTACTTTCCGGATTCGTTCCACGAGGTGAACGGGGTTGCGCACACCAGCCGTCACTTTGAAGCGTTCGCGCGGCGGCGTAATCTTCCTTTTCTCTGTGTTCGCGCGGGAGACCGTGCGCAGGCGGTTACCGAGGAAGGCAGTGTGTGGACGCTCGAGTTGCCTCGGGGCTTTCTCTCCTTCGCGCTTGAAAAAGACCTCCGCTTCGATCCTGCATTTCTGCGCCACATTCCGCTGATCGGCGAAGTGCTGGAGCGCTTTCAACCGGACCTGATCCACATCACCGGGCCCAGCGAGGTGGGGATGCTGGGCGCGGGGCTGGCTCACCACCTTGAGTTGCCGCTGGCCGCCAGTTGGCATACCAACGTCCACGAGTACCTGGCGCGGCGCTCGAATTGGTTCCTGCGCCTGTTGCCGCGCCGACAGTCCGCAGCAACCGGCCGGAAGATCGAAGACCTGACGATGGCAGCGGCTTCGATTTTCTACGCTGGCGCGCGGGTGCTGTTCGCGCCCAATCCCGAACTCTGCAGGCTGTTGGAGGGAACGACCGGACGGCCCTGCCACCTGATGCCGCGCGGGGTAGACGCTGAACTCTTCCATCCGGACAAGCGCAGGCGCAACCCTGAAGACCGCGATCAGATTCTTGGATTTGTGGGGCGGTTGTCCGTTGAGAAGAATGTGGCACTGCTCGCCCAGGTACAGGCAGAGTTGGAGCGGGCAGGACACAAGAGCTTCCGCTTTCTCATTGTCGGTCACGGCTCTGAGGAGGCGTGGCTGCGCCGACGCTTGCCGCGCGCGGAGTTTGCGGGCGTGCTGAAGGGCGAAGAGCTTTCGACTGCCTACGCTAATATGGACCTCTTTGTGTTTCCGTCGCATACCGATACCTTCGGCAACGTGGTACTGGAGGCGTTGGCTAGTGGCGTTCCGGCAATCGTGACTCCGAACGGCGGTCCGTGCACAATCGTCCGCGACGGTCAGACCGGTTGCGTTGTGCCAGACGAGCAGTTCGCAGCGGCCGTCGCGGGAATTCTGGCCGATCCGGTGAAACATGTGGCCATGCGTGAAGCTGCTCGTGCTCATGCGCGCACTGCCAGTTGGGACTCGGTGTTTGAAGGCGTTTACGCTGCTTACGATGCGCTGCTTCCTCAGGACAAGCGAGCGGCTGGATAGGCTGCGGCCGGAACTGGCGGCTATGCAACGAACAACCGGTACATGCCATTTCTTTCTCTTGGAGTTGTGCAGGTATTTGCGTTAGAGTGCGAGTGGTCGGCGCAATTTGCGAGGGACGCAGAGTTTTGGATAGGCAAGCACTCATAATGCGATTGAAGTCCCGTCTGCGCAGGATTCCGGGATATCGATCCGCGAAATTCATTCAGAGGCTGATGCAGAGCGTGGAGACGCGTAACTACGCTCTTGTTTTGCTGCGGCCGCCGAAGGGCCTTTACCAGCCGTGGGGAACTACATCTGAGGATCGCTATCCGGGCATCTTCCAGCAGGTGCGCGAGTTGGTTGGCGATGGCGCGGATGTGCGCATCCTCTCATTCGGGTGTTCGACCGGTGAGGAAGTCTTCTCGTTGCGCAGATATTTCAAAGAGGCAACTATCGTTGGGCTGGACATCAATCCGCACAATATTCGGGTATGCCGCTTCAGGAAGCTGTGGAAAAGAGATGCCAGGCTGCGTTTTGCCGTTGCCGGGTCAACTGCCGGAGAGGCGAATGCGCGCTATGATGCGATCTTCGCGATGGCGGTCTTTCGTCACGGTGACCTCAACGTTTTGCCGCCGCTGCCAAAGTGCGACCAGTGCATTCGATTTGCCGACTTCGAACAATCCGTGACTGATCTCGCACGAGCGCTCAAGCGCGGCGGCCTGCTGGTGATTGAGCACGCCATGTTTCGGTTCGCCGATACGAATGTGGCCACCGAGTTCGAAACCGTTCTCAGGCAGAAACCCGAGGAGAGCGACCAACTCTATGGCCGCGACAATTGCATACTGCCCGACGCGGGTTATCTCGATGTGGCGTTTCGGAAGATTGTATGAAGCGAGATTGTGGGCGTTGCTTCGCGTGCGGACTCGCCGCAGTCATGAGGTGAACGAGGAGACTACATGTGAAGAACTTGCATGGGAAAGTCGCCGTGGTCACGGGGGCCAGCCGCGGCGTGGGCCGGCATGTTGCAGTGCGGCTGGCGAAGCAGGGCGCGGCAGTGGCGTTGCTTGCGCGCAGCGGGGCGGCCCTTGAAGACACTTGGCAGCAGTTGGTCGCCGAGGGAGCGCGGACACTGGTTGTGCCGGCGGATGTGGGCAAGCCGGAATCGGTGATGCAAGCGAAGAGCGTGATTGAACGCGATCTCGGAGTCCCGTCGATTCTGGTGAATGCGGCGGGTGTCTTTGGGCCGATTGAACTGATCAAAGACAGTGATCCGAAAGCCTGGATCGAGACGATCATGATCAACACAATCGGTTCGTATCTGACTTGCAGGGCGTTTGTTGGCGGAATGATCGATGGTGGTTGGGGGCGGATTGTGAACGTGACCTCCGCTGCGGCTTTGCACGAACCCGGTCCGGTGAACAGTGCTTATGGGACGAGCAAGGCTGCGCTCAATCAGTTCACGCGGCACCTGGCTTCGGAGCTGAAGGGAACGGGCGTTACTGCAAACGTGATCCATCCGGGAGATGTGAAGACCGACATGTGGGCGTACATCAAGGCGAAGTCGGAACGGCTGGGGAGTGTCGCTGATGCGTATGTGAAATGGGTAAACTGGGTGGAGGAAACAGGGGGCGACGATCCGGAAAAAGCGGCCGACCTGGTTGCTGACTTGATGAGTGATGAAGCGGCGGAGATCAACGGGCAATTCCTCTGGATCAAAGACGGGCTGCAGAAGCCGATTCCAAGTTGGGGAGAGGCGGGCGAGCCGCAGCCTTGGCGGAAATAAGTGTCGAAGGCGATCGGGATGGGGTTGGCTTGTCGAGGCTCGTTGGGACTTGTTTGTTGCATTGCCAGTGGTGCAGAGTCTCACCGAGATTTTGCTGAAAACTGTAAATTGATTTACGTAACGCGGAGGCCCGTACGGAGGTCGAGGGCGAAGGGGGTTTCCTTGTCGGTGCGCATCTCCCAGCCGATACCACGGAGCACGTTGGCTTCAATGCTGGCGATGGTTACGCCTTCGTCGGAGAGTTTTTCCGACTCCCAGGCTTGGCCGTCACGGCTCCACGCGAGGATGGAGCGATGGCCTACGAAGAGGAGCAAGCCCGCGTCGACCCGTGGACGAACGTGAAGCACGGGGCGGTAGGAGATCATGGTGAACCGTTCGGGCGCGGATGTGTCGATTAGATAGGCATAGCCGCCGGAGACGGCGCAGATTTCTTCAGGCTTTGGTGCGGACCAGAGGCCGGTGGGAACGGCGGGGTCGCGGAAGCCGAGAGCGCAGGTGGCGAGGAAGGGCTGTGTTTCAGGCGCCTCGGGCCGGATGAGGACTTCTAATGCGCCGCGTTCCACTTCTTCGGCTTCGCGCGGATAAACGAAATGTCGCGCAGGAAGGATTACGGGCCGCGTGGGAAGGACCTGGGCCTGCCAGCGGTGGAGGAAGCTGAAGTCGATAACAGGTGCGGGAATCGGGGCAGGGACTGGGGCACTCACGGCAGCGGCCTGTAATTGAGAATCCAGCGCTCTTGTGCGAGCGTGTCGGGAACAGCGCAGCCGCGCGCTGCCTGAACGGCGGCCAAAGCGGTGGCGGGCGTCCATCCGAGATGGATGAGCGCACACGCCGCGGTGACAGTGGACCTACCGATGCTGCCGCGGCAATGAATGCCAATGTGCTCCCCGGCAACGAGGCGTTCCGCGAGGCCCGCAATGAAGGCGTGGAACGCGGCGGGGTGCAACGGAGTATTGGCATCGGGAATGGGGTGGGAGAGGAATTGCATTCCAGCCTTCACGGCCAGCGGGCCCTCTTTCGCAAGCCCGAGCCATTCGGCCTCATCTTTTTCGAGCAGGGAGACGATGGTTTCGATTCCGCCTTGCTTCAATGCGGCGAGGTCGGCTTTCAGCGCGTCGTCGCCGGCTGGACACAGCACAACGGCAAGCGGGACGCACGGTTTGGTTCCGATCCAGAAGATTTCGATCACAGCTTTCAGACTCCTACAAAGCGTTCGACTCGCTCACGCACGGTTGCGATGTGGAGACCGAGCGCCGCACCTTCCTCGATGAGCGGCAGCAACTTGTCAAAATCCGGCCCCGAGTGCGCGCCGGTGAGTGCAATTCGCACGGGATGGAATAACTCTTTGCCCTTGATTCCGGTTGCGGTCTTGACCTCGTTCATCCATTTCTTGAAGAGCTCCGGCGTTACCGCCTCGGAGTGGACACGGACTCGATCGGCGAGCTCGGTGAGCACAATTCGCGCGTAGTCGGCGGCGAGTATGGGGGCATTTTCCTCGCTGCTTCGCGACGCTTCCTGGTCAAAGCCGAAGACGAAAGCGGTCTTAGCCGGAAGCTGATCGAGGTGGTCAACATATGGAGCAAAAACTGCCAGCAGCCGGCAGAACCAGTTGTGAAGTCCGTCCCCTTTCAAGTCCCATGGAGGAAGGCGGTCAGAGAAATAACCCCACGCCAGCGCGGCGAGCCGTTCGGGCACGGCCAGCTTGAGGTAATGGCGGTTGAGCCAGTTCAGCTTTTCGAAGTCGAAGATGGCGGGGCTGGGTGTTACGCGCTCGATTGAAAAGGCGCGCGTCAGTTCCTCGAGAGTGAAGGTCTCGGTCTTTCCATCTTCGGCGCCCCAGCCGAGCAGCGCCAGGTAATTCACCATGGCCTCGGGCAGGTAGCCCGCCTCGCGGAAACTCGCAATGGATGTAGCCCCATGGCGCTTGGAAAGCCGCTCGCGGTCCGGGCCGAGAATAGTGGACAGGTGCGCAAACTCCGGCACTTGCCAGCCAAAGGCTTCGTAGATGGCCACCTGTTTGGGAGTGTTGGAGAGGTGATCGTCACCGCGAATGACGTGGGTGATTTCCATCAGGGCGTCGTCGACGGTGACTACGTAGTTATAGACCGGGACGGCTGCGCCGGGCAGGCCTTTGGCGTTGATTTCCGAGCGGACCAAAATGGGGTCGCTGACAGTCTCCGCGGCGAACTCGATCGATCCGTGAACCATGTCGTGAAAGCGCAGCGGGTGGTCCTGAATCCTGAGACGCACTGCGAAGGCCATACCGGCAGCAAGGTTTTGGTCGATTGTTTGCTGACTCAGAGAGCGGCAGCGGCCGGAGTAGACCTGTGGGCGGCGCTTGGCGACTGCAAGGTTGCGCTCCGCTTCCAGTTCCTCAGGGGTGCAGAAGCAGCGGTAGGCCTTGCCCTCGGCGAGGAGGCGCTCAGTGTGTTCGGCGTAAATGGCGAGGCGGGCGGATTGACGGTAAGGTCCGTAGGCGCCTTTGTCCGGACCGTCGGCGTCGACCGGACCCTCGTCCCAGTCCAGTCCCAACCAGCGCAGGTCTGCAATGAACTGCGCCTCGAAGCGGGCTTCGGAGCGCTCCAGGTCAGTATCTTCGATGCGGAGCAGGAAATCGCCGCCCATGCGGCGGGCGAACAACCAGTTGTAGAGCGCCGTCCGCGCACTGCCCACGTGGAGCATTCCAGTGGGGGAAGGGGCAAAGCGGACGCGGAGTTTCTTGGTTGTCATGACACTTTTGATGATAGATGGTGCCGGACGACGCAATTGTGATTGGTGTTGAGTCGATACCGCTTTGCGGCAGGAGGCGACTTGGCCGGGCTAGGAAAAATGTTGCCAGCCACGAGGTTCTAACGGTTGCTTGCCCTGCGCGGTGAGGAGAGTGACCAGCGGCCGGCTTTTGCTGCGGCGAACAATTCGTCCGATGAGCGTGATCGGGACACCGGAGATGGCGCGCGGCAGGCGGATGGATTGTGGGGCGGTGAAGAGCAATTCGTAGTCCTCGCCGCCGTGGAGCGCCTGGGCAAGGGTTGCGCCGGAGTGGATGGGGAGCAGAGTCGAATCGACCTCGGCGGCGACGCCAGACTCCTGGCAGAGGTGGGCGAGGTCGGTGGAAAGTCCGTCGCTCAGGTCGATTGCCGCGGTGGCCAGCCTGCGGCGCTGGAGCCAGAGGCCCTGGGCGATACGCGGCTGCGGGTAGAGGTGCGGGGCCAGTAGTGGCGCAAGTTTTTTGGGGATCTTCAATAGTCGCTTTGGGAGAGGCCGCGATTGGGCGGTCCCGGAAGTTCGAGCCAGATCCGCCAACCGGGCGAGGCCTGACGCTGCACCACCCAGCATTCCGGTAACGTAGAGCAGATTACCTGGCTTTGCACCTTTGCGGAGGAGGGCCTTGCCGCGCGGAACCGCTCCGACCAGGACAATATCGGCGACGGCGAGCGGCGACTCGGCCAGATCGCCACCGGCCAGGGGGGTGTTGTGGGCGTCGGCCAGGGCGAGCAGGCCGTCGTAGAACCGGCCGATCCAGCAGCTGGACCAACTTTGTTTGCCAGCCGCCGGTCTGGCCAGTTCGGGCGGTAAACCCAGGGAAAGAAAGGCGGCGACGGGGCGGGCGCCCATGGCGGCCAGGTCGCTGAGCCCTCGAGCGAGGGCGCGATGGCCTATCGTTTCGGGCGGATGCCAGTCTAACCGGAAGTGGCGATCAGCGATGGACAAATCGGTCGTCACGGCCATTTCCTCCCCGGTGCGCAGCCGGAGCAGGGCGCAGTCATCGCCTATGCCCAGCTTCACCCCGACCCCGAACATTTTTGCTGTCCGACCGCGAATCTGTTCGATCAGGGCCAGTTCCCCCCGCCCGCCGGCCCTTGAGGAGTCAGCCACATTGAGGGAATTTGCCCGTTTCGTTCTCATTCCTTGAGGATAGGACAAATCGGAGTCAGTTTGCGCGGCCGGCCTCGGTAAGTTGTTCTAAAGAGTGATGATTTCTTGCCGATGTCCTGCGTAGGAACCATGTGGGAGCGCGACGGGCAATTGATTCCATTGGGTTTAAATCGAGGGTTAAACCTCAATTCGTCGCCGAAGCGACATGCCGGAAATCTGTTTGCCAGCGAAAAACGCCAGGCGTTGTCAAGTCACCAAAGTTTGCACTTTCGAGCATATTGGATTGACCTTAGGAGACCGGTTTGTTAGCCTTTAAGAATACTCAAGTATGCACGCCCCACCGGGCGAGTGCGGTTATCGGGGGCCGAGAGGCTCCGGGTTTTTACGCCATTCTGTGTAAGCGGCGAATTGCGGTCCTGCGGGTCGCAGGAATGAAGGGCTGATATGCTACGCAAGCGCTATTACATTCTTTTTGTTGCAAGAGATGAAGACGGCCGGGTTCGCAAGATTCCGCTGCCGCTTCAGTATGCGTACGGGTTTGTGGCGGCCGCACTGATTGGTGCCTTTACTATCGTAGGTTTGGCGGGATCTTATACCCGCATGCTGCTCAAGACCGAGAGCTACAACCAGATGCGCCAGGAGCGTGAGACGCTCCGCAAAGACTACAAGCAGATGGCCCAGATCGCGCACGACCGCGATGTGCAGGTGGCCTCTCTGGGCGCTTTGGCCAATGAAGTGACCGCACTCTACGGGCTGCGCCAGAACAGGATGCCCTCGGCCAAGCCCGCGGCAGCCGCCAGCGCCGCTGCGGCAGCGCCTACTCCGGCAAGCCTGGCACAGACGGACAATCCGAGCCAGCAGCAGATTACAAGTTCGATTGACCAGTTTTATGCGTTGCGCACAGAGGCGCTCTCCGGCCGCATCTCGCGTGCTCTGGAAAGCGGCCTTTCGCCCAGCTTCGCGGGTGATTGGACGACGCTGGCCGATGCACCTTCGATGTGGCCCATCCTGGGACGCGTAGCCTCCAGCTTCGGCGAGCGCGAGGATCCGATCAACGGTGAAGGCGCGTTCCACTCCGGACTCGATATTGATGCACCCAACGGAACGCCGGTGCGAGCTGCTGCAGACGGCGATGTTTCCAGCGCAAACATGGGAGCAGGCTATGGCCGCGAAGTAGTTCTGAATCACGGCCACGAAGTGCTCACCGTTTACGGGCACCTGTCGGCCATCTCAGTGGTGCCCGGCGAGCATGTAAATCGCGGACAGGTAATTGGGTACGTTGGGCAATCAGGCCGCGCTACGGGTCCGCATCTTCACTATGAAGTGCGCGTGCACAATGTTCCGGTGAACCCGCACAAGTATCTCCGCACCACCTATGGGCAGGTGGCGCATCTCGATAGCGATACACCCGATCATGCTGGCAATTAATAATTACTTATCTGCCAATTAAAAAAATAATTTAGAGATGCAAAGGCGGTTCCCAAGGTTTGGGAGCCGCTTTTGTTTGTGTGCGCTACTTCGGTTGCGCGTTGGCAGTGCAGCCATCTAATGCGAAGTTGAAGATTCCGGTGCCAACCACGCTCATGTTGAGTTGGGCCGGTATCGGAAAGCCCTGAATGTCCTGGTACTCGATGGCCACGTGCATCTCCTGACCCTGCTCGGGTGGGGCACCGGCGGCGAGAATGTGGGCCAGGAATCCGTTCACAAGCAACCCCTTGTCGGTGGGCCCATAGGATGGCTCAAAATGCACGGTGGCCTGGCTCATCACCACGTCGAAGTGCGTGAGAGTAAGTTGGTTGTCCATTTGCTCAGTGACCTTTGTATCCCTCATATCGGCGTGCATCGAGTATCCCGACTCTGTTTTTGTAATCTCCATGCCTGCGGAATTGTTGGGCACGGCGGAGCCGTCAACAAACGGGGTCCAGAACTGCATGAAGCCTTGCAGAGTCTGCTCGGTGGCAGTGTGCATGTTGTTCAACAGCGTGGTGGAATCCTGATCCAGAGGCTTGTCCGCGTTCGTTGCCGGATTCCAGTCGATAGTGGAGCCACCCTTGAGTTTGCCGTGCATGGTGAGACTGACGGACTTGAGCAGGACGATGCGAGGGTCGTCCTCGGCAACTGCCGATCCTTTGCTCGCGCTCACAAAGAGCGTGTGCCAATCCGGATGCAGAGCGCAGTCGAAGCTATCAAGCCCGGTCTTCGCACTCGAATAGTAGAGCTTGCCGGCCCGGGCCAACATCTCGTCATTTGGGTTGGGGCTGGCCGCCGGCTTTGACTGACCCGGTGCGATAGAGCTCGCGGAAGGGTTCTTAGCCTGCTGGGCAGTTGCCGTCAGACAGACTGCCAGGATGGCACCCAGGAGCCGCACCGGAGTTGCGAGCGGGAGCTTGTGCATGCGTATGGCCTGCTTTCAGGAGAGGTTGGGCAAGGTAAATGCGCGGCGGTGCAAGGTACGGATGGCTGAGAATCCCAGAGCCCATCCGCCGCGGTGGACGAGGCTAGTGGCACCCGGCCAGCGGCTGGTTTTACTTTGGATTCGTGGTGCAGCCGTCGAACGTGAACTTGAAGACGCCTATGCCCACCACCTCCATGTTCAGGCTGCTCGGGATGGTGAGACCGTTGACCGGCTGGTACTCAACGCCAACCTTCATTTCCTGCGCCTGCCCTGGCGCGGCACCCGTGGGCTGAATGTGGGCCACAAACTTGTTGACCAGCAGGCCTTGCGGGGTGGGTGTGTAGGACGGAGAGAACTTGATCGACGTGCCGTTCATAACTACATTGAACTGTTCCAGTATCTGGTGGTCGTCAAAAACCTCGGTTAGCTCTGTTCCGGCTTGTGCGGCGTGAATTGTGTGCACGGTTGCAGTGTGCGTAATCTCCAGGCCTTCAGCGGAATCAGGGACCACCGAGCCGTCCATGAACGGGCTCCAGAATTGCAGAAAGCCCTCAAGCGTTTGCTGGATCGACTGGTGCATTCCTTCAAGCAGGTCGTTGGAATTCTGGTCGAGCGGCTTGTCGGGGCTCGAAGCTGCCAACCAGTCGATGGTGGAACCGCCCTTCATGCGCGCATGCATGGTGATCTTGACTGTTTTGAGCAGATCGATGCGCGCATCGGCATCTTCGACAGCCGTGCTTTTGTTGGCGCTGACGAACAAAGTGTGCCAGTCAGGATGCACGTCGCAGTCGAATCCAATGAGGCCGGCCCTGGCGCTGGAGTAGTAGAGCTTGCTGGTGCGCGCCAGCCAATCGTTTTCGGGATTCGGTTTAGTTGCCGGCGGGGCTGGTTGCGCAGGCTGGCCGGTCGCGGCTGGCGGGGTCTGGCCTGGCGCAGGGTTTTGCGCGCTAACCGCGGAGGCTACCAGGGAAATTGCGAGCAGGGCAATCGTGAGGCGCGCCGGTGACGGGAAGGGAAGTCGATTCATCGATTACCAGCTTTCATGGAGTTACCTGCTTTCCGAAAGGGGCCTTCTTTCCGGAGGGTTTTGGGTATTGTGCTTCTTTTCGGCGGGATTCGGCAAGGCGAATGACCTGTCGGCACATGGTATGGTTGGCTCGGGTCAAATTTCAAGGAGGATTTGCCATGCATCTCCGTTTCCGCTGCCTCGTCTTCTTACTTGCCGTTGCACTTCCATTAGCCGCGCAGGATCGGGCTGCCGGCTTGCAGACAGCCATTGCACGTGCCCGGCATTTGCAGCATGGGATCAATGCGTCGGAGTGGTTCGCGCAGTCGGCGAGCGACTACTCCGCGGCGCGCACTAACCGATACACGGACGCCAAGGACATAGCGCTCATGGCGCGGCTGGGTTTTGACCATGTACGGCTTAGCATCGATGCCGTTCCGCTGGAACAGTACCCGCGCGGGGCCGATGGGATGAATGCGGATTTCGTTGGGAGGCTCGATCGAGCTGTGGACGCGATGCTTGCAGACGGACTGGCGGTCGAAATCGATCTGCATCCCGAGGACAACTACAAACAGCAGTTGCGAACGAGCGACTACGCAGTGGATCAGGTGACGATGTTATGGCGCAGGCTGGCTACGCATTATGCGAACCGCGATCCGGAGCGTGTGTTCTTTGAAATTCTCAACGAACCCGAGGTCAATGATGCTTATCGCTGGGCTGGGATTCAGGCGCGGGTGGCAGCCGCTATTCGCGAGGTTGCGCCACGCAACACAATCATTGCTACAGGGCCAAACTTCTCCGGCATTGCAGACCTGCTGACGATGTATCCGCTGGTGGATGGCAATGTGATTTACAACTTCCACTTCTATAATCCAACGGAGTTTACGCACCAGGGCGCGGCATGGGGGCCGGCGTGGTGGGTGTATACGCATGGCGTTCCTTATCCGGCGACGGAAAGCGCGATGCAGGATTTGCTGAAGCAGGTTCCTGATGCGGCTAACCGCTTTCAACTGGAGAGCTATTGGCTCGACCGCTGGGACGGGCGGCGCATTCGAATGATGGTGGATGCGGCGGCGCAATGGGGGCATGAGAACAACGTGCCGCTGATCTGCAATGAATTCGGGGCTTACCGGAGCTTCTCCGATCCGGTGTCGCGGGCGAACTGGATTCACGATGTACGCACGGCGCTTGAGGCCGATGGAATCGGGTGGACGATGTGGGATTATCGCGGCGGGTTCGGGGTGGTGACCAAGCAGGATGGACAACCGGCGCAGGTGGATGGCGCGGTGGTCGGGGCGCTGGGGTTGAAGGGCAAGGAATAGAGACCAGGGACTTCAGTTGATGGGTGTCGCGTTGCTTAGATCGAGAGTTACGGAGTTTTGGCCGGACTTGAGTTCTACGGCCTGGTCCCAGACCAGGGGCTGGTTGTTGTAGCGGGTAGAGATCATCAAGTGGTAGGTTCCGGGAGGCACGCCGGGAAAGGTTCCTCTGCCGCTGATATTGGCGCGGACGGCTGAGGCGGCGTCGGCCTTGATGGCGTCAGTGCACTTTTGACAATCGGGAGTCCTTGTGCCGCAAGCGGTGGCTACGAATTTGTAGGGCGACGTTCCCGGGGGTACGGAGATGCCGCCTTTTGCGAGCGCGTCTGCGTAGCTGGAACGGAGTAGAACGAATGGATGCCCGGCGAGCGGATTCTGAGAGCCCTGCGGGACGGGAAGTCCAGGAACGATTGACAGAATTGCGTCGCCGAGCGGCGAGGACGGAATGGAAACATTGCCGCCTCCATTTGCTGCGGATGTGCCGGGAGTTGCGCGAGTTACTGTAGAGGCATTCATCATGACGGCGGTGCCGCCGCCGTTGGGGATTTGCTTGCTGGGAGCGAGGACGGCGAGGTCGCAGGTCTGCTCCATGGGAGCGAAGGTGAAATCGTCGTTATTGTCCTGGCCGGTGACGATGCGCCCGTGAACCTGATAGGGGCCGGTAGCGCCGGGGTCGAGCGAACCGTCGGGCCGGAAGGCGAGGATGAGCGGGTGATCGGGCGCGGCGATTTTTACAACTGTGCCGGTTCCGCTGGCTTCGACTGTATAGGGATAGGCGCGAGCGGCGTCGGGGCCGCAGCCGAGAATTGCGGACTCAGGGAAAAACTGAACACTGAAACTGGTGGAGGCGGCGAAGATGCCGTGCATGCGAATGCCAGTTGGCGTGGGCGGACCCTTGTCGCCTCCGAATGCGGTTTTGAGTAGATCGGTCTGCATGGTTTGTACACCGACTCCGGCGCCTTTCGATGAAAGGTTGAGTGCGGGGCAGGTGACGCGCTTGGGAACGAATTTGGTATAGCCGGCATTGGCGTTGCCGGCGACGCGGTTGCCGGCCGCATCGTAGAGGTTGCCGTACTGGTCTTTTTGGGTGGCGCCAGTTCCTGCGGCGCCGCTGACGTAACCGGCTGCGATGACGCCGTCGATGATGACGGGGCCGGGGCCGGTGATGGTTCCATCGGAGTGGACGGTGAGGACCAGAGGCCTTGGGGTGGTGGCGATGGTGAGGGTGGCGCGGCCGTTTTTGAGGTCGAGGGTGTAGCTCTGCTGGTTGGGCGATAGGACGTTGCAGTTGACGAGAACGCCGTTGTCAATGAAGTCGAGACGCCAGTTGCCGGCGCCCTGGAAAACGCCCGCCATGTTGGGGCCGGGCTCGGGGTCTTTGTCCGCTCCGGGAAGCACCTGCGAAACCATTTGCCCGAACATACCGAGAAGCGAGTTGCCGGTGCAGGTGCTGGGCGGGCGACCGGAAGAGACACAGCGGCGCATGGCGCGTTCTTCAGCATTCTTGGGAGGCGGGGGCAGAGAAGGACTGAAAGCGGCTTGATTCGCGGCGGCAGGTTGCGGGTTCACTGCGGCTGGTTGAGGGTTGGCGCGCTGGACGGCGGCGTTGTACGCATCCTGCTGCTTCTTTTGCATTGCGTCGGCTTTGGCGAGTTCCTGCGCGGTGGGCTGTTTGCAGGTGGGCAAGAGCTTTTTGAGCGCGCCACGTGTTTCGTAGGTGTAGGCCATGAATCCGTTGTGCAAGGGACGGTCGGGGTGGCCGACCATGCAGCTGGAGGTGTCAGAGAGATCGCGAATATTGCAGCTCTCGACATACATGCGTTCTCCGTTGCAGACGTAAGTCACGTTGAGCCTGATGTCTTGCGCGGAGGCGAGAGTGGCGGGCAGGGTGGCGATGGCGAACGCCAGGCTGAGGCTGATGCTTAAGAGATCGTGGTTCGCACAGGATGGCCGCATATTTTCCCCTGGTCATTGAATTGCGGCAACGCCGCCATGAGTGGCGTTGCGGAATATGGGCTGGACCGTGGGGTCCAGAAATTGTCGATCTGCTCGGGAGGGGAATCACGTGCTAAGGAATCAAATGGTAAAACGAGGGCGCGCGAAAGAGCAAGAGTCGCATCCCGAGACAAGGCGGCCTTTGAAACCTGAGCTCGTTTACGGTGCAGAAGGAGGCGGAGCGTTTTGGCTCGGGGCCGTGTCGCTTTCCTGACTGAGGCTGGCAAGGAAGGCGGGCGACAGGATGGCCGTGACTAAGACGCGGTCCTGCTTTTGCGTGACTTCGGTGGTTTTGAGCAGCTCTTTCAGGCCGCTGTTGGCGGAGTTTTCAGCAAGAGGTTGGGTGAAGCCGCGAGCCAGCGTTACCAGCGTGGCGAGAGCTGCGGCCTGGCTTGCTGCTTTTTCTTCGCTGGGAGCGATTTCTTCGATTCGCAGGTGGAGCGAGCCGGCCCAGCGCAGACTGGCGATGATGGTGGAGTCCGACTCCAGCGGCAACGACAGGCCGAAGACATGGATGGCGCCACTCTCGGAGAAGGGAAGGCCGATTTGCCCGACGCCCCAGGCCAGTGAAAGCAGCGGCACGTCGTGGTAGTGCTGAGCCAGCAGAGAGGAACCGGCAAAGGGCACTGCGGCGGTGCGATGGCGGTCGAGCATGGAGTGAATCTGCTCAGGGCTGGGTGTGTTGGAGACGCCGACCATATCGTATCCGATCTGCGTGACACGCACGGTGCGGTCTTGAGAGGGAATGTTGTAGATGATGTGTCCGGCGTAAATTTCGTGCGAGGCGGCGTGGCTCTCAAGCCAGGTGTTGAGGCGCTTGCCGGTTAGCTTGCCGACCAGCACCATGGAATAAGCTACGGGGCCGTTGGGACCGTTGGGGTCGGGCATGCGGTGGAGAGCGATGGCCACCTGGTCCAGGTCTCGCTCCCAGTCGATGCCGGTAGCGTCGACGAACTGCTGGTAGTCGGGCGCGCGCTCGGGCGCCTTCAGGTCCTTGAAGTGGGTGAAGGTCCGGACGGGCTTGAGGTTGAAATAGATGATGCCGTCGGACTCGGGGAGGAGGCGGGCGGCCTCGGGCGGCGCCTTGGAGCGCAGGAAGATGGCCACGGTCATAAGGACGAGGACTGCGGCGACGATAAGAAGCGTTCTGCGGGTGCGTCGGTTCATCAGGTGCCGTCAGGATTACCGTATCACCTCCGATCAGGACCGGGGACACGCGTGGTTGCAGCTCGTAGCACTACTGCGCTGCTGGTTGTACTGGCTGCACAGGTGCCTGCTCCAACTCGGCGTTGAGGTGAACCGTTCCTCCCGTTACGTTGAGAGTTTTGGCCCAGCCAACGAAGCCTTTCTTCTTTACGGCAATCTGATGGTTTCCGGGGGCGATGGAAATCGTGGAAGGTGTGTTGCCGACGAATGTGCTGTCGATTTCAATATCAGCGCCAGGCGGGGTGGAGTCGATAACGAGTGAGGCCTGAATGGCAGCAGACTGAGCATAAGGCGCAGACGGTGGAAGAGCAGGTACGAAGTTGGCCATGTTCAGGTGCATGTCGCCCTCGACAAAGGCGGTAATCTCTGTGCCTGCGGGGATCGTAATGTCCTTGCCGTGGATGAAGAGGAACAGTGGTGCGGCCGGAAAGAAAACAATGGCCGTAGCCACCATGGCACCAGTCATTGCTCCAACGTGACCGCCGCCCTTGTTCTCCTGCGTCGCTCGTAATGCGACTTTCTCCTGATCTTTGAGCCGGGCATAACTGATTGAGATGTCGAGCCTACCGGCGCGGCCCATGCTTTTCTTGTGTTCGGCTGTGGTTACAGTGGCAATCGCGGTTGCTCCTTTTGGAAGGACAATTACATGATTGACGCTGATTTCTTCAACAACCTCAAAGGGGATTTCTTGTCCCACTTTCGTATCTGCGGAGGAGATTGTCTGGCTGAGACGAAGCTTCACAGGCGTGCCGTCGAGCAGCGTGTCGGGAGGAGGAGGTTGGGTGGTTGCCAAGTTTGTCGCAGGACTGGTCGGTGCCTCCGCGGGAATTGACTTTTGTTCACCGGGAGTTACTGGAGCGGGCTGCGGTTGTTGCGCTGTGACCACTGAACAAATTACCAGAAATATAAGTGCGGTAAGATTTTTGCGCATACTGCTTCTCCCTAAATTTCAGAACCGTTTAGGACCTATAGGGGAAGCGAGTCCATCATGCACCGGCAGGTCAAGTTCCGCAAGTGGGTGTTCGCGCAAAGGGACTACAACTTGAGTGGTGAGACTCCCGGAGGGGAGAGCGAACTTGCGCAGCTCTGTTCCCCGCTGGGGTCCCCAGCGAGCGGCTAGTGCCATAGATGAAAATGCCCGCCGCGCGGAAGAGCGCGGCGGGCATTTTGGGTTGAGCGGCGATTCTATTGCGTAACGGATTTGACCATGTCGCCGATTTTGAATTCAGTGCCGGAGACAGGAGCACAGACGGCGGATGTGTCGTCGACGTCGGTGGCTTTGATGACGCCGATGTTTGTAGTGAGGCGGCGAATGACGGCGCCCGTGGCTGGGTCCTTGATCTCCTTGCCGACGCGCATGACTTGAAGCTGGTCACCAACTTTGACGCCGGCTCTTGCGCCGACGTTGAGGATGATTTGACCGCCATCGACCGAGGCAACCAATCCCTCGACGGTGATGGTGCGGACGGCAACCTTGGAGGTGTCTGTGACCAGGTCGGCAGTGAGCTTGTCGACGGCGATCTTGGTGGCTTCACCAATGATGGTGTTCTGGAAGTCGCTGCTGCCGAAGTCGGCGTTGCCGGCTCCGAAGCCGTGCCAGTTGCCGCCGCCGCCGGTCATGGAGGTGCTTGAGCGGCTTGACTGGCCTTTGCCCTCAGCTACGGCAAGAATCTCGCCTGTATCGACGTTGACCAGGCGGGCGTCAATGCCGACGTTGGCCTTGGAATTGGAATGGCCGAAGCCTCCGAGGCCATAGCCGCCCCAGTTGCCGCCGGCACCGCCCAGGCCGGTCTTTTTGGTCTCATTGCCGAACTCAGTGATGCTGCCGATCAGGATTGCGTCGACCCCGAGCAGTTTGCCGAGTTTGGCGGCGCTGGTGGGATCGGCGCGATTGGAGTTGGAGAAGTTCTGCTCGGCCATGATCTTGTCGAGGGCCTTGCGCTCAATGATCGAGAAATTGCCGTCTTTGACCAGGTCGGTCACGAGCAAGTCGGCGATGCCCTTGCCGATGTCGACGTCGGAGCCAAAGATTGCGGCGGAGTAGGTATGCACGGTGGCGTAGTCAAAATCGAGGACCGCGATGCGGGGTCGGCGCGGTGCGGCGTTCTGGGCATTGGAGGGGCGTTGGGCAACGCCGGCAACGAAGACCAGCAGAATTGCCATAATCAAAAGGAATCTCTTGTG
>CZKZ01000028.1_pt1 | contig 18648 bp, 12 predicted proteins | sample 1122171 | NCBI WGS metagenome assembly CZKZ01 (sample SAMEA3539301, study PRJEB10725) | soil metagenome | biome: tundra; feature: field; material: soil | place: USA | collected 2010-05 | depth 0.15 m
AGTGGTGCCGCCAGGTATGAAGTCTTTTGAGGCTTTCTGATTGCGCAGCCCGGCCTGAATCCATTCATTGCCACTGAGGTGATAAGTGATCCATGCTTGGCCGCCCTTATCCTCGCGGCCAACCCAGTCGCCAAAAAGCTGGCCTTGGTTCGTATAGCCCTGCTTTTGGATTACCTCCCAGTATTGATAGTGGCCGCCAAGGCTGCTCGGATGAGAGGAATCGGTGTCGACACCCTCGACCCGCACATCCAGTTTCGGAATCCAGGGAACATGAGAAAGATAGAGACCTGGCCTGAATGTGCCGTGAAGTGGTTTGGCGATTGGACTGGGTGTGTCGTGCCCTTCCATGTCGGTGTAGAGCGTTAGCCAGTTGCGCGGATAAGGCAGACGGTAGGTAAAGTCGAATGCACCGAATCGGGCTCCGGGATCCTCGGCACTGAATTTTACAGCGGGATACGTGGAGTTTGTACTGAAAAAGCTTTTCAAGAAGGTGTGAAGGGTAATCGGTCCGTGGCCATGTCCCCCCCAGATCACCGTGCGCTCGAAGCCGAACTCGAGGTCCCGAGTGGGCTTGAAACTGAATTTTTCGACATGCACCCATGGGTCGCCTGGGTTAATCACGTTAGGAAGGTTTGGCGAGGGGTTGGCGACGTAAGCCGGGTTGGGCATATAGGTGTGCCCTCTCAACTTACCGACCAGAAAGTCGTAGCGAAAAGGGCCGGTGAGCCGCGAGAGCAGCGGAATATAAAGTGGATCGATTCGGTTGATGCGGAAGGAGTAAATATTCTCGGCGTTGTTGGAGTAGGCCATGCCGCTGCCCAGCCCAGGCCCCAGCCAGTCGTCCTGCTTGCCGATCGAGATCACGTGGTGGAACAGTTGGGCGGAGGCATAGGCCTCTATTAATCGTCCCTGAGTTGTACTGGCGATCGGCCCCGCCGGGATGGTGGCCTGATTGTATGGAAGGCCTGTAGCGGGGTTGAGGAACGCTGTGAGGTCAATGTTGCTGAGCGTCTGGGCCAGTGTTTGGGAGTAGCCCGAGCCCGAGGAAGCTGCCTGTAATTCGCCGCGCGCATAAATTAGATAACGGCCCGCCGACACATATCCGCTGAGACCGGAGTAGTTATTGAAACCGTGATCAAAGGGGCGGCCGTAGTCATTAATAACACTCGAGCCAAGATGAAAACTATCCCGCAATGGCGTTCCGCTGATAGCACGCGCCTCTGTGTAAAACGATTCGATTGCCAATTTCCCTTGGTCTGCCCGGCAAGGACCTTGCATAGCGGGATGCAACTCCCTCTCGAGTGCCGCGTAGAGAGCCCGAGCTTCTCCCACGGTTGAATCTCCATACAGATCCGCGTCTCGGATCTGAGCACTGGTGCCTTCGAGCATGTGACTCACGCTCGCGCGGGTCCACGGACGCATTCCCAGGTACACGTTACTCGCATAGTCCATTGCATAGAGTCGCATCACCGCCGGATAGATCCAACTGTCAACCGGGATGTAAGGCGAGCTCATCACCGAAGACTCGCAGTCCAATGCGAGACTACTGGATTTAGGTACTGTTTGTTGAATACCTTGCGGCAACGCGGCCTGTTGCGCAGCCAAATGTAGAACGCCCAAATGGAAAGGCCCCGCCAATATAATCGCGCACGCGAATTGTATGGCACGGGCCTTACTCCCATTTCCGATTAGCTTCATATTCCTCACTTTTTTATCGGTGCATTATGAGCGTAATACTCACGATTGAGCCTTTGAATCGGGTCGGCATTTGGCAGCCATTAAGCTCCAAACTTGTTCCTGGATCTTAAATATGTGGCCAATACAGAAGCTTGGCCTGATATCTGGATTCCACCTGACCGTAACGCCAAATCAATCCAGCAATTCAATGACGGCGTGATCCGGCTCATCCTGGAACTTGATAACACGTTTCAGAAGGTTGGAACTCGGATTGTAGTCCGGCACGATCTCTTTAAGAGCAACGACAAGTCGGCCAGTATCGCGGGCTTCGCAAATGCAGCGGAGTGAATCGAGCCACGTCAGCATGTCACTTTCCGGCAATCCGTTCCCTACGAAGATGCGAATCTTCTCATGGCCGGTTGGAATCGTATCTTCAAGCAGCGTGCTCAGTTCCTCGTATAACTTTTCTCCGGGGCGCGTGCCAGTGAATTCGATCTTGATATCCTCATCTGGCCTAAGCCCAGATAGCAGAATTAAGTTCTTGGCAAGATCGACGATCTTCACCGGATGCCCCATATCCAGAACGCAAATCTGTCCGCCCTCTCCGATTGCGGAGGCTTGAAGAACAAGTTGGCAGGCTTCGGGAATAGTCATGAAGAAGCGGCGCATCTCGGGATGTGTGACGGTGATTGGACCACCGGCCGCGATCTGTTTCTTGAAAATGGGAATGACGCTGCCGTTGGAGCCCAGCACGTTGCCAAATCGAACCGCCACGTATTTCGTGCGGCCGTTCTGCAGCGCGAGCAAGAGCAATTCCGCAATGCGCTTGGTGGCGCCCATCACGTTCGTGGGGCGCACCGCCTTATCGGAGGAGATCATGACTAAGTCCTCGACGCCATGCTCCGCGGCGGCCTCAGCCACATTGTAAGTTCCGAACACATTGTTCTCGATTGCCTCAAACACGTGCGCTTCCATCAGAGGCACGTGCTTGTAGGCTGCGGCATGATAGACCACCAAAGGCCTGTAGAGGCGAAGTACGTCGTCCAATCGACTGCGATTTTGGATGCTTCCGATCTCGGGGTGGAATGGAACAGTCGGGAATGCCTGACGCATTTCTCGATCGATCTCAAATAGCGGCGATTCAGCGATGTCGAACCCAACTATCCCGGCCGGGTGAAAGTGTGCGATTTGGCGGCAAAGCTCGGAGCCAATGGATCCCGCTGCACCAGTGACAAGTATCACTTTGCCTTCGAGAGCACAACGGATCTGACCCTCCTCCAGATGTATTGGGATTCGGCCCAGAAGATCCTCCACTGCCACCTCGCGGATTTGACCAATCAGCCCGGGATTCTCAATAATCTCGCCCAACCCGGGCACGGTTTTGCATTCCGCTCCTGCGGCATGGCAAAGCTCCAGGATCCTGGTCATCGCTAGGCCCGTGGCTGAGGGAATGGCAATCAGAATCGTCTTGACATCATGCCGCTTTACCAGCGACCGGATATTCTCTCCGCCTCCAAGCACTGCTACGCCAAAAACGCTCAGCCCCCTCTTTCCCGCATGATCGTCCACGAAGCCCATCACACGATACGACAATCTTGGATTGTTCCGAATCTCTTTGAGTAGGGAGATCCCCGCGTCCCCCGCCCCGTAAATCAAGGCTTTCTTTCCACCGGCTCTCCCGCCTCGCCCGTTTGACGTGGTTTCCAGCATCACGCGCACCGCCATCCGAAGCCCGCTGGTGGCGAGGAAGCAGACAATCAGATCGAGCGCATATATTGACCGGGGAAACCCGGGTGGGCCAACGGCTAGTATTAGTACGCAACTCAGCGCTGACGCCACCAGGTTGCCTATGGCGACCCGAATTACATCGACGACAGACACATACCTCCACAATCCTCGATCGAGCTTCGCTAGACGAAAGACTGCTATCTTGACAACGATCCAGATCGGAAGCGCACAAGTCAGGTAGCGAATGTACATCGGGGGCACAGTGAAGTCGAACCGCAGCAGGAACCCTGCGGCTCCAGAGAATGAAAAGATTCCGATCTGCAGCGCCCACATAATGAGCCTGCGCCGCACCTTAAGGTGTTCTATGAATTCCTGCATTTTGCGCATGTTCTCCTACCTGTCCTTCCGAACCGAGGTGCCTCATCGCTGTGTGGCATCCTGTTGCTTAACTACTACTTCAACGCGAGTTGCGAAATTGTGAGCGGAACCGTTCCAGCCGCTCGTCTTGACCTCATTAAGGTTGTGCACTGACGTCAGCGCACAGCGAACTTCCGTTGCCGCCGGAGATGCCGCGCGTACTTATTCGAGAACCGATGTTTTCTTCGCTTCATTGGCTCGGCGCGTTCAGCCGCGACCTTGAGAGGAAAATGGACATTGCTTTTCACTCGCTCCTCATATGGCAGACATGGTGTCGATTGGTAGATCCGGCTCTGATCCAGGCGATCCCTTAGCTCTAAACGCTCACACGGAATTGTTTTGACCGTGCTTGGAAATTCAACGACACCGGCCGGACCATCTCTGTCGTTTTCCGACGGGCTAGCTGGGTATCACAGAAAATGTGCTGATATTCGGTCCAGCAAGCGCCTGACGCCATTCATAGCCGAAGGACCAGCGCCCTCTCAATGCGCCACGCCTTCGCCGCGCAGGACTTTACCGATCGTCGCGACGATAATTTGAAGATCGAAAGTGAGAGATTGCCTCTTCATATACTCAAGGTCGAACTGCACTTTCACCGGGATCGGCAGTTCATCGCGACCGTTCACCTGTGCCCAGCCGGTCAGTCCAGGCACCAGCCGGTGAATTCCTCGTTCCGTCCGGAGAGATACTAGGTCTTCCTGATTGAACAAAGCCGGCCTTGGCCCAACAAAGCTCAGGTCGCCTGTGAGAATGCTGAAAAGCTGTGGTAATTCATCAAGGCTCAACCGCCGAAGGAAGCCGCCTATCGGGGTGAGATAGGCTGATGAATCCGAGAGTAGATGAGTTGCTACTTGAGGCGTGCCTATCCGCATACTGCGAAACTTCGGCATGCGGAAGATGCGGTTGTTCTTTCCTACGCGGTTCGACCAATGGATCACGGGGCCGCTCGATGTTAGCTTGATCAGCAAGGCAAACATCAGGAACATCGGCAGCAGGATCAAAGAGAGAATCAAGGCAAAAGCAAAGTCAAAGACTCGCTTCGTCCGTGATACCTGGACTTCCCAAATCGCCTGCTTCTCTTCTTCTGCAATTTTGGTTTGCATGGTGCGAAAGAATCCCTCGCCTAAGCTCTGTGAGGATTTGAGCAGTGGATAACCCTAAGCAGCTTCGCCGCCAACTTTGTTTCTTTTCTGCGGGTTCTCAAGCGAGGCTCTTGGCCTGCGCGATTCGATTTGCTAGCCGTTCTGGAAAGGCGGCTTCGAATTGCCTGAGAATGTAATCCGGTGAGTACTTTGCTTCAGCGGTCTGCCGCGCTCTAGAACCCATCTCGATTAGAAGTTTCTGACTGCCTCTGGCCGCCTGCAGTGCCTGCACTGCTCTTTCCACATCGCCAGGCTCCACGACCCATCCGATCCCTTCTTCTCGAACGACCATTGCCACTTCCGAGCATTCTGAGACCAGCGCGATGATGGGCTTACCTGCAGCCATCAAGTTATAGGTTCGGCTTGGCACGGCCAGACCCAGCATTCCAGGTACGAGCGAAAGGATAGCGACATCACAGGCATTGAGAAACTCGTTTTGCTCTGATCTTGGACGTGGCGCCAGCAGGGTGATGTTCCTCGAACCGCACGCTACCATCTGATCGAGCAACTTGCGCTTCGGTCCCGATCCGATGAATAGGAAATGGATCCCTTCGTCGGAGTCAAGGCGTTTTATCGCGGCAGCAAGCGTTTCAATGTCGTGCGGATGCCCCATGTTTCCGGCATACAGGATGACCAGTTTATCCATCAGGCCCAATTCGAGCAGCAGTCGGTTGCTGCTTCTGAGCGTCGGTTGAATTTCCTCACAATCTGCCCACAAAGGAATGACTTTGATTCCGTCGCCGGTTCCAGTGCCTCGTGCTCGCGCCAGGTGCTCCGACATGTCGCGTCCGATGCAGAAAATGGATTCGGCTCGCCGCAGAACCAGGCGGTTAATCTTTTCGAGAAATCTGAAGGACGTTGCCTTGCGCGAGGTCAGGCCGCATGCCACAAGAATGTCCGGATATACATCATGAACCAATAGCGAGTAGGGAACGCGCAAGATGAAGGATAGGATCACCGCTAAGATGGGCACCGAAGGCGGATTAGTCACTGCCAGGATTGAATCGCCTCGTCTGATGCGAAAGAGCGCAGCGAAGAACATCGAGCAAGTGATCGATGTCATGCGCATCAATCTCATCAGAATCGATCGCTGGTGCAGGGCTAGACAAGGGCACCTGAATATCCTGACCCCACAATGAGTCTCAGTGCGCGGGGCTTTTACGCCGGCTCGGGAGTATGCTGGCTGGGAACACAAAACGGACACCAGCCGCTTTGATGCAAGATGTTTTGCAATCTGAGAGATATAGTATCCAGTTCCAGTCTCCTCTGGATAATACACTTCGCTGAGAATCCAAAGCATCAGGTCTACCTGTCTTTCTGTGGAGTGCAATCGCCACATTCAGAGATGGTTGCTCGCCCCAAAAGAGACAAGCACGTAGCGATTGAGTGAGAGATCAAGCCACACATGCAATTTTGAGAAATGGTGTTTTCCTGCCTATTGTCGATTAGGGCTCTTATGCCAAACTAAACGATTAACATATCCTGTATAGCTGAGAATAATCCGCACCACTTTTTCCGAAACATTGGGAGTGCTGTAGTCCGGCACGATTTGCAGCATCCGCTTTTCGCCCGCTGGCTGCGCCTCCAACACCTTCAACGCGTCCAAAACGCAATCTAGATCCAGCCCGGTCATCATCACCGCACCCTCCTCCATCCCTTCCGGCCGTTCGTGCGCCTCGCGGATGTTAAGGGCAGGGAAATTCAGGATCGAGGATTCTTCCGTAATCGTTCCGCTATCGGAGAGAGTTACTTTGGCATTCATTTCTAGATGCACGTAGTCGCAGAATCCAAGCGGCTTCAGCAATTGCACTTCGGCCGGCAATTCCGCCCTCATCGACTCGAGACGCTTTCTCGTCCGGGGATGCGTGGAGAAAACTATCGGTAAGGCGTATCTGGAGACCAATTCAGTGAGCAACCGCACCAGTTTGCGCATCTGCTCGGGTGAGTCGACATTCTCCTCACGATGTGCACTCATCACGATGTACTTCCCAGAAGCGAGTTCCAGAGACTCATGCACGGTCGAAGTCTGGATCTTGGGAAGGTAATGGTGTAGCACCTCAAACATCGGGCTGCCCGTTTTAACGATCCGATCCGGCGGGATTCCCTCTCGCAACAGATACTCTCGCGAGATGCTGCTGTACGGCATGTTGATGTCGCTGATGTGGTCGACAATCTTCCGGTTAATCTCCTCCGGAACTCTCTGGTCAAAGCAGCGGTTACCGGCTTCCATGTGAAAAACCGGAATCTTTAATCGCTTCGCAGCGATAGCGGCGAGGCAACTGTTCGTATCTCCCAGGATCAGCACTGCGTCCGGTTGTACTTCGGCGAGCAGATCGCTGGATTTAGAAATCACAAGCGCTATCGTTTCGGCTGCATTCTTGCCCGCGGCCTGCAAAAAGAAATCCGGGCGGCGAATTTCCAGGTCGTCAAAGAATACCTGGTTCAGTTCGTAGTCGTAGTTCTGTCCGGTGTGGATCAGCAATTGCTCTGTATAACGGTCCATAGCCGCAATCACCCGCGACAGCCGGATAATCTCCGGCCGAGTACCGAGAATGGTCGCTACTTTCATACCGTCTCCAACGAAGCAGGCTTGCTTTCGGATTCGAAATCGACTGGAAGATAGTAGGTATCCGGGCGATTCGGATCGAATATCTCGCTCGACCAGAACAGCGTCACCATTTCACCTTTGCCTAGGTTTGTGATCGAATGCGTGAACCCGGGAGGAATATCGATCACCCGGTATGCGTCGCCCGACACAGGGTATTCCTCGACCGGGCCACCGCCGACTGCTCGCATTCGAATCAGCCCGTCGCCTTCTACGACAAAGAACTTCTCTGTCTTCGTATGGTGATAGTGATTTCCACGAGTAACGCCCGGCTTGGTTCTGGATACGAAGATCTGTCCGAAGTGCTGTTGCTTGACAAACTCCGCCAGGCTCCCTCGCCCGTCGGATCTAACCTCCAAACTGTAATCTCGCCCCTGCGGCAGAACATAGGACAGATAGGTTGCATATAGCGCCCGATTGAACCAATCTCCAAAATCCGGAAGCGTGAGCGTACGGCTCATTTCGTGGAACGCCTGAATTCTCCCCGCCAGATCGCCGAGTTGAATCCGACACGCCGGGATTTCAACCCCTGCGAAACCGGTTTCCTGTCGCCCATCGATCTCGTCCAGGAATGCAGCCACTACGTCATCCACATAACTCAGCTCCACCTCGCGTGCCGGATCGGAAATTGCGATTGGCTGATCGGTAGCGATGTTATGGCAAAAGGTCGCAGTGACTGAGTTGTAATTTGGGCGGCACCATTTTCCAAATAGGTTCTTCAACCTGTAGATACGCACGCAGCCCCCCGCGGCAGAGGAGAACTGTTGCAGGGCGCTTTCGGCTTTCGCCTTGCTCGCACCATATGGATTGTCTGTTGCAGCCTGAACAGAGGAACTGAATATAATCTTTGGCGAGCGATTGCCTTCCCGCAACCACTGGCATATTCGCTCAGTCAGGCCCGCATTTCCCTTGTCGAATTCAGCCGGATCTTGTGGCCGGTTTACTCCGGCCAGATGAAAGATGATATCGGCACTGAGCGCCCAATTCTGCAGATCCGCTGCCGCATCCTCCTTATCACAGATATTCGTCTCGCAATCCTTGCGCTCAAGCAAGTGGGTTGCTAGGTTGCGGCCCAGGAAGCCCCGCCCACCGGTAATGAGAATCCTTCTCAAGCCAAAACCTCCCGCCCTTTCATTGCGTCCTGCACACACTGAAGCTTGAGCAGAAGATTCATCATCCCGTCGACATCCAATAACTCAGTGTTGCTGGAGTTATAGTCCAGCGCTTTGGAAACAGCAGCCTTTCCTTCAGTAAAAAAGCTCGAGTAGTTCAAGTCCCGCACGTCGGCTGGAACCCGGTAATACTCGCCAAGGTCCTCAGCATGAGCCATCTCTTCGCGGTTCAGGAGCGTTTCATACAGCTTCTCTCCATGCCGCGTACCGATGACGCGAATCTCGTTCGGCGCATTCAGAAGGCGCAGAAGCGCCCTCGCCAGAACGCCTATGGTTGCCGATGGGGCCTTCTGAACCAAAATATCGCCCGGTGCGCCATGCATAAATGCGAAGAGCACCAGGTCTACTGCTCCCTCGATGGTCATCATGAAGCGCGTCATTTGAGGATCAGTCACCGTCAAGGGCTCATCCGCCAGAATCTGATTCAAGAAGAGAGGGATTACAGATCCGCGGGACGCCATCACGTTGCCATACCGGGTGCCGCAAAAGATTGTCGACGTCTCCTTGATCATCCGGGCCTTGGCCACCATGCATTTCTCCATGAGCGCCTTCGACATGCCCATCGCGTTCACCGGATATACCGCCTTATCCGTGCTCAGGACGATAACCTTGCTCACATCGCACGCAAGTGCCGCATTCATCACGTTCTCGGCGCCCAATGTGTTCGTCTGTACGGCTTCAATGGGAAAGAATTCGCACGACGGAACCTGCTTCAGCGCCGCGGCGTGGAACACATAATCCACTCCGCGCATCGCCTGCAGAACGCTATTGTAGTTTCGCACGTCGCCCAGGAAGAAACTTACTGACGTATTCTTCAGGCGGTTGCGCATGTCGTCCTGTTTCTTCTCGTCACGGCTGAAGATGCGAATCTCGCTGAATCCCACTTTGCTTCCCAAATCGACAACGGCATTGCCAAACGTCCCTGTCCCTCCGGTGATAAGAAGGGTCTTGCCGTTGAAGATGTCTGAGTCCTGAATTGCCGTCACATTTCCTCCTGATCAACTCTATTCCGTGCGCAATGTCCGGATGGCATTCTCCGGAGCGATTTCAAAGCGGGTATTACAAACTCGACTTTGTCCGAGTTCCAAGCGACTCCCTTTGAAGCGACCTGCAATTTCGGCTCTCCTGCTTCGAGGCTGGCGATATGATCCATCGTCGCTTCTTCTTTGAGAACGGCCGCCAATATTATTTGGAGCCCCTCGAATACGCTGCACCGGCGCCTTGATCGTTCAGACGCATCACCGTTCAAACCCGCGCCGAAAACATATCCGATTGATTTCTAATGCTCGAAATGTATGCCAGATATCGCATCAAGGTAAAATAGCGATTTGGCCCAATCATGCGCAGAATGTAGCGTAGTCCGATTAGACCAGCGCGCGCCGCCCTGGAGTACGAGCCCACTTCCTTGAACGTAAGCGCCTTGGATAACTTGTACTTTTTACCGGCCAGTCCATGTGCAATGGCAAATCGCTGAACGGCAGACCCATGAGAGAAAGGATCTTCGTTCGTTGGAAACTGCTCTTCGAGGGCGGCATAGAATCGCCGCAGAGTCGGCGTAACATACATGCCGTCCTCAAAATGATTAAAACTATAGTGGTAACCTGCATACTGCTCATTCTCGTTCTCGCGAACTTTGGCTGCATAGCCATCCAGCAATTCATGCAGATCAGGCCGGCTTTCAGCTTCATAGCGCGACTGCTTCCCTGCAATTGAGTGGGGACTGTTTGTGGTGAACGAGCTGAAATGGAAGAATCGAAGCGGGAAGTCTCCGTTGACCTGCCAGGTCCCGCCACGTTTCGAGATTGTCCGTTCGTGGAGATTCCAGAATGCAACGTTCAGCCCCGGATCCCTCAGAATTTTCAAACCGGCAAAGAAAGATGGCGCCAGATCAATCCACTTCTGGTCCGTAGAAAGGCCAAGCTGCGGTTCATAGAATCCACGCTGCAGGCATCGCTGCGACCACCAATCAAGAAATCTGAACGCCTCGTCGCACTTTGATACACCAACAAAGCCCAGATTGAATGTTCCAAACCGGATGAATTCACTATCAGATGGCTTCTTCCCATCCAGGATGGGCGTCAGTGAGTGTGGAGTTACAACAATCGCATGGGACGACAACTCTCTAAATACAGGTTCAAGAGATCCATAGAAGTAAATATCCGGGTCCAGATAAAGAACCGCATTGTAGTGCGCCAATAACATGGCTAGAAGAACAGCCTTGACATTCGTGTTCAACTCGAGAATGTCGAACTTCATCGCGTAGTGGCTGAAGTTCTCGATGCCAAGATCTTCGACCCACAGGACGCGAATGTCCGGTGCGAGGTTCTCAAATCTGTCGTGCTTCCTGTCAACAATGAGAATATAAAAATCACTCTCCGGATGATAGGAGAGATATGACTCTCGCAATGCGAGCGCCTTAGCCATAAAATTGGTTGAGCAGATTGTTACTGCTGCAACGTCATGTTTTGCTTCGAAATGCATGATTCCCCTTCAACTATGTGCTCATTACAATATCAGAAGGCTCGGGTCGTAGATCGGGCTATGAACTTCCTGCGCAGAGGCCATCTTTCAGCATGCTTCTCAATCCTTCGGAATACAGGCTGTAGTTCCGAGCCTCTGTTAGGATTCTCGCGAGTCGACTTAGTCCGTTTGTGTGGCTTTGATATAGTTCCGCCCGGAACACCTCATGGGAATGCTTCTCTCGTATCTGTTGAAGTATCCCGGGTCCGCAAATGTCGGGATGGGTGGATGCGTACTTCGTTAACACTCCAAACTGTTGTTCCATCTTCCTGTACTCGATCAGGCCAGTTGATCTTGACATCTTTATCCGTTCCCAAATGGATCGTGGAGTTACGCCCGCTTGCTGTGCCTCATGCACACGGTATTGGATGAGCGGCTCAGGAAAGGCTTGCAAGCGAGAATGCAAGGCCAGCATCCAAGCCAGCCAGCTGTCATGCATCCACTCGTTAGGAAACGGCAGCATATGTTTACGGAGCACTGACTGGAACATCAGAGTCGCCCCAGTGACGACAGTGTGCCTAAGTAGCATTGAGATTCCGGCATCGTCATCTGAAGTTCCACTGAATGCGCCGTTCTTGGAGTCAAATTGGAAAGAATGCCAAAGTCTATCTCCGGTCAAGCGCGAATTCTTATCCATAAGCAATCCATCTGAAAAGATGCCTCCGGCACCGCTTTCGAATAGCGCCTTCGCCAGTGTTGCGAGCTTTGCCGGACTCCACCAGTCGTCTTGATCGCAAAGCGCAGTTAGCTCACCCGTACAGAGGCTAATCGCTTGTTCGAAGTTTTTCGTTGATCCAAGAGTATGACGATTCCGAACAAGCCTAACCTTGAATGGGGCGTGCCGTGTAAACGCGGTAATTATATTGACCGTTGAATCCGATGAGCCATCGTCGCAAGCGATTAATTCACATGGAAGCATCGTTTGACTAGCAATGCTTTCGAGCTGTTCTTTCAAGTACCGCTCACCGTTGTAGGTGCACATGGCAACGGATATGGTGCCGAATGGTTTCGCCCTCATCTCGCCCTCAACTCCTGAACATGGAGGTCCGCAATCGGGACAGCACTACTTCTATTCATGCAAATCCTCACGCGTTTCAGACAATAGAAATAGACCAAGATATAGAGGCCGAGGTAGATGTATCCCATGACATAGCGATAATGGTCGTCAAATGTGCTAAACATCAATGGATCGCTAAGGTAGGCTAAAAAAAATGCAGCAATCTGTCCTCCGCGAACAGCAGCATGAAACAAGCGGCCTTCAACCAAGCCAAAGATCGCAAACGCCAGAAAGCACCCGACCATGCCAAAGTCCTCGTAATATGGCTTGAAGCACGTATAGACATTTGTCGGAAATGGGACAAAGACAAAGTAATCCGAGGCATTGGGAGGCTTGTATCGAATAAGCTCGAGTCTGGACAACGGAGTAAGAATACCCGCAAATACGGTAGCAGGCTGATCTTGAAATTCTGCCGGATGGTTAACGGCGTAGTCGAATCCCGCGATTGGGCCTGCAATATATTCAAACGCCATGTCCGTTGCTACTTGCAGCCCATTTGAACCTTGAGTTTCTGCCTTCGTCAGGAATGTGATCGCAGTCATTAATAGGATCAAGCCGAATCCTGCCATTCCAATTGGCAGAGCGATCCTGGTAAAGTGTCGGTTCTTTCTTCGTAACAAAACGAGGCACAATGATCCACAGAACGCCTGCATAAGAAACGTCCGCCCGGTAAACAGGAGCGAGAGGATAATCAAACACAAAACGCAGATCACATTTGCCCATTTGCGCTTCTCTTTCATAACAAAGAGCAAGAAGGTGAGAACCGAAATGATGAAACTGGTGGTGACAAGTCTATTCATTAGCCAACCACCGTAAGGGCTTGTTCCAGGATCAGTCAAATACAGATCGTTAATCGTGGCACGAAGTCTAATGAAGAACGCGGGAGATAGGGAAATGTGCTCTCCTACGATCTGCTGGACGTCGAAGATGACGATCGGGATAGTCAGAACTGTGTAGCCCAGCAGCAGGAGACGGGCCTGCGGATTGTCCCAAGAATCGAGAAACTCATTCCTTCTATCTGCATTTCTCATTCGGAAGAGCCGTCTGTTCCCGAGTAGACATCCTATACTGAATGACGTCACGCCTCCGACCAGAATGCCGACTGTTTTCCATCCAAGCAGCCGAATCTCAACTGGACAAAAGATATAAACTACAGTCACAGCAGCCCAGATCGCCGCGAAGGTGAATGCTGGGTAGAGTACGTCGCGACCTCCAACCACATAATTAAGATAAGACAGCGTTAGCAGGCCCAACAGCAACATGCCGACTGGAGACAGATTCGCTGCCTGCCACAGCAATAGGAGGATCGCCGCTACGAGGACGCCGATCGTCTGCGGGAGGATCGAATGATCGCGATGAGGCAGTTCCATAGGAGGGTCCGTCGTGCGTTACGTGCGACTATGAAGACGATTGGAGCCGGTCCGACTTGTTCCAATCGGCCATCCGATGTTTACGGGAATAGAACAGCCTGCGGCCGAGGAACCGTAAACCCACCTTGAAATACGGCGGCGATGCGCGCTGCCTTGCAAGTTTCACTGCAAAACGGTAGGCGAGCTTTAAAAGCAAAACTACTCTTTCTATTCTTCCCAAACACTCGTCATAGAAAGCCTCTTCTGCCTGATGGATACTTTCATATCTGCCCGGCGTTGTTCTGTTCATCAAATCGGAAACGGACGCCTCATGCTCCACGCGAATGTCTCCGGCGATAAAGACCCGCAAGTTCCTGGATTGAAGCCGGTAGAACAAGAGCACATCGCTGAAATCCATCCAGTATCTAGGGTCGTACCCGCCAATAGTCCTGAGCGCGCTGACCCTGAGCGTCGATGCCGAATTCACGGCCAGGGTCAATTTCTCCATCGAGATGCCGCCAAAGTCATCTGGAAAGTGTTTCCATTCCAGCCAACGTTTCCTGGGAATGCTTGGTGATATCACTATTCCATCACCAAAGATATGTGGGACAATCGCTGCAACTTCAGTAGTGGGCGCCACCAATTTTATCGTGGCGCAGAGCTTGCACAAAAAGTCAGCTGGAAGGGCGGTGTCTTGATCCAGCGTAAGCAACCAGTCAAAACCTTCTTGATCGGCAATATCCAAGGCATAGTTATAGGCCTTGGCCAAACCACCGTTGTCTGGGTCTGCTTTGTAACGCACGTGAGCAGGCAACTCGCCAGGATCCTGGCCCCCTGGCGTGTTGTCATAAAGCAAAATAGAGACGTCCTCCTGCCCGCGCTGGAAATGCGACCTCGCTGTTTGCAGGCTATTCAGCGTCACAGACTCGCTTGATGGCATCTTGTACAGGACGACGACAACAAGCAGCCTGAAGCGTTCGGCGCCTAAATCGCGTTGTTCACTTTCAGCCATTATTCGGTTCTCGCCTGTGATCGCTCGAATTGCAAGCAGTTATGCCTGAGTTCCACCGTCCGTTGCGACGTTGGAGTATTGCTGGGACGGTCGAGAAGTTCAGTCGTGAAGCGTCGGACCACTGTACTTTCCGCAATACCCATGTTCCTCATCGTTATTCAGGAGCAGATGCCAGCGAATGAATAGCCAGTAGACAACTCCGAGTAGAGCATCGGTGGCAAGACTTGACCAGGACGCGCCTAACCAACCATGAGTGGGGATCAGCCAGAGGTTAAGCGCAAAGTTTAATCCGGCAATGACCAATTGAAATCCCGTTCGATAATGCTGAAACCCTGCGGCGGTTAGCATGCTTCCTAGGATGAGGTGTGCGCTTCGGAGCAAAGGCAACAGCGCCAGCCACCGCAAGGCGAGGACACTTTCCGCGAAGCCCCGCCCCAAAAGGAGTGGCAGCAAAGGTGCTGCTGCGAAGAGCGCGATCGTCATTAAGGCCCCGACTAGGAGACTTCTTTTCAATAGAGAGTTCCCGTACTGCACCAAGCCTCTGAATCCGCTGGCTCTGTGCTGGAACAACCGGGGCAGCGCGGCCATCTCGATCGAGAAGGCCGGCATCGTAGCTATGTTGACGACGCGGTAGGCGACGCTGTATATCCCGTTAGCCGCGTTCATTCCGTAATGGCTCAACATCGTTTTGTCGAAATCGTTATAAATCGAACTCGCCGAGCCAGCTAGGGAAAATGCGGACCCTTCGCCCATCCTCTGGAAAGCAAGCCGTAACGAGAAGCGTGGCAATCCCAGTTGTCTTGTTACCAGCAAAACTGTTCCTGCGCAAAGGACGGCAGACACTGCCAGATTCGCCATTGCCCACTGTCCGGCTGTCGCGTGGGAGTTGAACATCCAAAGGGTCAAGGCTGTGAAGAAGCGAAGCAGGTTGTTTACCGCGCTTATCAGAATCATCCTGCGAGGCATCTCATAGGTCTGAAAGACCTGAGAAATAGCGCCGGTGATGGAAGAGCAGAAGCACTCGGAGATGGCCAGGGGAACGACGATGGCGGTGCTGCCGGCATGCAGGATATGGGAGGCTGACAACCCAAGTACAGCGATCAGAATTGCCGACACGGCCCCAGTAGACAGCAAAATGTTGCCAAAATACAGGCCGTGCTGGGCGCGGTCGGTCGTTACGTACCGCATGAAGATCATCCCTGACCCGAGCGCCCCGTACGGAGCAACGATCAGTACGAACGCAGTAGCCCCGGCGAGAATCCCATATTCAGTAACCCCCAGCAGCCTAGAAAGGACGACGAAGTATCCGGCGAGCAGGAAAGTATTCAAGCCCTGACCAAGAAGCATCCAACTGGCATTGCGCGCCAGTGGGCTGGAATAGATCCGTCGCCATTCCGCAGTGATTCCCATTAGGGGCACATTCGATTCCATCCAGTTGAGCGAGCCTCGCACAAGTTACGGAAAGACGCCAAAACGCGCGGCTTACTTCTGCAAGTCCCATCACTGTTGAAGCGGGTTGAAAGGCGACGTAGTGGCGGTTGGGCGGTGGTGGAAACGTGGTCCGCGCATAAATTCTGCCTCAATCGCACGGGCAGATTCAAAGCAAAGCACAGAAATGGCTTCAGGCTTTCATGTCGCTTTTGGTTGTAAGGGCGTATTTGAAGATTTGAAGCTGCCTGGCTGTGCGCGGATCGGATTGCAGAAGCTCCTTCCACCAAAGCAGCAGCACCATGAGACATGCTGCGAAAAAGCCAGTCGCAGTGAAGAGAACAGTCAAAAGGGCGCGTTTCGGCGAAGCTTTTCTATCCGGCTCAACCGCCGGTTCCACCACCTGGATGGTCGTGGCTTCCTTGGATTCATCGAGCTTGGCTGCGTCGTATTGTTTCATTAGCATGTCGTATAGGGCCTGCTGATATTGCAGTTCGTGCTCGGCGTGAAGATATTCCAGACCTGCGCTGGGAACATTTCCAAGTCCAAGACCGGCAATTCCCGGCGCGTGGTTGCTCTGTTCCAGTTGCGCCTCTTCGGACTGGAGAGAGGTCAGTTCTTTCTCTGCCAATTGCACTTCGGGGTTTTGCTCCGTCGAATACGAACGAAGCGCCTGAACCTCAACCTGTTTGGCTGCGACCTGCGCACGAAGGGCGGCAAGGCCTTCGATCATAGCTTTGGCTTGCGCGTCCAACTGGACAAGTCCTTTTTGCTGCTGAACCTGCTGGAATGCAAGCGCGGCTGCGACCAACCCTTCCTTGGCCTGCTTCAACTGTTCCTCGTAGAAGAGCCGGCGCTGCGAGGCTTCGGTTACCGCAAGGGTCTTTGTGAGATTGCGGAGTTCGTCGGTGTATTCGTTCGCCATCTCAGCGACGCGTTTCTTATCCTTATCCGTGACAGAGACGGCGATGAATCCGCTCTTTTCAGAGGTAACATCGGTAAAACCTGCCAGCTTCTTGCGTGCTTCCGTCATATCCTTGGCACGGTATTCTTTTTCGAGATCGAATTTTTTGATGATTGCATCGGCTATGGGCCGTGAAGAAAGCAAACCCACGTATATATCGTTGGGATTCTTCAGTCCCAGTCCACCACCCGCCATCGCAGCCAGGGAGCCGCCGCCAAGGCCGGTCAGTTGGTTCATCAGCATCGTGGCCGACGACTGTGTCTGCTGTGGCGGCATGATTCTTGTAGTTGCCGTGTATCTCACCGGCAATACAAAGCAGAGAACCAGGCCAATCAACGCGGCAGCACCCGTGACTTTTGCGATCAAGCCTTTGCGGTGGGCGAGATGCGTGAACACTTCGATCAGACTGACTTCATAGCCATCGCCGGGCGCCTTCGGTGCGGTGATGCCGTCCATTGTCGCTGCCGTTTCTTCGGTGGAATAGTTTTTCTCTGTCATCGCTATCGCCATTATGGGAGCACCGATGCAAGCACGGCGCCCGTCATGGCAGCGCCCGAGATAATTTGGGCGTAACTTGCAAAGTTCTGGAGTGCGTTTGAAGTTTTGAGCTTTTGCGGGACGACAATTGTATCTCCAGGAAACATCGTTAAGTTCTCAAAGTTGCCGTGAGTGTGATTGTTCCGGCTTTGCCGACTGATTACCGTTCCATCGGCGCGGATCACGAAAATGCGCTTTCCGTCCGCCTCCCTTGCCGGACCACCGGCTGCGTCGAGATAGGCGCTGAGCCGATTTCCATGTTCAAAACGGAAGGCATTCGCATTGTATACAGCACCGCTTATCTGAACAGTGGCGGGCTGTGGCGGAATATAGAAGGCATCTCCATCTTCAAGTGGAAAGTTCGGGATATCCTCGACGGTTGCAGCTCCTGGCTTCATTCCCAGAACGATCCGGCCCGTCGGCTGGATTGCAGAGATTCTCGCGATTGCAGCCTGCTGCAAGCCCAGTTGTGCCTGCTGGTCGGCCGTGGTCTGACCGGTTGTCGGAGTGGCATTCGCATATTTGGAAACGAGTTCCGTTTGCATCTGTTCGGAGGCTTTCTTGAGTTCTTTCTCCTGTGCGAGACGCGTCGACACGCGGGTAAGTATGGAGGCGTAGAGATATGAGTGCGGCGTAAGGCCTCCGGCCCTTTCAATAACTTCTCTCAAGGTGTCGCCGGGATTGACTCGGTACACGCCCGACGCGTTGACCTCTCCACCCACCCGGACAAAGGAAGCGTGCTTTTCCATCGGCAATTCGAGATCTGCCCGCGAGAAGATAGTGACCACGTCTCCGGGCTTCAATGGTTGGTTGTCGGTAGCTGCGGAATTATCAAGAGCATTGCCGAGGTTGAATGGGATCAGACGCGTGCTCAGATCTCGCTCGTCGAGACGCTCGATCAGCGCATATTCCCAATTGATCTCTGCCGTGTTCTTGCCGATGGAGGAAACCGTCTTGGAACCCGCGCCTTCCGGCTGATCGGGGCCGGGGCTCCCAAAGGAATCCGTGCGTGGATTCCCCAACGCATCCGTGCGTGGATT
>CZKZ01000035.1_pt1 | contig 18214 bp, 12 predicted proteins | sample 1122171 | NCBI WGS metagenome assembly CZKZ01 (sample SAMEA3539301, study PRJEB10725) | soil metagenome | biome: tundra; feature: field; material: soil | place: USA | collected 2010-05 | depth 0.15 m
CTCAGGTAGTCCGCGACCGCGCGATAGTTCACCGGCTCGTCCATGCAGATATTGAACGTCTGCTGTCGCGCCCTGGGGTGATCGAGCGCCAGAATCATGGCCTCGACAAGGTCGCTGACGTGGACGAAATTCCGGCTCACTGGGTTACCCTGTGGATCGAGCATCAATGGTACGGTGTTGGACATGAGATACTCGCGGGCTGTTTCAGCGTCTACCAACTCGCACCAGCGCGGACCTCCGAAGACGTCTTCGCCGAATGTGAGCGCGTATTTGAAATCGTCCCTCTCCATGATCCACGGAGCACGTAGGCAACACCCTGACAAGTCGTATTGAACGAAATATTGCTCCAGCACGACTTCTTCCAGAACTTTTGAAAGCGCGTAGCAGCCGGGATAGGCCGTGTGCTTCTGCTGTTCCGTGACTGGAATCGGGTGCGGGTAAAAGAAATGGCCTATGGCGGCATCGCCTCCGATAAGAATGATTTGCTGAAAGGATTTGCTGAGGCGGCACTCCTCCAGCAGCCAAAACAGGCCTTTCACCGTGACATCGATGACGCTCTCTTCAGTCTCCTTGCAGGTGGCGCAATGAACGACGTGCGTGATTCCATTCATGGCGGTACGCACAACTTCGCGGTCGGAGATGCTTCCGCTCACAACCTCCAAATGCTCCTGAGGTTCAAGACGGCGGTTGTGACAGAGCGCGCGAATCGTGACGTCTTTGGAGTCGACGTCGTTGAGCATGCGGCGAATGAAATGACTGCCCACTTTGCCCGTCGCGCCGGTTACCAGGATGTGCTTCATACGTTCCGCCTTGCTACCGGGACCCGCATGGGGCCGGTTTGTTTTTGGTCACTATGCTTGATCGTGAAAGCAAGGATACTATTGCGGATTAGTTGCTGGATACAGGGGAATGCTGTCGCGGGCGTGATGTTCGACACATGGTCAACTTACGGCGTCGTGGATTTTTGGCGCGTTTGCGGGGCTGGCGCTGGCGGCGGTGGGTCTGTACAGCGTCGTCTCCCACACCGTGGCGCAACGAACAAACGAGTTTAGGATTCGCATGGCATTGGGCGCAGGGAAATTCCAACGATCCGGCGATATTGCTGGAGGGGACACTGGTTCTTGTTCTGGCTGCGGGAGTCGCCTGTGCACTGCCGGCATTACGGGCGTCGCGTATTGAGCCCATGACGGCGCTGCGGTGCGAGTGAGGCGCCTGGTTGTGGCAACTCCGAACAGACGGGGATGTCGGAGACTACTCGACACGCAATGCGATTACGGGATTGATGGAGGCCGCTCTGCGTGCGGGAATAATGCTGGCAAGTAGCGCGCAGATTGCGAGTGAGGCGATCGCGCCGCCGAGGACAAGCGGATCCCAGCCTTTGACCTCGTACAGCTGCGATGCGATCAGGCGAGCGCATCCGATCGAGGCCGGAATTCCGATCAGCAATCCAATGAGGATCTGAAGGAAAGCGCCTCGTAATACCAGGCGAACCACGCTGCCGCGGTTTGCGCCCATGGCGATGCGCACGCCAATTTCATTGGTGCGGCGTTCGACGCTATAGGCGGTCACTCCATAGAGGCCAACGGCAGCAAGCACCAGTGCCAATATGCCGAAGAGTCCGGTCAACTGTGCAACTGTTCGCTGCTGGTTGAGCCTGCCTGCGACCTGGTCCTGCATGGTGCGCATTTTGATGAGGGTGAGATTTGGGTCGACTTCAGCGAGGGCCCGGCGGATCTGCGGTTCCAGTTCGCCCATACCGCTCGATACCTGGCGGTCGCGCAATTTGAGTACGACGCTTTCAATCAGGTGGGTGCGGTTCTCGATCATCTGTGCCATGGAGTCGTCGTACTGCACGTGTTGCGCCAGTGGCACAAAAAACAGTGGCGGTCTCCAATGACCGCTGGGATCGGTGTAGTTTGCGGTGCGCACAACGCCGACTATTTCATAAGTTCCGCTGTTCTTTACGTCGGTGATTCCGAAGTGCGTGCCGATCGGATCTTCGCCTTGCTTGAAGAACCTGCGCACGAATGCTTCATCTACGACGGCGATTTTGCGGGTAGCCGCCGTGTCCTGGTCTGTTATGCCGCGGCCGCGAACAATCGTCTGGCCCATCGCTTCGAGGTAGCCGGGACCTACGTGATCCCAGGACGACCCACTACTGTCGTCGCCGACATTTGGTATTCCATGGCCCTGGCGGACGATCAGCTCGCCCCAGTTATCAGTGAATGGGGTGTACTGGGCCAGCGTTGCGCTCTGCACTCCTGGGATGCGGGAGAGGCGATCCTGCAGGGCCCGATACGTTGCATCCAGCTTTTCAGTCGAGTAACCGGCGAATGGAGCATTGACGCTAAGGTTCACGCGATCTTCTGATTCGAAGCCGAAGTTCTGATGCTGCATTTTTTGCATGCTGCGGGTCAGCAGGCCTGCTCCTGCGAGCAAAACCAGAGACAACGTAGCCTGCACCACAACCAAGGATTTCTGCGAAAGTGATGAGCTGTCGCGCGTAGTGCGATTGATGCCACGCAGAGCCTCCGCCGGTTGGGCGCGCGAAGTGAACCATGCAGGCGCTACGCCGAAGAGCAAGCCGGTGAGGAGCGACACGCCAAATGCAAAGCCGAGAATGGGCAGAGAAGGCGATGCGTCAATGGGAACGAAGTTCGCGTTGCGGAAGGCCATTGCAACGATGAGCTTCACACCCAGGCAAGCAACGAGTATGCCGGCCGCGCCGCCCATTACGGAGAGCACAACACTCTCGGTGAGCGACTGGAGGATGAGGCGTTTTCTTGAAGCTCCAAGCGCGAGACGGACCGCGGTTTGCGGGCGGCGCGCCGATCCACGCGCCAGCAGCAGGTTGGCGATGTTCGCGCAGGCAATGAGCAACACCAGGCAGCTGACCGCAAGCAGGATGCGCAGGCTGGCCTCGTAATCTCCCTTCATTGCGGCCACGCCGGACCCGGCGGGAATCACGTTGATCTTCTGCTTGGGCAGAATGATTTTGATCTGCGGCAAAAACTGCGGGAACTCCGCACCCAGGTCGGTCACGATCCAATCACGCATGATGGTGGTAAAGCGTGCGGCAAGGCCGTCGGGCTTTGCGCCTGGCCGCAGCCGGCCAATAATGCGCAGCCAGGAATTCGATTGCCTGAGGATGGAGTTCTTCCCCACGATCTGCGGTTCCTGCTGCAGGGGCAGAAAGATATCCGGAGGATCGCTTCGCAGCGTCTCGCCATAAAAGCCCGGAGGAGTAATGCCTACGATCGTGAATGGATGGCCATCGAGCATAAACGTGGAGCCAACGACTTTGGGGTTGGACGCGTATTCCTGCTGCCACATGCGGTTGCTGAGCATTGCAGCCGGCGCGCTTGAAGGCTGATCATCGGCAGGCGTGATTGTGCGGCCTGCATAGGCTTGAATGCCGAAGGTGGAGAAATAGTTTCCCGAGACGTACTCGCCGCGCAATGGCCTCGCTGGCTGGTTGGTTTCGCTCTGCCGCGCGCTGAATTCGGAACTGCCGCCCTGAAACGCAGCAAGCTGTTCGAACTCAGGCGCGGCGGCGATGAAACGCAGATAGAGCTGGTAAGGAAACAGGCCCCAATTATCCTGCGGGCCGCCCTGGACGCAACAGGTGTTGCTGTCGCCCACTCGATAGAGGCTCGCCGGGTCGGCGACCGGCAGGGACTTGAGCATGACGGAGTGGATGAGCGAGAAGATTGCCGTAGTCGCGCCGATGCCCAGCGCCAGCGTGAGCATGGCTGTAAGAGTGAAGATGGGGGACAGACGCATCTGCCGCAAGGCGTATAGGATGTCCCGGCGCAATGTTCGCATCGCAGGCCTCTGACGCTTCATACGGGAAGAGAAGAGCTGTGGTTCCCTGTAATTTGTCGGGCGGAACGATTCGTGTCCAGAGGGATTGATGGTGGGATTTGAATTGGAGAATTTGAAGACGGAGAACCGGGCAATCGCCAACTGTTCGGGTTGAGGCGAAAAGGGAAGCAACTAAGAGCTATAGATAGGTGGATCTATCCCAGGTTAGGCGCGGAAAGGCTGCGCCGAACCCGGGGCACCCAGTTTTGACTGAGGCTGCTAGAGCGCGGTTTCGCCGCGTTCGTCGTTGCGGATGCGGATGGCTTCGTCGATGCGGCTCACGAAAATCTTTCCGTCGCCGATGCGGCCGGTGCGGGCGGCGCCGATGATGGCTTGAATGGCTTTCTCCTTCAACTCGTCGTGAAGAACCAGCTCGATCTTCACCTTGGGAAGAAGATCGACCGTGTATTCACGGCCGCGATAAAACTCGGTATGGCCCTTCTGTCGGCCATGGCCGCGGGCTTCGAGAATGGTCATGCCTTCGATGCCTGCTTCGAGCAGCGCATCTTTGACGGCGTCCAGCTTGGAGGGCTGGAGAACGGCTTCAATCTTGAGCATATGCAAAATGCCTCGTTTGACAGCGTATCAGGCGGAGCGGGGGGCTGGCCGCAATCCGCCTAAAGTTTTTTCAGGACCGGGAACAAGGTTGGACCACAGGTCAGGAATTGAGGTCGTAGCCTTCCTCGCCGTGCTGGGAGAGATCGAGGCCGGCGGATTCGTGTTCGGGAGAGACGCGCAGGCCGATGATCCGGTCGACGACGAAGAGCAGGACCAGCGTTCCGACGATGGAGATGCTCCAGGCAACGGCCACGCCGCCTAGTTGGTTGAGGACCTGCCCCCAGTGTCCGTCGATGGCGCCAGTGGGGACGTCTTTGCCGTAGATGGCGTTGATGGCGCGGGTGGCGAAGAGGCCGGTGAGCAAGGCGCCCAGGGTTCCGCCGGCTCCGTGCACGCCGAAGGCGTCGAGCGAGTCGTCGTAGCGGAACATGCTCTTTACCTTGAAGACCATGAAGGAGCAGAAGAAGCCCGCGATGATGCCAATGAGCAAGGCCGGGAAGGGCTGAACAAAGCCGGAGGCGGGGGTGATGGCGACCAGTCCGGCGACCGCGCCGGAGATGGCGCCGAGTGCAGTGGGCTTGCCGTTGTGGAACCACTCGAAGATTGTCCAGCCAACGGCGGCAGCGGCGGCGGCGAAGTGGGTATTAACAAAGGCACTGGTGGCTAGGGGGCTGGCGGCCAGTGCGCTGCCGGCGTTGAAGCCGAACCAGCCTACCCACAGCAGGCACGCTCCGATGAAGCTGAGCACCATGGAGTGAGGGGGCATGTTGGTCTGCGGGTAGCCGATGCGCTTGCCGAGGTAGATGCAGGTGACCAGGGCGGAGACGCCGCTGGTGACGTGGACTACGGTGCCACCGGCAAAATCGAGGCTGGGAATGCGGCCGCCAGTGGCGTTAAGCAGTCCACCGACGCCCCAGACCATGTGAGCCATGGGGCAGTAGACAAAAATGGACCAGAGGGAAAGATAGAGCGCCATGGCGCTGAACTTCATGCGCTCGGCAAAGGCGCCGGTGATGAGGGCCGGGGTAATGATCGCGAACATGAGTTGGTAGATCATGTAGGTCTGTTCGGGAATGGTGGCGGCGTAATCGGTGTTGGGGGTAAGGCCGACGCCGCGCAGGAAAAGATGCTCAAAGCCGCCGATGAAGGCGTTGCCGTGGCCAAAGGCCAGCGAGTAACCGCAGACAGCCCAAATGACGGTGACCAGGCCCATCATGGCGAAGCTTTGCATCATGGTGCCGAGGATGTTCTTCTTGCGAACAAGGCCGCCGTAGAAGAGAGCGAGCCCGGGGCCGGTCATGAGCAGGACGAGTGCGGCGGAGACCAGCATCCATGCGTTGTCACCGCTGGCCTGGGCGTTCTGGACCGCCTGCTGAAGGGCAGCAATCTGCGCCTGCGTCACCGGGGCCTGAGCGGCGGGGATTGAGGCAGTCGATTGGGCCAGGGCAACAGCAGGAAATGCGATCAGGGCGGGCAGGATTGTTAGGCGTACTGTACGTCTAGGCATGATGATTCGGCTCCGAAAAAGTCATCTGCAAAAGGCGTCCGTTTTGGGGAGGCTCGGACGAGGAACAGTTTTAAATTCTTTGCGATAAGCCGCTAAATCGTGAAGCTTCGACGTCTGCTCGCAAGAAGCCGGGGACCGCAGTTAGAGCATTTTCGGAATAAACGTAGACTTCTTAAGAGCATTGAAAGGTGGCTATTTCTTAAGGAAAAAGCCACTTAGCATAGTGCCTTCGGTCTACACCAATTCCGAAAATGCTATAGCCGGTCAATGGACAAGGAATACGGGATACATGAAGGATAATTGCGCTTTCATAGCATTCTCATAAAGACTGGAGAATTACGCAAGTTTCTTGATTTTCTTGATGGGATTATTACGAGCGAAATGATAACTACGCGAGGGCTGAAAGAACGGAGAACCGCGATGAAAGGGATGCGCAGCGGATGGCTGATTGGGTTTTGTGCGGTGCTTTGCGTCGCGATCATCGCGCCGGTCAGGTGCGCGGCTGCGACACGGCATGCGGCGCGCTGCCGCAGGATTTTGCTGACAGGTGAGGTGAATGCCGGGCAGGAGTGGAAGGCGGCCTTGGGCCAGGGGTGGGTGTTCAGGGTGGTGCCAATTCATCCGGGAAAAACTGGATACAGCGGCTGGGACCTGGTAGTGGACCGGGAACAATCTGCCGGATATCCTGACGCACTGCTTGTGGCCACGCCGCCGTATTACTCCATCAGTGAACGCGAGGTGGGAACGACGTTTGGACTGCGGGCTCAGGATGCGATGGGCTGGAACCCACGGAGCTTTCACTTTCTGACCGATCCCGATGCGTTGCGTGAAGGCCAGAAACAGTTTCGAGCTTTGGGTGGAACAAAGATCTGGACCGAGGCGCCGGTGGCGAGCAGCCGGGAGCATGAGGCGGAACAACGATTGCTTGAAATCAATCGGAGTGCGTCGGCAGGGCAGCTTCGGATTCTGAACGCAAGGTTCACGCCTGGAATTGCCGATGCGGCACCCTTCGCGCGGAAATGGGCGCTTCAATCGGCAAAGACTCCCCATACCATCGCGCCCGCAGCCGGAGCAAAGGCCACGCCACTGGGGGAACTGGACTGGATGCGCTTCTCTGTCACTCTGTGGCTTCCGGCGGGATGGAAGGCCCCCGAAGGGCTCCGTGCTCCGCTTGCGGCCTGTTCGGAATAAGAAGATTCCGAACCAGGAATCAGGGAACCTGGATGGGAAGTTGACGCGCAAAATCCGAAGGTGAGCGATTCTGACCATTTAATCAAAGCGGGAGTAGAGCTATATTGGAAGCATGGCTGTTGCGGCTGAGCGGGATCACTATCTCTTTGGGGCGCTGGAGAGCAGCGCGAAAAATCGCATCAAGCTGAAGGAAGCGAGCTACGGCTACGAAGAGCCGGAGGGCGTCTTTCTGACCTCGATGGATTATGCCGTGAACTGGATTCGCAAGAATTCTGTGTGGCCCATGACTTTTGGACTGGCCTGCTGTGCAATCGAGATGATGTCGATGGGGGCGTCACGGTTTGATATAGCGCGGTTTGGCGCGGAGGTGTTTCGCCCTTCGCCGCGGCAGTCCGACCTGATGGTGGTTGCCGGACGGGTATCGCAGAAGATGGCGCCAGTGCTAAGGCGTCTCTACGATCAGATGCCGGAACCGAAGTGGGTGATTTCGATGGGCGCCTGTGCGACTTCAGGCGGAGTCTTCAACAATTACGCGCTGGTGCAGGGCGTTAACCAAGTGGTTCCCGTAGACGTGTATGTACCGGGGTGCCCACCGCGCCCGGAGCAACTGATTTACGCAATCACGCTTCTACAGGAAAAGATTCAACGGGAACGTCGCAGCCTTCTGAAGACCCTGAATATGGGGTGAGCTGCGGTCTTCGATGTTAGTAACTGGGGAGTGAGTTACCTGAGTAATAAAAAAGTAATCTGCGTAGCAATCTGCGAAAGATTAAGGCATCGGAGCTGGCAGATTTAGCAGTATGTAAATCGGGTAACTCGTTGTAAAAAGTATTTTGGGGGTAAACGTACTATGGTACGTTTAAAGGTGCTGTAATGCGTCCGGAGCCTCGCAAATGTTGCGGAGTCACCCGGTCCGAGCCGGAGTATGTGCTCGCTAGCAGCCATTTTCCATTTAGTACATCAGCTTTATTGCGGAGGATAAACGCATGCATGCTCGTGTTTTAAAATCTGTCAGCCGGTTTCTATTCCTGGCGCTTGTAGCATTGATTCCTGTTGCCTTGAGTGCCCAGGCCACAGCCACATCGACCGGAAAGCCAACATGGAATGACTCACCATCGAGGTGGGACATTTTTGCAGGTTACAGCTATCTTGCTCCTCGAGGAACAGTAGTAACTCCACTTCCTGGTGGCGCAACAGTTTCGGCCAACTACAATGCTGTCAATCTTGGCGGCCTGTTCAGCGGCGCGTACTACTTTAATAATCACATTGGCGCGCAGGTGGAATTCGGCCTTCATGAATGGGGCACGGGCAATCCTTACCCGAACAACATTGGCAAGCACGGCAACGACGATGGCTTCCTTACCTTTGCCGGTGGTTTGATCGCGCGTTTTCCGAACGGGAACATTACACCGTTTGTCCATGGATTGGTGGGAACAGCGCAGGTAAACGGCCCGTATTTCAATCCCAACAAGTGGGGCCCTGCTCTCACTGTGGGCGGCGGTATGGACTATGAGACGCCGTTTCTGAACCATCGCCTGGCATTTCGCCTCTTCCAGGCCGATTACGAGTACATGCACGCGAACTTCGGACCAGGCACCTTGGGCGGCCGCGCCAACATCAACGCAGCACGGTTGAGCACTGGCTTCGTTATCCATGTCGGCACCATCACGCCACCTCCGCCTGTGACCCTGGCATGCTCGGCCAGCCCTCAATCAGTCTTCCCCGGCGAACCGATTACGGTGACCGCGACAGCCGGCGACCTGCTTCCCAAGATGAACGTGATTTATTCATGGAGCGGATCAGGCGCGACGGGCAATGGCACCACGGCCACGATTGCAACGACCACCATGGATCCCGGCAACTATACGGTGACCGGAACAGTGAAGGAAGGCAAGAACGGCAAGGAAGGCTTGAAGCCTGGCCAGACCGCGAATTGCACCGCGAGCTTCACAGTGAAGGCCTTCGAGCCGCCGACCATCAGCTGCACGGCCAACCCCAGCACCATCAAGCCCGGGGAAACCAGCACGATTACCTGCACTGGTATGAGCCCGCAGAATCGTCCGCTCACCTACACCTACTCGGCAACGGCCGGCACGGTCACGGGCAGCGGAACAACGGCTGAGTACTCCTCAGTTGGCGCGCCGACCGGCGTAGTTGGCATAACGGGCAACGTATCAGACGACAAGGCCCACACGGCCAGCTCCAGCACCAACGTCACGATCGTCGCACCGGTTATTCCGCCGGCTCCGCACACCCAGGCACTGTGCTCGATCAACTTCTCGACCGACAAGAAGCGGCCGACGCGCGTTGACAACGAAGCCAAGGCCTGCCTGGACGAAGTTGCCCTTGATCTGCAGCGTCAGGCGGACGCAAAGGCAGTCGTCGTCGGCGAGTCGAACGGCAAGGAGAAGGACATAACCGCGAAACAGCAGAAGGTGGCCCTGAAGCACAAGAGAGCCAAGGTTACGTTGTTCGATGCGCAGCGCGCCGTGAACGCCAAGGACTACTTGGTGACCGAGAAGGGTATTGATGCCTCGCGCGTCAGCACCATGACCGGCACAACCGATGGGCAGACGGTGGAAGATTACCTGGTGCCCGCTGGTGCAACCTTTACAGGCGATGTGCAGGGAACCACGCCGGTGGACGAGTCGACTGTGAAGCCGGAAGTCCGCAAGGCGCTGCCCCAAAGGCATCCGTCAAGGAAGCACGCAGCAGCCAAGTAGACCTACCGGTTTCGACCGGAACTTAACCGCCAAGTCAGGCCTCTCATCTATAAAGGACGGGAGGCCTGATGAAAGCAAGAAGATGCGAATCCTCCTGCAACCATTCGAGGCTGACCGGGAAGCCGGTTGGCCTTTTTGGTTTTATGCACGATTTTTTGCCGTCTCTTTCATTTGCCTGGGAGCTCACTGCTTGAATAGTTGTTTGAGGATTTTTCTCCATCTCTGCGGCCAGCGCCGGGTTCTGGCGCTGACTCTAGTTTATGGATTTTGCGGGCCACGCCTTTGGGCGCAGCAGGCGTCGAATGCGGCGGTCGCGAATGTTGTGCCTTGGAACGCTGTGGGGCCGGCTGGCGGCGATGCGCGCGCGATTACGGCTGTGCCCGGCCAGCCCAGCCATCTCTACCTGGGGACAACCAGCAGTTGGCTTTACGAGTCGCTGGACGCAGGTGTCACATGGCATCGGCTAGTGAAGCTGGATACGGCGGACGACCTGATTCTGGACCACATCGTTGTGGACTCCGCAGATCCGGCCACGATCTTCGTGGCCGCATGGAAACGCGCCGATGGCGGCCTGTGGGTAAGCCATGACCGGGGCAGGAAATGGAGTGAGGTCGCGGGCCTGCATGGTAAGTCGATTCGCGCCTTTGTGCAGGCGCCCTCCAATCCCAAATTGCTTTTTGCGGGAACGCTTGAAGGGATTTTTCGGTCAACCGATGCGGGCGCGACATGGGAACAGATCAGCGAGAAGGGCAGCCGCGAGATACACGAGGTGGAGTCGCTGGCCGTGGATCCTTCGAACCCGGACATCGTTTATGCCGGCACGTGGCATCTGCCCTGGAAGACCAGCGATGGTGGCAAAAGCTGGCACAACATTAAGCAGGGCCTGATCGACGACTCGGATGTGTTCTCGATCATCCTCGATCCGGTCAAGCCGAATACGGTGTTTCTGAGCGCGTGCAGCGGAATCTACAAAAGCGAAACTGCCGGCGTGCGGTTCCGCAAGATCGAGGGAATTCCCTCCACCGCGCGGCGGACGCGAGTTCTGAAACAGGACGCCGCGAATCGGCAGATTGTGTATGCGGGAACGACTGAAGGGCTCTACAAAACCGAGAATGGCGGCAGGACCTTCAATCGGCTTACCGGACCTGACGTGATCGTGAACGATGTCTTCGTGGATCCGCGGGATTCGAATCACGTGCTGCTGGCTACCGATCGCGGCGGAGTGTTGGTGAGTATGGACGCGGGAGCGAGCTTTGCTGCGTCGAATGAGGGAATCTCAGAACGCAAGGTGACGGCGCTGCTGGTAGACCGCGGCAATCCTGCAAAGCTGTATGCAGGCGTTGTCAACGACAAGAACTATGGCGGCGTGTTCGTCTCGACCAACGGCGGCGCTGCCTGGCAGCAGATCCCTGCAGGTCTCGACGGGCGCGACATATTTGCATTCGGGCAGACGAAGGATGGAATGCTGCTGGCCGGCACCAGTCACGGAATCTTTGCGTTGGATCCTCCCGCGCCAGCCGATCCAGCAGCCGGCACTCCGAGTTCCGCTTTGATATGGGAGCCGCGAAACACGATCGCCAACACGATCACGAAAGTCTCCACCGAGACTTACCTGAGAACCAAGGTCAACGTGGAGAAGCAAGTGAAGGCTCCGGTTATCGAGTTGGAGAGTCGCGTGAACGCACTTGACGTCTCCAGTGATGCATGGCTCGCAGCTACGACGCTTGGGCTGCTGACCAGCCGCGACCAGGGCGCCAGTTGGCAGGGTGGTCCGGTGTTGGGAATGGGCGAGTACTTGTCGGTGACAGTGCATGGAGACCTGATGGCGGCGGCGCGGACCGACGGTGCGGTGCTGTCAAAGGATGGCGGCAAGACCTGGTGGCCAATAGGACTTCCCACCATGTTGACCAGGATTCATCGGGTGGTTTTTGCTCCGGATGGGACATTGTGGCTGGGGGCGCGGGAAGGGGTCTACTTCTCGAAGGACCAGGGCAAAACCTGGCTTTGGATCGGGCGGCTTCCATTTCGGGATATAGACGACCTGGAATATGACACAACGCGGAACAGGGTGTTGGTGAGTTCGCGGACCAACGACCAGGTGTATTCGATCGATCCAAAAACGATGACGTGGAAGTGGTGGCGCACGGGCTACCGCGTTGCCTTGATTCGCGTTGCAGGCGACCGGCTGGTGGCGGCCTCGCTCGATGATGGAGTGCTGGTGGAGCCCCAGGCAGCAACAGAAGGTCGATAAAAGCAGGGGTTAGGGATTAGGAACCGGGAGCAGTTCTCATCGGGGCGAGGACATATTTCTGTATCATAGATGCATGAGCGTTGCGACCCTGGATTCCCGCGAACAGAGCTCCTTTCGGAGTCATGACCCACGGCTGAAGCCGATTGCCGCCAAGGTGCTTGCTGGCGAGCGGCTGGACGTTGCCGATGGACTGGCGCTCTACGGCTCATCGGACGTGCTGGCCGTAGGCTGGCTGGCCAACTACGTGCGCGAGCGAATGCACGCCGACATTACTTATTTCAATGTGAATCGCCACATCAACCCGACAAATGTTTGTGTCGCGGCGTGCAAGCTATGCGCGTTCGGCCGCAAGAAGGGCGACCCGGCCGGCTACACGATGGCGCTCGAGGAGGCCTGGGAAACCGCGGCCTCAGGCTACTCCGAGGCGGTGACTGAATTTCACATCGTCGGTGGACTGCACCCGGATTTGCCGCTGGAGTATTTTCTCGACCTGGTGCGCGGGCTCAAGGAACGGTTCCCCAAGGTTCACATCAAGGCATTCACCATGGTGGAAGTGGCCTATCTCGCGCGGCGTGCCAAGCTCACCATCGAGCAGACGTTGGTGAAGTTGCGCGATGCGGGCGTGGATTCGATGCCGGGCGGCGGCGCGGAGATTTTCGCGGCGCGGGTTCGGTCGATTATCTGCGACCACAAGATTGACGGCGAGGAGTGGCTGGAGACGGCGCGGCTGGCTCACAAGCTTGGTTTCAAGTCCAACGCGACAATGCTCTACGGGCACATTGAAAATGATGCTGACCGCGTGGATCACCTGCTGAAGCTGCGTGCAGTGCAGGATGAGACGGGCGGTTTTCAGACCTTCATCCCGCTGGCGTTTCACCCGGAGAACACTGCGCTGGATCATTTGCCGGTGACGACGGGTCTAACCGATATTCGTCAAATTGCAGTGAGCCGATTGCTGCTGGATAATTTCCCGCACATCAAGGCGTACTGGCAGATGATGACGCCAAAGATTGCGCAGATCGCATTGCGGTTTGGCGCGGATGACCTGGATGGAACGGTAATCGAGGAGAAGATTTACCACGATGCCGGCGCGACTACGCCGCAGGGCATGACGCGCAAGGAACTGTGCCGTCTGATTACTGAGGCCGGCCGGGTTCCGGTGGAGCGGGATACGTTGTACCATGCGGTGACGCGTACTGAGGATAGCTTTACGGTTGCGGTTTAGAAAGCTGAGTTTCGACCTGGGCAGATAGAGCGAGTTCAGCACTTCTGACTCGGGTCCCTCTGCAAGAACGATCGCCGATTTGGAGAAAGAGGGTATTCAATGAACGCATTCGGTTCTGCCGCTGTATTCGGGGCATGTCTGGGCTTTCTATGGGGTATAGGATGCTCGCTTGCGGTCATGTATTCGATCTACCTAGCCGGCTATCGCAAGGCGATCAAGGAGTCTCTGGCGAAAGAGCAGCCCGTACGCTACCAGGAAGCGCTCAGAAAGATTGAAGCCAAGAAAGCACGGAAGCAGGCTGCGCGTTTGGCGAAGGCAGAAGAGACTACTGCCGAACCACAGAGCCGCCCTTCATAACAAAACTTACGTGTTCAACCGCTGTGATGTCTTCCAGCGGATTCTCCGTCGAGTTCGATACCCTCTACGACGCGGTAATGCCGACAGTGGATAGATTCAGGTTCGCAGTGTAGAGCGCACTAGTTCTGAGCAACGGACACCGGGGCCTTTTGATTCGCAGTGAAGGTTGTCCACGGGCCGGCAATCATGTCATGCAGAATCGGCTTTTGCCATGCGAACTCAGGGTGCGCAGCTAGAAAAGGCTGGACCTTGAAGTCCTCGCCGCAGGGATGTCCGGCTCTGCCAATGAAGCTCAGCTTTGCGGCCATCTCCGAGTCCATCACCTTGCCAGAAACAGCTCCCGATGGAACAAAGGGTGGATCGCCCCATATCTTCTCGCCAATCGGCGAGGTGTCCTCATGGCCGCAGAGGCTGCGTTTGCCGGCATCGATTTTGTGTTCGTAGCTGTCGTAGTGTTCTGACAGGTACGCTTCCGCGAGCGCCGCATCCAGCTTGCCGTAGTGCTCCTTCACAAATTGCTCGGCGCGAATGTGGCGCGCATTCATTGAAGGCTCCGGATTGGTGGGATCGAATCCCACAGCATCGTCGCGAATCAGATCGGGATCGGCGGCAAAATTCGACGACACGAAGGAGCCATCTTTCTTCTTTGTCAGCGGAGTGTGGCGCAAGCCGAGTTCGAGGTAGCCGATTTCGCCAGTCTTGCGATCGCCGATGAGCCACGAATTTGCATAGCCGCCGTTGTTGCCCTTGCGCATGATGGCTGCGTACTCATCAATTGACGTGGCATACTGCATTGCCTTGCGCGAGCGGTCGAACTCCGGCGTTCCATTCACATCGAATCCTTTGGTCATCGGCAACGTGGTTTCTGTAATCATGAGTCCGCCTGCGTTCACGCCGAAGTCGTCCTGGCTGGTGATCATGCCCGGCGAGCCATCCATCAGCAAATGCTGTCCGCTCGCTGGCACGATATCGAAGACCGTGGTCCAACGTTCGCCCTCTGCGTAAGAGGACCAGTTGCTGTGAGCGATCACGATCTTTCCATCCGCCGTTGCCGATCCGGTAGCGATCAACGCGCTACACTTGCCAGGCGCTACGGCGGCGGGGGGATTCGGCTTTTTCTCTTGCGCATTCAGCACGGGCAGATAGTAGTCGCGCAGCTCAATCTCGCCGTTGAGCGCGACAACGTCCCACAGATCGAGCGTGGATCCCTGTGCGTGCAGGCCTGCGACGATTCCCTTCAGCTCGTCCTGATACTCGGCATCGACGTGCGGCCAAATCACATTCTTTGCGGCCTCACGGAAGAAGCTCCAGTCACGCTGGACGTTATGAGGCATCTCGACCTTATAGACGTTGACGTTGTCTTCAATTTCGCGCGCCAGCAGGTAGCCATGCTGGAAGCCCACCTGCTCCGGCGTGCCTTCAAGATGCACATACGTCCATCCGCCCTCGTTGAACTTGTAGCCGCCCTGCAGGCGGGCATCGGACGCCGCCAATGCCGGGATTGGGGCAGAAGTGGCTGCAATCAGAAGCAGGGCTGTGAGTCGCATGACGATGGCTCCTGGAAATGTGAATTTATGGGGAGACGCGAAAGAGGAAGCCGGTGTGCTCCGTTTCCCCGCCCGGATACTTGAGAGTGTACACGCAGTTGCCCTGCGCCAGAAAAGCGAATGGCAGAGCCGCGGTCCATCCTTTCTGAAATCCTGAGCGTGACGATTCGAAGGAGCCGCATTTTGCAATTCCTGCGAAATGCAGGGTTGGTACGACCCTCAAACCGTCTTACTGCCGAATCACAGAGCCGCCCTTCATAACAAAACTTACGTGTTCCACCGCTGTGATGTCTTCCAGCGGATTGCCGGGGACGGCGACAACGTCAGCGTAATAGCCCGCCTTCAACTCGCCAATCTGGCCCTGCCAACCCAGCACTCTTGCACCTTCAATCATGTCGGCTTGAAGGACCGCGAGCGGCTTCATGCCATAGCGGACCATCAGTTCCATCTCCACTGCTTGCGTCCCGTGCGGGAATGGGCCAACGTCTGAACCCACAGCAAAAGGAATGCCGGCGGCGATCTGCTTTTTGAATTCGTTGATCTTGTAGTCGAGCATCTTGGCCTCTGTTGCGGCCTGGTCCTGTGACTCGCGATGGTGCGCAAAGTAGTCGAAGATGGCGAACGTGGGGATGGCGGGAATGTGCTTTTCGCGCATCAGCTTTATGGTCTCGTCGCTGAGTTGCGTTGCGTGGTCGATGGAGGCGACACCGGCCTGCGCGGCGTAGAGCGTGCCCGGTTCGCCCATGGCGTGCACGCCAACCGCCATGTCCAGGCGACGGGCTTCAGCGACGGCAGCAGATAGTTGCGCCTCTGTGTACTGATATGGGGTGCGCAGTGTACCGTCGATCATTTTGTCGGGGCCGGTCTCATAGATTTTTACGAAGCTGGAACCCTGCTTGTGCTGCTCGCGGATGACCTCGACAAGTTGATCGGCGGAGTTGGCATAGTCGGCGTTGGAGAAGACATGCTGCGCGGGGTTGAAGTCATTGGCGTCTTCGTGGCCACCCATAATGTCGATGGCGTTGCCGCTGATACGCAGGCGAGGGCCAGGGACCAGGCCCTGGTCGATGGCGTCGCGAATGGCGCTGTCGGCAGAGCCCGCGCCTTCGGTTCCCATGTCGCGCTCGGCGGTGAATCCGGCCAGGAGATCAGCCTTGGCTGCCTGCTCGGCGAGGATGGTGCGCCAGGGTACTGATTCCTTGACTGTCTGCAGGTCTTCCGCGCCGGGATGCAGGAAGAGATGAATGTGCGCGTCGATGAGGCCGGGCAGCAGGGTTGTGTCGCCGAGGTCGATGATCTTTGCACCCTGAGGATGCTCGACGGTCTTGCCGACGGCGCGAATGCGCTCGCCCTCAACCAGAATTTCGCCGGGTTGGAGGACGACGCCAGTATCGACCTGGAGCAGGCGGGCCGCGTGGAGGACGATGGGTGCGGAGAGCGGCTGTTGGGCGGCAGCTAATCCCATGAGCAGGGCCGAAGCAAGCGCGAGAGAGGCACACGTGCGAAGCGTCGAAGGAGACTCGAAAAGTTTCCGCATGAATACGACTATGCCGCTGTTGACCACGGCTTGTCGATGGCAAATTGCAGGCGGCCCTGGTCGCGACACCAGTCTCTAGTACGCCCCGATCCCGGTGAGATGCTGGCCGAGGATCAGGGTGTGAATGTCGTGGGTGCCTTCATAGGTTTTCACCGACTCCAGATTCATCATGTGGCGCATGATGGGGTAGTCTTCCGTAATTCCGTTCGCTCCTAGGATGTCGCGTGCCATGCGCGCGCATTCGAGAGCCATCCACACATTGTTGCGCTTGGCCATGGAGATGTGCTGATGGCCTACGGTGCCCGCATCTTTGAGGCGGCCGACATGGAGCGCGAGCAACTGGGCCTTCGAGATCTCGCTGGCCATCCAAACCAGTTTTTCCTGAATAATCTGGTGGCTGGCGATGGGCTGGTCGTGAAATTGTTTCCTGATTTTGGAGTATTGCAGCGCGGTTGAATAGCAGTCCATTGCAGCGCCGATGGCTCCCCAGCTTATGCCGTAGCGCGCCTGGTTGAGGCACATCAGCGGACCCTTCAGACCTCTTGCGCCGGGCAGCATGTTCGCAGCGGGCACATGCACGTCCTGAAGCGTAAGGCCGCTGGTCGAGGATGCGCGGAGGCTCCACTTGCCGTGAACTTCCTGTGCGGAGAAGCCGGGGCGATCGGTCTCGACGAGGAAGCCTCTGACAGAATCATTTCCGCCGTCTGCACCTTCGCCTTCGAGCTTGGCCCAGATCACGGCAACATCGGAGATGGTGCCGGAGGTGATCCACATTTTTTCGCCGTTGAGAATGTACTCGTCGCCGGACTTACGGGCGCGCGTGGTCATCCCTCCCGGATTCGATCCGAAGCCGGGCTCGGTGAGTCCGAAGCAGCCGAGCCTTTTGCCGCTAGCAAGCGCGGAGAGCCAGGTCTGCTTCTGCTCTTCCGAGCCGAAGGTGTAGATGGGGTACATGACCAGGGCCGACTGCACGCTGACAAAGCTACGCAGGCCGGAGTCGCCCCGTTCCAGCTCCTGCATCACCAGGCCGTATTCCACATTCGACATACCGGCGCAGTCGTAGCCCTCGATGGTGGCACCGAAGAAACCCATCTCACCCATGAGCGGTACGAGCTCGCGCGGAAAACGGCCCTCACGGAAGCAATCTTCGATGATGGGAATCAGGTTGTCTTCGACGAAGTCGCGCGCGGTGCGCCGAACAAGGAGTTCGTCTTCGTTGAAGCTGGAGTCGAGATGGAGAAAGTCGAAGTTCTGAAATTTGAAAGCCATTATGCACCTGCCGTTCTTTTGGAACTCAAAACAGGTAAGGCTAACAGATTGAGGACGGGGCCGGAAAGAACACCCTACTCCAGAAACTCGCGCACGAAGGGGTCTTCGGACCTGACTAGGTCGTGGAGGGTGCCGTCGAAAATGAGGCGGCCTTCTTCGAGCATGAGGAATGTGGTGTTGTGGTT
>CZKZ01000270.1_pt1 | contig 17988 bp, 8 predicted proteins | sample 1122171 | NCBI WGS metagenome assembly CZKZ01 (sample SAMEA3539301, study PRJEB10725) | soil metagenome | biome: tundra; feature: field; material: soil | place: USA | collected 2010-05 | depth 0.15 m
TCATGGTCATGCGCGAGCCCCCGTCTAAGCATCTCCTCGGCGCGGGCGTAGTTCTTCTGGGTTGCGTACGCATGCCCTAATTGCGAGTAGGCCGGCCAAAGATCAGGCTTGCTGCGTATCGCCAACTCCAGATGCGGAATCGCTTCCTCGATACGATCTTCGGCCACCAACACGGCGCCAAGTTCTCCGTTGGCCTCGGGATGACCGGGGTCTAGTTCCAATTGCCGCGTCAACTCCATTAGCGAGTGGTCTGCATCGCCATGCTTCCAATAAATGTGACCGAGCCAGAAGTGCACGTCGGGGAGATTCGGTCGAGCCGCAGCAACGGCAAGATACTCCGTGAGTGCTTTGTCATCTTCCTCGCGGTCGGCATAGAGCTGGCCGAGGAGTTGATGCACGTGATAAGAATCCGGCGCTACAACAAGCAGACGGGCAATTTGATCCATGGAGATTTGACGCCGCGTAAAAACCAAGTCATAGCGTGCGGAATAATCGCGGGGATGAATTGCCAGCCAGCGAAGAAGCGCTGCCTCGGCGGCATCAAAGTGATGTTGGTGCAACGCATCCTTCGCCTGGGCAAGTGCATTGACAAACGGCCGTGAGACTGGAGGAGCAAAGGCAAGTTGTTTGTAAGCTCGCTCCGCTGCGTCAAAGTTACCTGACCGCGCGTACAAGGCCGCGAGTGTAACCATTCCTGCGGGAGTTGGCGTCTGCATCGCTTCCAGATCTTCTGCTGCTTTGCGGCATATTCCAAGAAGCACAGCATCTGCGCTATTGCCATTCATTCGGTCATTCGCAGGAAGCCCCAGCGCATCGAGCGCATCGCTCCGGTCTCTTTCCATGGCTTGATTTATCCGGGAGAGGCCCTCTGCTTGTTTTCCGCCAAGAACCAACAACTCTCCACTGCGAGCCAGCACGGCAGCAGAACTCGGTGCTAATGCCGCCGCTTGATCCAACTGCATCTGCGCGGCGTCCAGGTTCGCTTCCTGAAGAAGAACTTCCGCTAGTTCCAGATGCGCGTCCACCGAGTGCGGGTCACGCGCGACGGCACGGCGGAGATGGCCTTCGGCCTTGGTCCAATCGCGATCTGCTGCATACGCACTTGCGTAAATCCGATCGGAGATGGCTGTTCCTGTGGAGTCCCCGAGAAGCTGCTCCGACTGTTGCTTGGCAGCCTTGCCGTAAGCCTCGCCAAGTGCAAACAGCAGATCTGGATCGTCGGGGAATTGCGTAGCGGCCTTGCGCAATTGAAGCAAAGCCGCATCCATTTGTCCTGCATCCCAGAGCGCGGTCCCCAGCCAGCTCTGGCCTGTCTTATCCTTCGGATCAAGTCGTACAGCCTCGCGCAGGTGAGTCACACCCTGCGCCGGGTGGTTCAGTCTCACTTCGTCAATTCCCAGCCAAAGATCCACGCCACGCATTCCGGGCCTTAGCTTGTCAGCCGAAGCAAGAGCCGTTGCGGAATTCTCGAATTCTCCTTGAGCATAGTAGGCGAGCCCCAGGTTTATATAAACCTCGGGCAATCGGGGCTGGAGCCGCAAGACTTGCTGATACTCGGCAACCGCGTCATCAAGCTGCCCGCGTTGCTGTGCCTGCTGCGCGGCAAGGAAGTGTGCCTGCACCTGATCCTGGATCTGCGAATTGGCCACCTGTGCGGCGCCGCCTGACGAGAGCAGGCATGCAATCGGAATTACTAAAGCGAAAGCCAGAAATCGCCGGCTACGGATGCGAAACATGGATTGATAGTAGTTTATCTTCACGTCACTGAATGCCTTTGCGTGATTCTGTCCGCTGATTTTTTCGAATGGAGCGATCATCTTGCTTTCTGGTTTGTGTTGCGCACAAAAAATGAAATTCTCCCGGACCTCGTTGAAGAGGTCCGGGAGTGTTGGTTTTTTCAGGCGTCAAACGCAACAGGGCTGATTTGCTCGGTAGCGTCAGAAGGTAACTCGCAGGGACCCCTGGATGTTTCTCGGGCCATAGGCAAGGCCCCCAGCGTTGCCGAAGTTTGTGTTGGTATTAACCAGCGGGCTGCAGGTTTGTGTCGCCGAAGTGCTGCAACTCACTGACGTGTCAAAGCCGGTGAAGCGGTGTCGGTTGAATAGATCGAAGAACTCCACGCGGAAGTCGGTGTGGACCCGTTCGGTGAACATGGGGATGGCCTTGGTGACGTTGAAGTCCTCGCTCGTGTTGAAGAGTTCGCGTACGCCAAGTGCTTTGGGCGCGTTGCCAAACGTGAAGTTGGCGGCCGGAGTAAAGGCAGCCTGGTTTAGGAGGCGGCTCTTGCCCCAGACATATTTGCCGTTGAGCGCGCCAATCTTCTGTCCGGCAGCGCTGTTGGGACGGCCGTGTGCATTGCCGGTTGCGCCCTCGGGGCCCGCGAAGATGCCCGAAGTCCAGCCCGACGTGGATACGCTGAGTGGGGTGCCGCTTTGGTACTTCTGAACGGCTGCAACCTGCCATCCACCGGCCAGCACGTTGACAGCTCCACTGTGATTGGCAAACTGCTTGCCCTTGCCGAAGGGCAAATCGTAAGTCCAGGCCAGAACAACGCGTTGCGGAATGTCAAACGAGCTGAGAGCCTTCTCGGCCTTCAGATTGTAGACGTTCAGCGCGCCGGCATTCCCGTTCCCTTCCCAGCCGGCCTCGCTCGGATACTCCGAGTCCGCATTGGTCAGGTTTTTTGACCAGCTGTAGCTGGCCAACACTGTCAGCCCAGCGCTGGTACGCTTGGTGACCTGAGCCTGCATGGCGTTGTAAGTGTAATCGCCGAAGGGATCGTCCATGGTTGCTGAATCCACCGAGACGGTTCCATACTGCGGGAAGGGACGCAGGGCCTGAGAAACGGTGCCGGTGAAGCCGGCATAGGGTGCTGCAACTACGCTCTGGCCCGCACACGCTGGGTTGCCGACCTGTGACGTGATGTTCACTTGCAAACATGCGCCGCGGGACAAATTGCTCGGATTGCCCTGGTTGGGGTCATGCAGGAATGACTGCAGGTGGTCGCCATGACCGCCAACGTAGGCCACGTCCACAATGGTCTGGAGGGGTAGCTGGCGCTGAATATCGAGGGTCCAGTTTTGGATGGTCCCGGGGCGGTCTACCTTCGACTCGATGAAGAGGGCGTTGCCCTGCCCGTTCATGACCGTTGGGTCGATGAATGGAGGCAGTTTGCCGGGATAGGCGCTGATCTTCGAGAGCACAGCTACCGGGGTTTGAACGCTGGCCGCTGTGGGGTAGGTGAAGCTGGAGAAGAAGCCCTGGCTGTCGTTCTCGGCGAAGCCACCGACGCGCTGGGTCGAGAAGTAAATCCCATAGCCGGCGCGGATGACGGTGTTCGGATCGACCGAATAGGAGAGGCCCACGCGTGGACCGAAGGCCTTTTTGAAGATTGACTGCGGGGTGCTGCCGCCGAGGCGTCCCGTGCCGCTGCCTTCGAAGACGTAAGCGCCCGGACGGCCGCCTGCCCCTGGGTTCGCGAGGGTTGGGTCCACAAAGGACACACGGTTCTGCGCCTCTGTCACCGGGATTGGTATGTCATAACGCAGGCCAAGGTTGAGTGTGAGCTTGCTGTTGATCTTCCAGTCGTCGGCTGCAAAGACGGCAACATACTTGGCGCGCCATCCGTTGGCCTGGGGAATGGAAATATACGCATTGGAGGCTGCGCCTAGATAGAAGCTGGCGAAGCCAAAGCCTGAGTTGGTGTCAGACGGAGCGCTGGTGGGGCCCTGGGTGAAGTTGAACTGGCCGGCGCTGCCGGTCAGAATATTCAGGTTGAACTGCGCGGCGCGAAATTCGCCGCCGAACCGGAAGCTGTGACGGCCCTTCTGCCAAGAGATCGCGTCGTCATATTGAAAGACGTTGTCGTTAAACGAGCTGGCGCCATCGCTTGGGGTGTTGATGCCATTGCCGGGATAGTTATAGTCGAAGCGAGGAAAGACCTTGTCACCTACGCCCTTGAGGCCGAACTTGGTTGCCCAGTTACCGCCAAATCCGCCGTTGCCCGAGCCCTCGACGCGATGACGGCGAGTGTAGCCGGCGTTGAAGTGGTTGAGCATGGTGGACGAGATAAAGTAGTCATAGCCCAGACGCAGATATTTGTTGCCCTGCGTATTGCCGCCGTCATAAAGCGACCCGAGGCTTTGCGTGCTGATGTAAGGCATGTTTCCGGTGAAGTAACTGGCTGAGATCTTGTTGTGCGCGTTGATGTTCTCGTCGATGCGGACGCTCCACATGTCGGCTTGCTGGTGGTTGGAACTAACATCATTGATGTTGAAGTAAGGGCTGGTGGCGGTGGAGGAGGGCATGACCTTGGAGGCTGCGACAAAGACCGGATCTGCGGCCCCGGTGATTTTGTTGTTTGGATAAGCCTGGCACGGCTTTCCCTGGTTGGCGCCAGTGCAGGTCGAGTAGTCATAAAGGATATGGGCCTGGAAGTTCTGGCCGTTGACGGTCACAGGCGTTAAGAGGGACGAGAAGTCCCCGCCGAGCATGGCCTGCGTGGGCGCCGATAGCAACGATACGCCGCCATTGACTTGCCGGAAGCCCTCGTAATTGAAGAAGAAGAAGGTCTTGTCTTTGCCGTTGTAAAGCCAGGGAACGCGCACCGGCCCGCCAACGCTGGCGCCAAAGTCGTTCTGCGTGTCGAGCGGCTTGGTTGTTGACTTCGGCCCGAAGACGGCGTTTTGGTAATTGTTGAGCCAGCTGTTGGCATCCAGGACGCGGTTCTTGAGCAAATCGTAAGCCGAGCCGTGAAAGGTGTTCGTTCCTTGCTTGGAGGAGAGATTGACCACGCCGCCGCTTGCGCTTCCAAATTGGGCGTCGAAGGTGTTGGTCATGACCTTGAACTCGGCGACGGCCTCGACGCTGAAGCCATAGGTGACCTGCATGTTGGCCGATGCCAGCTCGGTCGTGGAACCGTCCAGAAGAATGTCGCCGCCGCCCTGTTGTCCGCCGCTGAGCTTAAAGGCTCCGGAGGGTGGCGAGGAGGGGTTGTTGGACATGGCGCCGGCGAATCCGGGCGAGAGCGCCGCGAATTCCAGCGGGTTGCGGATCTCGCCGCCGAAGGGCAGCGGAAGCGAATCCAGTACCTGGGGCAACATGGAGAATCCGACATCAGAAGATTCGGACTCCAGGTGCGAGGCGTCGCTCGTAACGGTCACCGTGGCCTCGGCGGAACCAACCTTCAACTGAGCCGTGACGGTGGAAGTGCTGGCGACCTGCACGACGATGCCGACCTGACGGAATGATTGAAAGCCGGTCGCGTTAACTTCCAGTGTGTAAGTTCCCGGAGGGAGTTCGGGAAAAGTGAACAGACCCTCACTGCCAGACGCGCTGTTGTAGGAGCTTCCTGTCTGGGTCTCCGTGAGCACGATGGCTGCACCTTGAACTACGGAGCCATTCGTATCATTTATGGTGCCTGTTAACGTGCCTCTGCCCGATTGGGCAGGAGCTGAATGGCCAGTTACCAAGCCTAACGCCACCAACAGCAACATCAAGAGGCGCCAAGTTTGGCGAGCCCTGGGGTGATTGTGATTCATAGTGTCTCCTTCGAACGTTTGCATGGTTGTTAGGCCTCCATTGTGGTGACGGTGTGGCTGACGACGGGGGAGGTGCTGTTTCCCGCCGCGGCAAGACCCCTGAGGATCTGACCAGCCACCCGGATGGAAAATAACTGCAGTAGTGCAATTACAGGTAGGGCATATTTGAGTGCGGCCACGCCAGATCCCCAGTACGCAATGCCCAGGAATAGAAAGCATCCCAGGCCACGACCAAGAAACAGACCGAATTCGTGGTTGAAGATGTAGGCATACTCGTTGCGACCTTCGATATGGGAGACAACGTCCACTACCTGTAGTTGGATCGGGTAGTAGGCAAGATCCAACAAAGGCTTGGCCAGCAGCAAGCACCCGATAAAGACGAGCACGCCAACGGCGTTGAAAAGCAGGGTATTTGTGATTGCACCAAGAAAGAAAAGGATGAGTCCGAAGGAGAAGACGAGAATGCGATGCTTGGGCGCGGCCATGCGGCCGGCCAAATACATGAGGCACGCGGAGAATACTCCGCCGATTGCCTGCGTGGTGCCTAGAGTTCCCTCCTGGCCAACCAGCAACATAATGAGCATGGCAGGCGCCGTAACGATGTATCCCTGGGCCAAACCCTTAAGCAGCGCCAATTGCAGCATTCGCCACCACAGCGCATGGAAATGAAAGAAGACGAAGCGGGTGCGTTCCGGATCGCGGAAGGTACCGCGTTCGAGGATGCCGGCAGAAAGCACCGTCAATCCGAATACGACAATCGCGATGATGTGGTACGCCCGGTTGGCAACCCCACCCAGCCAACCGTAGAGTGCAGTACCGCTGATGAAGAAACCAATAAGCGCGGGTACCGCGACCGCGGCCAAAGACGCCAGGAAGTTCTCCACGCCGTAGTAATAATTCCGGTTACCGTCATTGGTGGCCGTTAACGCAAGGTATCCGCGGTTGGCCCAGAAGATTCCTGTGGCCAATCCCATGGTGAATCCAGATGTCGCCACGCCGATGGGAGTGAGGATGCTCAACTGCATCATCAGCATCATTGCCGCTCCCGAGAGCAGCATCCCGGCGGCATACAGATGCTTGGCTCCAACGCGGCCCAGAAGTTTCCCGTTTAGAAAGAACGCAAGTGGAGTGGCCGCATAGATCGACAACTGATACGTGACAACCTTGGATACGGCATGCGAGTTGCGCATCACATACGCTGCTACAAAGACCTCGATAACCGGAAGGACCAGGGCGTAGATCATGTTGGACACCATCAATACCTGCATGGAGTGGGAGCAGCGAAAGAAGACCTCAAACTCCTTTCGCAATTGGTTCATCCCCTGGCTCCTTTGGTTCGGGTGAGACCAGCGAGGATGCTCGAGATGGAGAGATGCGCGCCGCAGATCACGCTGTCGGCTGCGCCGTAATACATAGTGATGCGGTCTCCATCGACCAGATGGCCATTCGTGAAAATGACTTGTCCGAAGAATCCCTCCAACTCGTAGGGGGTTGAAGGCTCCATAATGGGCGTCTCAGACCGGGCCAGGACGCGCCACGGTTCATCGAGGTCGAGAAGAAGGGCGCCAAGGCAGTAGCGATTCTCTTTCGTCGCGCCGTGATAGATCTCCAGCCAGCCTTCAGCGGTCCTAATGGGTGCGGCTCCCGCACCAACCCTAGCGCTATCCCAGTACCCCTCACGGCTATGGGCCAGGCAGCGGTGCTGTCCCCAGTGAACAAGATCGGGCGATTCGGCCAGCCAAATGTAGTTGCCACCTAACTCCGGGCTGCTTGGCCGATGCAGGGCATAGTATTTGCCGCCGATTCGCTCGTCAAAGATGGCGCAATCCTTGTTGTGCGGGGCGAAAATCATGCCGACGTGTTCGAAGTCTTTCCAATCGCGCGTCGTTCTCAGCCCAACGCCCACACCGTTGCTCGAGACTTGCGTGTATGTCAGGTAATAGGACTCGCCAATCTGCGTGACACGGCAGTCCTCAATGCCGTAGGTTTCCAGCTCGCCGGATCCCATGAAAGGCTCGCTGCCTTCCGGCTCGGTAAAGTGAATTCCGTCGTCGCTTGATAGCAGGCGAAGGTGAGACATCGTAGTCAGGTAATCGTTCCCGTCATAACTGATGACGCGTGGATCGCTCAGATCGAGCCGCGAATCGCTCGAATCGAACTCAAGCACCTCGAGGCGGCCATCGGGATTCAGTATGGGAAAGGATGTTTTTCCTGGCATCTGTGTCGGGCGCTCAGCTACCCTCACCAGCAGACAAACCTTGCCTTGGTAGCGAAACACCCCCGGATTCAGGAGGCAGGTCACTTCCATGCCTTCCACGCTCGGACGAAGGTCCTGCGGTTTGAGGATCGGGTTCTCGCCAAAGCGTTGAGCTAGATCACTCATCATGGGCACTTCGCAGTCCTATGTGGTCAAGCCTTCGCATCGTGGCTATTGCGGGGAATCAAAATCGAATTCCGAAGGCACCAGCAACTCTCAAGGAAAGCAACTACCGCTGAAAAGGAGCTCACCGCGAAAATCTTTGAGAATCAATGCGAATTACATGTAATTAGCATGTAAACGCATACGAAGCGGCTGCGGATTAAGCGCTAGCCTTCGGGTAAGGGCTCATTCTGTAGAACAATTGAAAGAAGTTCAAGGCGGAAATGCAATTCCCTCTGAGCGAGCATTCTCTCCTGGTCCAGAGGAACTCATCTGTCCTTGTTTGGGTTTCCCGCCATCTCTTCGATGTGTTAGGATGCGTCGAGAAAATGGTGTTTCCGGAATGTGTATTAAAATGCTCACATTCGGATTCAGTAAGATTCGGATGGGATCGAACGCGGATTATGAAAGTTGAATCGGCACTCCAGGCAGACACCCGCTGGCAGCTAATTGAGAGGATTACCGCCAGTCCGCCCTTCCAGAAATCGGCGCGGCTCAGGGATTTGCTGTGCTATCTGGCCGAGAGAACTCTCCAAGGTCAAACGCAGGATTTGAGTGAGCACAACATCGGGAGCGCCGTCTTTGGCAAAGCCCGGGACTACAGCGTCGTTGAGGACAGTTCGGTCCGGGTGCATGTTCGCCAGTTGCGGCTCAAGCTGCATGAGTATTTCGACGGAGAAGGCCGCGCCGAATCGGTAATCGTCGAGATTCCCAAAGGTGCCTACACTACTCTTTTTCGAACTGTTGAGCAGGAACCAGCAGCCGGGCCGGCGCCAACTGACCTTGGACTCAAATCCCTGCTCAGGTGGCTGCCATGGTCACTGGCCGCACTCTTTCTTGTCACTACTCTTGTGGCCTGGTTTCGACGCCCGGCGGTTTCAATCCCGCCTCCACCTCCCTGGCCCCTCGCTGCGCTTTTCGATTCGAGCGATAGCTCCGTTCAGGTAGTGGTGGCAGACATCAACTATGGCATGATGCGGCTGGTCGACGAACAGACTGTGACGCTTGAGCAGTATTTGAGCGCTTCCTACAGGAGCGGAGCCGGGTTCACAAGCGCGCACCCTACCGCCCGTGATTTGCGCGTAAACAAGTACCTTTCCGGTTCCCTTTTGACGTCGTATGCGGACTTGGTGGTAGTCGATACGCTGTTGCGCCTGAGTGGAAACTCGCGCGATCGGCTCGCCGTTCGCTCGGCCCGGGAGTTGCGTCCGCGCGACCTTGAGCAGGGAGCATTTGTCTTTGTCGGCAGCCCCAGTTCGAACCCGTGGGTCTCTTACTTCCAGGACAAGCTCAACTTTCAGGAGCGCGAAGGCAAAGTGGGGGAAAGCCTCAAGTTCTTTCAGAATATGCATCCGAAAGGTGGGGAGCAGGATACCTACCACGGTTTGACATTCACAGGGAACTCGGGCGAAGACTACGCCACCATATCGCTGCTACCGCCTGCCGGTGGCCGCGGCAGTGTTCTTATCCTCCAGGGATTGCAACAAGAGGGCACCGAATCCGCAGGGCTCTTTCTCGCCGACGCTGCCAACCGGCAAAAGCTTCAGGAGGCTCTCGGCGTCTCTGGCTCTCCCGCGCAACCTTTCTACTTTGAAGCCCTCATTCGCACTCAGGCCGTTGCCGGCGCCCCCAATGCGACTTCCATCGTCGCCACACGCGTGATCCATCCTTGAGCATTGGTGGACTTCCGCGTGTCGCCATTTCAAGGCGTGCGAGCGAATCTAAGGGCTGATCTCAATTACCCGAGCCTCGAACGGTCGCAAACTCAACTCCACTTTGCCCCCGCGGAGCTCCACCAGTTTGTTGCGCGTAAGATCGTGAACACGGCCTTGATTCGCCGCCGTTTCAACAGTTACGCGCTTTCCCTCCGGCCACGGATTGTAATAGAGAAACGCAGGTGGCAACTGAGGATCCATAAAGTTCGTCTTGCCCAGGTCCCAGCACAGCAGCCATGGGTCTCCCTGCGCCTGAATCATCTTGTCCAGCCACATCACGTATGCGCCGCCATAGATTGAGCGGTGCCCTGCAAAGTCGCCGGTGGCATAAGGGCTGTGGCCCTTTTCATCGCGGCTCAACCTTTCGTATGGGAACATTGCCGGTAACTCAGGGCGGCTTTGATTCTCGCGAGGCAGATACTCCGGATAGAACCAGCGCATATTGGCCGCAACGTTTAGTGCGTAGCGCGCAACTTCAGCAGCCAATTCCGGACGAAAGCGCACCGCAGGAAGTAGGTATGGCAGAGTCACCATCGACTCCATGCTGTAGGTCTGGCCTGCAGGCTCAGTACAGAAACCCGCCATCAGTCCGTTGACCTCGCGTCCGCCCCAGCGCCCAGTCGCCATCAGCCCCTGCTTGGCGTCGAAGACGAAGCCGAGCGCCTTTCTCGCGTTCGTTGGGTAGCCCATTGCCTCAAGTCTTGCTGCCGCCATCACCGCCATTGCCCCGCTTGGAACTTCATACCAGGGGTTCGAAGGGAAAGCGAGGTAGCGGTCGATGCCAGTCTTGGCTTCTGCCAGAAAGAGATCTTTCCCTGTAAGCTTCCACGCCATCAACATCACGTAGCTGTATCCGCCCACTGTATCCGGTTGCCGGTAGATGTCGTGGTTGGTGAAAGCTGCGGCCTTCGCGAAATCGTAGCCTTGACTGTTGAAGTCGTAGTGAATCTGCTGCGCCATATCCTTCAGCCTCGTGGCGCTCTTCTCCACACGCGCCAGCCACTCAGCGTCCTGACCAAAGCGTAAGCGAATCAGCGCATAGGCCATCGCAGTCACATTCATCAGGTACCAGTATTCGCAGAGTGTTGCACCAGCGCCATCCAAAAACAGCCCATAGGGTTCGCTGAAGTAGCCCTTCAGGGATGTGGCCAGACCTTCCAGGCCTTCTCCGCGCAATTCCTTGCCGAGAGCCATCGGCGCATAGGTTGTGAGCCCTCCGTCTTCCTCACCTTCCAGAGCCGAAGGAAACACCTGACGTCCATCCTTTGCACGCTTGTACAATCCATGCGCCGGGTCCATCACCCATCCATCAAACGCGTTGGCCAGCGCGTGAAAGTCCAGCGGACGCTCTTCTGGCCGAGCCGGGAGCCCACTCCACCCAGGCGCTTCAATTGCCCATCCAATTCCCTGTTCAGCCCACCCGGCCAGTCCGAGTGCTGTCACTCCTGCGAGGAACTCTCTGCGGTTAGGCAACCGATCAACTACACCCATCTCTCGCTTTTCAGTGTTCATGTCTTTGCCTTGCATCGGTTTCCTCTTCGAACTTGAATTGGTTATTGCCATCCGGTGCTTCACGCGTCCCTTTGCCGCAATAACGGCAAGTATCTGCCATTCTCAACATGGATGGCTTCGCAGACAAGGGACTAACACGGCAATCAAGGCCGCAAACATAGAATTCGCATGTAAATCTCCGCGTTGACGGCACAACAATGAACAACGTGGCTCGGACTCATCTCATTTCGCGGGAACTATCGCAAAGCCCGGACACCGGGCAGTCGCAGTGTGTAGCTGATGACTGCGGCGGTGAGATACATGATCGCAAAGATCCAGATAACACCGGAAACGCCGAGCAGCGGCAGGAAGACCCCAGCGATCGCAGGACCTATGAAGGTACTCATCCCGGAACCTAGGTTCATGATCGACATCGCGGCTCCCCGGCTTTCTGGCGCCAGCGTTGCCATGATGGCGCCGATCGGAACAAAACCTGCCAGTGCCGTGCCGTAAGCCATGCCCGCCAGCACTGCCAGCGTGTAGTTGGCGCCGAAATGATGCGGAACATAGTAGAGTCCCAACGTCGTCAGCGCGCAGCCGCACGACCCGGCAAATGTGATCGTCCTGCGCCAGCCGATCTTATCGCCCACCCATCCCCAGAACAGATTGGCAACCACGTTGGTCGCGAACATGATGCTCAGAACCTGAAGCCATTGCTGCAACGAAAAACCAATTACGTGGATGAAAAAGATGGGCAAAAACACCAGAAAGCCGAACTCCGATGTAGTGGTAATCGTCGCGACAATTCCGCCCAATCCGACCTTAGGGTGTCTCCAGACAATCGACACGCTAGAAAACAGCAGTGTCAGATGATGATCGCCGGTCGTAGAAAGCGGCTTGGCACCGCGGCTTTCGCGCACGCCGAACATGGTAATCAAGCCGCCCACCAGTACCAGACCAACGGAGATCCAGAGCGTCTTATACGGTCCCACCAAGGGCACGGCGAAGCTGGCCAGCAGGGCGCCAAGCGTAGGCAAGCCGCCCGTCCGCGCGGACCAGAACCAACCGACTGCGGTGCCGAGGTAGCGCTCTGGCGTGACTGCCGTGATCCAGACCAGGAAACCATAAGCAAACAGCGGATAGCCGAAACCTCTCAACGCATAGCTCGCGATCATTGCTGGATAATTTGAGTGCGCAACTCCAAGCGTGAGGAACGGTATTTCGAAAGCAAGCCAGATCAGCAGTCCGGCCCACATCACTTTTCTGGGTCCGAAGATGTCAGAGAGCGTTCCACTCAACCACGACGCCACAGCCGCGGTCGCGCCGTATGCTGTAAACACGATTGCGACCTGCGACGACGTGAAATGCAGGTCGATGAGCATCGGCGACAGAAAGCCTGCCTCCACACCATCCCCAATCATGAAGAGGAGTAATCCAAAATAGCCGATCGCCAACTCCGGATGCATCCCCAGGCGCTCCGCTAGCGAGATCTTTGATTGCGGTGATGGTTGAATCACATCTGTTGTCATCGTGTTTGGACCTTTGCGAGAGTTTCCGTAAGTGTTGCTCGAACACCATTTGAGCGAAGCTCGTCCAGGACCGACTGTACCGCACTTACAAGTTGGGGATGAGTGAACGCTAGATCGCCGAAAAGAGGCCGCACAGATAAGGCCAACCGGGCATCACTGGCACCGGCAGCAAGAAATAGTTGCATGTGTTCAAGCCCCGGGTCCGAAATGATCAGTGCGCGTTCGTCTTCATCGGTGCCACGAAGGTAATGCAGCCAGCTTGCGATCACAAATGGCAGCACGCTAGGTGACGCTCTCCTCTCCAACAGATCCGCAAGCGAAGGAACGATGAACTTCGCAATCTTTGCACAGCCCCCGGAACAGATGCGCGCCACCTGATCGCGAATTGCGGCATTCGAGAATCGCTTGACGATCGAGACGCTGTACGCGTCAAGATCGACTCCCGGAAGCTGCTGAAGCGTTGGCCTCACCTCCGCCATGAACCGATTCAGAAGCTCACACAGAAGCGGATCGCCGACGGCATCCGCAATGGTCCTGTGGCCGAGCAAGTCCGCGGCATACCCGATTGCCGAATGCCCGCCGTTCAACAGACGCATTTTCGTCTTCTCGTATGGGGCAACGTCCGTTGTCATCTGTGCGCCCTGCAGTTCCCACGCGGGCCGCCCTGCTGAAAAGTTGTCCTCAAGGACCCACTGCCGGTAAGATTCTGAGACCACAGGAGCAAGATCGAGAACGCCAAACTTCTCTGCGATCGTCGTGCGATTTTCCTCGGTCGTTCTGGGAGTTATGCGATCAACCATGCTGTTTGGAAACGATATGTTCGTCTCCATCCACTTGCGCAATGCCGAGTTGAGTGCCTCGCCAAAGGACAGCAGCGCGTTGCGGGCGGTTGTGCCATTTGCCTGCAGGTTGTCGCAGGAGAGCAAAGTAAACGGAGCGGCACCACGCAGCATTCGCCGGTGGGCGGCCTCCGCGACATACCCGAGCCAGGTTATCGGACGATCGGGATGTTCCAAATCATGGCGGACGTCGTCGTGGTCAGCAAGAAATCGGCCCGATGCATCCTCAATGAAGTAACCGCCTTCAGTCACGGTCATCGAAACAATGGCGCAATCCGGCGAACATAACTTTTCAAGCACTTCCTCGCTTGATTCTGGAGCGTACAGGTGGCCCGTGAGCGATCCAATGATTCGATAGCTCATTTGATCCGAATCGACATTCAGTAGTCCGTAGAGAAAGTCCTGCTGCGTCAATGCCAAATGGATCGGTTTGTCGTGCGAGAGAAGGCCAACTCCGAATTCGCCCCAACGGTTCGACTCGCCGCTCCCAAGCAGGTCGTCAAGATACACCGCGAGATGAGAGCGGTTGAAGCCGCCGACCCCAATATGCACAATCCCATTTGAAATCCGGCTTCGATCGTACCTGGGTCGGGAGATGGCCTCAACGAGTTGGCCCAGGGTGGAGGCGCGAAGTGGAATTGGGTGCTTCCCTGCATGTGAATGCATGCGGCTTCTTTCAAATTCATTGGCGGAGTTTGGGTCGCGCCTCAAGAGTAAACCGAGTCTCAATCAGCCTGATTGAATCTGTCAAGCCGTCTCGCAAGCTCCCGGAAACGTCCCCCGACATGAAGCCGAAATCTTTAGCGTTTTGGCAATCAGCTTCAATGCTTGCGCATTTGCCAATCTGATATGGTTATCATCGTCGTTCCTGAATGCCTTTCCTGACCGTTTCTAAGGCACCGCGGAAAGCGCCGGAGGAAGTGCAATGCGAAAGACAATTGTTTTGGGTTTGGCGTGCTGTGCCGCAATTGGATTGGCGGTTGGCGTGGGAACCAGAGCAGCACAGGCACAGGCGAAGCTCCAGGCGAACGCGGCGATAGCGTTAGATCATGGCTGGGAGTTCCGGCAAGTTGTGCAAGGCTCACAGGAAAACGAGGGCGGTTGGCTGCCAGCCACAGTGCCAGGTGACGTTCACCTCGATTTGCTGGCCAACAAGAAGATTCCCGACCCCTTTTTTCGCGACAACGAATCGAAGCTGCAATGGATCGAGAATGAGAGCTGGGAATACCAGCTCAACTTTGCTGTTACAGCTGACACGCTCGCACGCTCCAACCTGGACCTGGTATTCGACGGGTTGGATACGGCCTCGCAAGTTTATGTGAATGGCGACCAGGTGCTGAAAGCCGACAACATGTTCCGCGTATGGCGGGTGCCTGTGAAGGGCCATCTGCACGCAGGCAGCAACATCCTCCGAGTGGTCTTTCCCTCGCCTATCAAGGCTGCGCAAGCAGCGGCGTCAAGCGATTCGTTCCGACTGAAGTCAAAGACCCCGGACAAGACCTACATTCGCAAAGCGGCTTATGAGTACGGCTGGGATTGGGGACCCAAGTTTGTGACGAGCGGCATTTGGAAGCCGGTGCGCCTGGAGGCTTGGGACGAAGTCCGAATTGCGGACTTCACAATTCGCCAGCGTGACGTGACCAGCGATGTGGCGCATTTGGGGGCGGAAGTTGAAGTGGTGGCTTCAAACACAGGCTCGGCCAACGTGAGCGTACTGTACAACGACAATGGCAAGCCAGTGAAAATCACAGAACCGGTGAGCCTGCATACAGGACTCAATGTGATCGCTCTCCCCCTGGAGATTCGCCACCCGAAGCTCTGGTATCCCGCCGGCTACGGCGAACAGCCGCTCTACAAGTTCACCGCACAGGTCAGCAGTGACGGTTCGCCTGCTGAAGAACGCAACGTTAAGGTCGGTTTGCGATCCATCGTTCTGCATCGCGAGCTGGATCAGTGGGGCCGTTCGTTTGAATTGGTCGTTAACGGGATTCCCGTCTTTGCCAAGGGCGCGGATGTAATCCCATTCGACAGCTTTCCAAACCGTGTCACCACTTCCGACTACCGGCGCATCCTCGAGTCGGCGCGCGACGCCAACATGAACATGATCCGTCATTGGGGTGGCGGCTACTACGAAACCGACGAGTTCTACCAGATCTGCGACGAGCTGGGCATCATGGTCTGGCAGGACTTCATGTTCGGCAACGAATGGCAACCAGGCACATATGCCTTCAAGCTGAATATCGAAGCCGAAGCTGAAGACCAGGTGCGGAGGCTGCGCAACCATCCCAGCATTGTTGTTTGGAGTGGCAACAACGAGACCGAACTGGGTTTCAACTGGCCTCCGCGCGACAAACTGCCGCTCGATGTAAAAGGCCAGATGTGGCAGGACTACCTCACGGAGTTCAGCGGCATTCTTCCAAGAGTCGTGGCACGGCTCGATGCGGAAACGCCTTATTGGCCGAGTTCTCCGAGCGCGGACTATGAACTGCTGAGCGAGCATTACCAGAGCGGCGATATCCACGACTGGACGATCTGGCATGGGAGGGCGCCGTTCAGCGACTACGAGAAACATCATTGGCGGTTTGTAACCGAGTATGGATTCCAGTCGTTTCCCGAGATGAGAACGGTGGAATCCTTCACCGCGCCTGAAGATCGCACTGGAATCTTCACGCCGGTGATGCTCGCCCATCAGAAGAACAACGAAGGCAACTCGCTCATCCACGACTACCTGACAAGGGACTACCCGGAGCCAAAAGACTTTGCCAGTTTTCTCTACGTGAGCCAGGTTTTGCAGGCCGAGGGAATTAAGATCGGCGCGGAGCATTTCCGCCGCAGCCGCCCCGAGACGATGGGCTCGATCTTCTGGCAGTTGAATGACTGCTGGCCGGTCGCATCGTGGTCAAGCATCGACTACTACGGCCGATGGAAGGCGCTGCAATACTACGCACGGCGTTTCTATGCACCAATTCTTGTCTCACCGCATGTTGAGGACAATTCGGCGAAGGTCTATGTCGTCTCCGACAAGATGGAGTCGAAGGCCGCTACTTTGCGGGTGCGGTTGATGGATTTTGATGGCAAGGTGTTGCTGGAGGATAAGCACGACGTGGATGTCGCACCACTTGCGAGCAAGGTTTACCTCGACTGGCCTCTAAAGAAACTGACTGATGCCGGAGCAACCGACGCCTCACGCGTGTTTGTGCTGGCTGAGCTGACGCAAGGCGGAGCAGTTACTTCGCGCAACCTGACGTATCTAGTGCCGGTGAAAGACATTCATTTAAAGCCCGCCACACTCAAGGTTGAAAGCGCCGGTGAGAATGGAAGTTTCCAGATCCGGGTTACATCGCCGGTTCTGGCGCGAAGCGTCTATCTTTCGTTCGGCAACCTGGACGTGAAGGCAGCCGACAACTACTTCGACCTGATGCCAGGCGAGACGGTGGAGATTGCGGCGACGAGTTCAGCTTCACTAAAAGAACTGGGGACTCAGTTAAAGGTCATTTCCTTGACAGATGCATTCGGGGTATCAGGTCAATCTCCAGTCGTGACCGTGCAAACCGAGAGCCGAGTGCAGTCGCATTGAATCGGTGTTTCGTCGACTCCTGCGACAACTCACGTAGCCTCCGACCGGATCCGCCACCGCCCGGAACGCCGGGGCAGGGACGATTTGAGACGGCTGAATTTCCAGTTCTCTACGGCTCCCAAGACCTCGAGGTATGTCTGCACAAATGTCGGGGTGCCGCAGCGTCGCGCATTTCTGATACGGTGAACAAACGCATGACGTGCGAATTTCCCCCGCGCAGTTTAGGTCAGAGGGGGTGGAATTGGATGCAATTAGAAAAGATGAGGGGCGACAGTCGCGGAACGGACCCTGGATTTCCACGCGCTCGCCAATGCGCTTGATGCCTGCGTGATGGACCCCGCTCTTGGGGTCAACCTGCGCGCAAACGAGTTGGTCTTTCCACAGTTACAGTGGGCTTAGGTTAGACAGTCTAGAACACTGCGAGGCAATAAACAACATGGTAAGTTGGTTAAACTTGGACCGGCGCGAGTTTCTCACTATTTCGGCGCTTGCGACCGCAGCAAGGCTGCTGTCGGACTCGTTGTATGCCGATAAGCGATCTGAGCCCGGCCTGGTTTCCCTTCGGGTCTCGGGGGATGCCGAGAGTGGATATGGAGTGACGATCCTCTTTCGCGATGAACCCATTGCGCGGCATCACCACGGGGGAGAATTCTCCGCTATCTTCCAGAACTTTGAACGTAGCCTCGAGGACCGCGTCGAGGACTGGAAGGCCGCTTCTTCGAGCGGAGACTCAAAACGAATCAAGCTCACTGGAGTCATGCAACTCCCAAACTTGCGCACAAAGGTCTTTGTCGAAGTCACCTACGAAGTTATGACGCCGCAAGTGGTAAAGAAGACGATTGGGTTGCGCCAGGCAGATATGTACACATTGTTTTACC
>CZKZ01000132.1_pt1 | contig 17930 bp, 17 predicted proteins | sample 1122171 | NCBI WGS metagenome assembly CZKZ01 (sample SAMEA3539301, study PRJEB10725) | soil metagenome | biome: tundra; feature: field; material: soil | place: USA | collected 2010-05 | depth 0.15 m
TACCACCGCCTCTGCGACGACTGACAATTAACTAAACCGGACACTTCATTTGTTCTCAAAAGCGGACATTTTCACTTGCTAACGACATTTCCGAGTTGGCGGTCAACCACCCATAAGCACTGTCACTGCCTGAAACTTGGCGACATGCGCGTCTGATTCTCATGACCACGCCGTTCGATGCTAGCCGCGCCGCGCAACGTGCCGGCCGACGAACGCGAAGAGGAAGAGTAGCGTTGCTGTTAGCCAGGCGCCAAGGCTGAGCGGCTTTGGCAGATACATTCCAATAGCGACACCACTTGCGACTAAGGCTGCGCACAGGCCGGCAAACTGCCACATGCCATACAGGAATACGAACGGGAGATAGTGAGCTCCCAATGCAATCATGAAAGCTGGGTAGAACCAGGCAGGTCGAAGAGCCGCGATGCCGATCACGACGGGTAGCGTGAGCGGCAGGGTGAATGCAATCTGGATAGCAAGCGCATTCATCGGGTGTCCCTTCGGAAGCGCAAAGACATGGCCCAGACTTCGCAAGAGCAGTTGGGTGACGGGAAAAATGAGAAACCCGCCTAGCACAAGGATGATCTCTCCCAGATGCAGGGAGTGCCATGTACACGCTGCCGCCGATGTGCCCCACAGCACGGCCGAGACAAGTTGGCCGGCGAATCCGCCGAGAAAGGTTTCGCGGACATCCTTCTGCGCCTGAGTGATTTCCATGATGCGGAAATTCTACAACTCGTCAGCAAAAGCAGATTGGTAACGTGAGCTCGACGAGTGATCCATGACTGACTTGGCGATGGGGATATGCGCTCATTGATGCTACGACGGGAACAGAGAACCGGATAGGGCTGAGAATGTGGCCAGCCGGGTGCGGCGGCGTGGCGTCTGCGGCGCCTTGGCGGCCAGCAGTCCGGCAATCTCCCGCAGTTCAGCTCGGGCATGGCCAATGGCCGCAGCGACCGCATCCATTTGCTTGCCTGCAGCTTCTTTTGTCAGCGGCAGGCTGGACTCAGGATCGCGGCGACGGTGCACCTGTTCGAGTGTCTGGCGCGCGCCGGCAAGGGTGTATCCCTCGGCATGAACCAGGCGCTTGATCTCCAGCGCCAGTTCCACATCGCGGCGGCGGTAAAGCCGTTGTCCTGTGCCGCTTTTGTTGGGTTTTAGCTGCGGAAACTGCGACTCCCAAAAACGCAGTACGTAAGTTTCCACTTCGCAAATACGTGCAACGTCCCCAATCTTGAAATAAAGACGGTCGGGGATTGAGGGCGACTCGAAGGCGCGCTTCCGGGATAGTTGCGTAGCCATAATGAAGGAGAGAAGGCGACCGCGACCACGGTTAGAGCCTCGCTCTACACGAAGTATAGGTCACGGTCTGCACTATTTGTGGGGCAAATGCGGATGCTGCACCATAATGGTGAGCAAAAGTCAGGCGAAACTCACCCCTGGACCCCAACCAGTGACACTCATCGCTGTTCCGAGCGGCTGATAGAGGTGCGCGCACCAGAGTGTTGCGGCGCGGCGCGGAGGTACTGGACCGGCCAACTTGCTTGCTCAGAGAGCGCGGCTGCGGCGTGCACCGGCCAGTAGGGATCGCGCAAAAGTTCCCGGGCGAGGAACACCAGGTCGGCTTCGCCCTCGGCAATTATGGCGTTAGCCTGGCCGGGCTCGGTGATCAGGCCTACCGCCCCGGTAGCAATCCCGGCCTCGCGCCGGATTCTGGCAGCAAACTCCACTTGAAAGCCGGGGCCTACGGGAATTTTCGCGTTGGGAACCTGACCGCCGGAGGAGACGTCTACCAGGTCGACACCATGTTCACGGAAGAGCCGGGCGAGCGAAACCGACTCGTCCGGATTCCATCCACCCTCTGCCCAATCAGTGGCAGAGATGCGGACAAGCAGCGGCAAATGCGCCGGCCACTCACCGCGAACCGCGTCAACGACTCTCAGCGCCAGGCGGGTGCGGTTCTCAAAGCTGCCACCATATTCATCCGTGCGCAGGTTAGCCAGTGGAGACAGAAACTGGTGCAGCAGATATCCGTGGGCGGCATGAATCTCGACCAGGTCGAATCCGGCCTTCAGTGTCCTGCGCGCGGCCTGCCGAAACCCTTCAACAACCGCGTCGATACCGGCCCGGTCCAGCGCCTTCGGCACGGCATAGCTCTCAGAGAAGGCTAGTGCGCTCGGCGCCACCGGCTCCCATCCGCCCTCGTTGGGCCCGAGCAGACGCTCCCCCGTGAAAGGTGCGCTCATGCTACCCTTGCGGCCGGCGTGGGCCAGTTGAATGCCGGCGCGAGCGCCTTGTGAGTGGATGAAGCGCGCGATTCGCTCCAGTGCGGGAATATGCGCATCCTTCCAAATGCCCAGGTCGGCAATCGAAATGCGGCCTTCGGGCACGACGGCTGAGGCCTCAAGCATGACCATGCCCACCCCTCCCTGTGCTCGGCTGCCAAGGTGGACCAGGTGCCAGTCGTTGGCAAATCCATCGTCTGAAGAGTACTGGCACATTGGCGAGACGGCGATGCGGTTGGCAAAGGACACCGAGCGGAGCTGCAAGGGAGAAAAAAGCGGATGACTCATAAAGGATTGGATGGCTGCGGACGGGAAGAGATGCAATTCACAGGGCTGGAGCCTGGCACCTTCTGAGAAATCGAGTTTCCCCGCAGCCTGTGAAGGCGCTCCGCGTAGAATCGCAGCAGGTTCCGCGGATCGCATCCGAATATATGTCCCGCAACTTCTATATCCTGGCCGCTTCGCTGCTGCTCTTCGCGCTGGTTTCGGCGGGGATGTCGCTGGTGCCTTCGAGCTTTCAGCCCGGCTTGCCGGCCAACGCCTCACTGTGGCGCACGGTGGCTATGTTTCTGCTGCTATTTGGTCTGCTTGCGGCGTTCATCGGCGTAATGAGCCACCTTTTCGAGCAGGTGGACCGGCGCAGTGAAGAGGCCCGGCAGGCGGCACGGCGCAAACGGAAGGGCGACCGGAATCCGTAAAGGTCCGTGAGCCACTAGAATAGAGTCTGGGACACTTTCCCGCACAGGATCGGGCAGACGCCGATGTATGAAGTAACCGTGGAGGCAGGTTTCTCCTCCGGACACTACCTCCGAAATTACAAGGGCAAGTGCGAGAACCCGCACGGGCACAACTACAAGGTCCGCGTCACCCTGGCGGGTAGCGAACTCGACGAGGCTGGCCTGCTGCTGGACTTCAAGCTGCTGAAGCAGGTGCTGCGCCCGGTCATCGACCGCATCGACCACATGATGCTCAACGACCTGGAACCCTTTACGGTGCTCAACCCCTCGGCCGAAAATATTGCCAGATATTTTTACGACCAGACCAGCGAGCAACTCAACGGAATGACCGCGGGCCGGGTGCGCATCAAGGACTGCACCATCTGGGAGACGGACACCACAACTGCTACTTATTTCGAGTAGTCGCCCTCTCCCTTTGTGGCCAAGCCGGTCTGGAATCAGTTCATCTTGCCGGACTTGGACTGCAGATACTTGTCGAAGGGAATCTCAAAGTAGAACAGATCTTTGCCGTCCGCGCTGCGCAGCGCGTGCAGGTGGAGCTTGGCGCCCCGCAGCGGGTTGCTCAGGTCTGACACATCGTAGAACAGGAATCCCGCCCGTGTGGTGTGCGCCTCTACCACCAGCGCACCGTACTCGAAGTTATCGAAGTCCTGCTCGATATCCTTGTTGCTTGCCTTGGGTTTCAATTTGATTTTGGGTAACGGGCCGGGCAGCGGAACACTCTTCCCCTCGCGCTCCTTGCGCGTCATCAGCCGCTCCACATCCTCCGGCTCGGCTGCCTGAATCCTGTCGCCAGCGGCGGTCTGGAAGAGAATCCGCGCGTCGCGCAGTGAGATGGGCTTGTCGCCCTGATTGGTCACGATCAGCCGCACAGGCATTACGCCGTGGCTGAGATAATCAACCCGGAAGATGGACTCTTTTTCCTTCGTGTCGTAGGGTTCGGCGGCGATGGCCACTTTTTCGTCGGCATGCACCTCGACTGCGGCAAAGGTCGTTGCGGGCTGCACGGGAGGCGGCGTGTGGTCGCTAGCCACTGCCGGCAGAGCCAGCCAAGAAAGATAGAGCGGAATTGCCCGCAAGGCCCTCATCGTGCTCGACTGTATCATTCTAGGTTGGACTGCTGAAAGGCGCGTCCGTCACGCATGATCCTGTTTTTCTACAACCTCGCCCTGCTCGTGGCCCTGGTAGCCGGCGCCCCCTGGTGGTTGTGGAAGATGGCCACAACGCATAAGTACCGCGTGGGTCTGGCCGAACGGCTGGGGCGGGTTCGGGCTATGAAGCGAGAGCCTCGTCGGCCTGTTATCTGGCTCCACGCCGTCTCTGTGGGCGAGGTGCTGGCTGTCAGCCGGCTGATTGGCGAGCTTGACCGCGCCTTCCCTGGGTTTTATGTGCTCATCTCTACGACAACCCGCACCGGGCAGGAGTTGGCGCGGCAGCGATTTGGTGCAGACCGAGTCTTCTATTGCCCGCTCGACGTGCCCTTGGCGGTGCGGGCCTATTTGAATGCACTTCAGCCTCGGATGCTGGTGCTGGCAGAGACAGAATTCTGGCCCAACATGCTCAGTGGCTGCTTCCGCCGTTCCATCCCGGTCGCTGTGGTCAATGCGCGCATCTCCGACCGCTCCTGGCCGCGGTACCGGAGTCTGAAGGGACTGTGGCGTCCCTTTCTCAGCCGGATTTCAAGCGTGCTTGCGCAGAGCGAGACCGACGCGGAGCGGCTCAGAACGATCGGCTGCCTGCCGGAGCGCGTCTCGGTCGCGGGCAACCTCAAGTTCGACGTCCGTGCCGCCCAGGAGGCGGACGCTACGCGGCTGCTCAAAGTTCTTGCTCACGGTCTGCGCATCGTCGTTGCAGGCAGCACGCTCGATGGGGAAGAAGCTGCACTGCTCGAAGCCTGGCCGCGCCTTCTCGCCGCCGACACGCAGCTTGCCATGGTCCTGGCACCGCGCCACTCTGAACGATTCGCCGCCGTCGCCGCACTGCTGGAACAATCTGGAATCCCTTGGGTGCGACGCTCAGATTGGCGCTCGCAGGTGGAACGTTCAATTGAGGCGATTCGTCCGGGACAGATTGTGCTGCTCGACACGATCGGCGAGTTGGCATCGGTCTACTCGATCGCCGCGGTCGCGTTCGTTGGCGGAAGCGTGGTTGCAGCAGGCGGACACAATCCGCTGGAGCCGGCGCAGTTTGGCGTCCCTATCGTGATGGGGCCTAATTACGCGAACTTCCGCGCTATTACCGAAGATTTGCTGGCCGAACATGCCCTCGTTATCGCGACCAAAGAGGAACTTGCCTCAACACTCATCGAACTTCTTCAGGACTTTGCGGCCGCTGAATTCATGGGTGGCCGCGCCAAGCAGGTCTTCGACCAGCAGGCCGGAGCCACAGATCGCTGCGTAGCAGCTATACGCAAGCTGCTGCCCCCGACCGCTGGCCAGGAGCGCACGACATGACGCGGCCTTCTTCAGCACGCAGCCTGCTCCTGCCACTTGTGCCCCTCTACAGGTTCGCACTCGCGCTCCGCGAACTTCGGCTTGGCAGCAAGCTCGAACCTGTTCGGCGTTTGCGCTTTCCAGTCGTCAGCATCGGCAGCCTTTCCGCGGGCGGCTCGGGCAAGACTCCGCTCACCATCGCGCTGGCGCAGGCCCTCACGCAGCGCAGGATGTCTGTCGACGTGCTTTCGCGTGGCTATGGCCGCAAGAGTCAAACAGCGATTCGCGTCCACCCCAATGGCGCTGCCGAAGAATTCGGCGACGAACCTCTGCTCATCGCGGCGGAATCAGGAGTACCAGTCTATGTGGCCGCGCAACGCTACCAGGCAGGCCTGCTCGCCGAGCGCAGCTCCGCGGACTCAATTTCTGGTGTGCATCTTTTGGATGATGGATTCCAGCACCGGCAACTCCATCGCGACGTGGACATTCTCATGCTCGATGGCCGGGATTGGCACGATCACTTGCTTCCAGCGGGAAACCTGCGCGAGCCGCTCAAGGCACTGCACCGCGCCACCATCCTCGTAATTCCCGCCAGCGACCTGGATCTGGAGGCTAAGCTGAAAGCCTCAGGCTGGCAAGGCCCTATTTGGCGCGTGCATCGCCGCATGGAGGTTCCACACATCGCCGGTCCTGTTGTCGCCTTTTGTGGCATCGCGAGGAGCGAACAGTTTTTTGCGGGACTCGATGCGGCAGGCCTGCATCTTGCCTCGCGCATTGCATTCGCTGACCACCACCACTACAAGGCCCACGACCTCGACTGCATTCAGGACGCAGCGCGGAGTATCGGTGCGACCGCGATCGTGACTACTGAAAAAGACCGTGTGCGTCTAGGCAAGCTGGGCGAATCTCTTTCGCTCAAGACCGCTCGCCTGCGGATTGAAATCGAGAACGAATCCGAAGTCGTGAAGCGGCTCGGGGACCGGCTGGCTAACCCGCATATGCGAAACTCATCACATCATTAGCCAGCCAACCGCTCCGCTATTACTTCACTGCAACTGGCTGCCACTTACACTTTCAGGAAAATCTTGTTGCGATAAAGTATCCATACCGGAATAAAGCAGATGGCCATAAACGTGAAGGAGTAGCTGAACGAAGCCCATCCCGGATCTGGAATCTTACCACAGATATGAATGCGCGCCCATCCAAGCGCGTTCATCTCGCGCCCATCAGACGGAAAGCGAAAGAGTTCTACAATGCCCGGCAGCAGTTCACTGACCATGTAGGCCGCAATGGCATTTGATCCGAAGACTAGCCACGGCCAGACGAGCCCTCTTGTCCAACTCTTTTCTTTCCCCCAGCCTTTTATCTCGACCGCCCAGAACGCCAATGCAAGCACCGTCAATGACCAACCCGCCGCCGCCAGCACAAAGGAGCTGGTCCACATCTTTTTGTTGAGCGGGAACCAGATCGACCAGAAATAGCCTGAGGACAGACAAACGGCGGCACCGACAGCAAGACCGATTGCCTTGGTCTTGAGGTCACGCTGCGAACGGAGCCACAACCCTGCAAGAACGCCCAACAGCGTCGTACCCAGCGCGGGAATGTCGCTCAGCAACCCTTCAGGATCGCGCAGGCTGTGCGTCGTAAAGTCCTCGTACAGGTGGCCGGGCATCAATTGCCGGTCAAGCCACGCCACGATGTTCTGGTCGGTGTCGAGGAAAGCTATGTCGCGCCCAGGCATCCCCGCTCCCGGCACCGGAACCCCGCGCACCAGCACCCAAAAACCGACCAGTACCAACGCGAGCGCCGCAACCTTGGTCCACACACGCTTATCCCACAAGTAGAACAGTCCCACGACGAGGTAGCAGACGGCGATCCTTTGCAGAACCCCATAGAACCGCATGTGGACGAGGTGGAAATATGGAAAGCTGTTGACCACAATCCCCAGCAGATACAGAATGCAGGCCCGCTTTGCCGTGTGCCACGCCAGTTGGGCTCGCGTGGCTCCCTTGGCCAGCCTCGCTTCATAGGCGAACACAATTGAAGCGCCCACCACAAACAGGAAAGTGGGGAATACCAGGTCGGTGGCGGTCAACCCGTTCCACTCGGCGTGGTGCATCTGGGCCCAGGCTGAGCGGCCTCCGTTGTTATTCACCATGATCATGAACGCGATAGTGACGCCGCGTAGAATGTCGAGCGACAGCAGCCGTTTCATGAGGGCGGGAGCAGGTGCCGGGTTGGTCATGACGACAGGGATCTCCTGTGAACCTGATGCGTTGATTGCACCTACCCTACGCTGCCAGGGCCATACTCGCCAAGTGCCTGGTGGAAGGGAACGGAGGATTGGATTTAGGGCCACGGCGGGCAAGCGGAAACAGGCTTATAGGCAGCAAGCCCGGACCGCAAGGATCCGGGTTTGCTGATTCGCTCGGCTAACAGCTCCCAGGACAGATTTGTTTCGGCCTAGCGGACCGTCAGCTGAATTGTCACCGTGTGCGAGTTCCCTCCGCCTGTTCCAGTGACGACGATGTTGAAGGTTCCTGTCGTCGCTCTGCGGTTCACGGTGATATTCATCGTCGAGCTTCCGTTTCCGCCCGTAATAGAAGATGGGCTGAAGCTAATCGAGGTGCCGCTTCTCTGCCCGGATGCTGACAACGAAATTGAGGAGATTTTGCCCAGCGTGACTGCGGTGGTGATCTTGGAAGAACCTGAAGAACTTCTTGAGATGCTAAGCGATGTCGGGCTCGCCGAAATGTTGAAGCTCGAGGGAGCCGCGGTAACTGTGAGGGTGACAGTCGTGGTTGCAACCGTGGTGTTCGTATCCGTGCCCGTACCAGTCACGGTCACAGTAAATGTCCCCGTCGCGGCCGTTGATGTTGCGGTAAAGGTAAGCACCGAGCTGCCGGACGGCCCGATTGGATTTGTGGCGAAGCCAACCGTGACTCCCGAAGGCAGGCCCGACGCCGACAACGTGATCGATGAACTGTATCCACCGAATGGAGTGCTGGTGACAGTTGAGGTTCCGCTTGTGCCTTGCACAATTGAAAGCGGGGTGCCAGAAAGTGAGAATCCCGAAGTCGGAACGGCCCCGGTGAGCGCCGCGAGAAGCCCCGCATTTGGACTGCCCCAACCAGTTACCAGGTCATACCCCTTAACCGCCGAATAGCTGCCGGAGGTGCCGCTGGTGATGTCGTGAAAGTTGGTGGGATAGGCGGCGGACAGAGCGCCGCCGGACACATTCTGCGCGTAGATCGTCGGGTTGAGGAACCCGATGGCCGGCTGGCTGTGCTGTGCGAGTTGCTGATTGACCAGCGCAATGTATCCGGCCCACATTGGCGCGGCAAAGCTGGTTCCGCCATAGCTGTTGGCAGAGCAGGTGGTCTGGTCCGCGCAGACATAGAAGGTGAAGTTGGCGTTTGCTGAAACGTCGGGACCGTTGCGATATGTGGTGGAGCCGTGGTTGCTGGAGTTGATGACGCCTGCGAGTTTTTGCCACGACGGGATTGCGATGAAGTGCGGGCTGATGCCGCCGCCACTGTCGACCCATGCGGTTTCAGAGCTCCACGCTCCGCCACCGCTGGATGTGACAAGATCCGTGCCGCCGACCGTTACAACGAGGCCGTCTTCCGCGGGCCAGGGATAGTTTCCCCCTGCCCAGGTGGAACTGTCGCCAGAGGCCACAAAGAAGTTCTGGCCCTGCGTTGCCATCTTTTGAAAATAGGGGTTCAGGGTGCTGGGATCCACGGGTGTCCAGCCCCATGAGCAGCCGATGGTGGCGGGCAGTGGGTAGCCGGGTGGCGGCGCTGTCATGGCGCTGATCATGGCCGTGTCGGAGGAGCCGACGTAGACGACGAGACTTGAAAGTCCGGGCGCCATGCCGAGGGCCTGTGTCATATCGAGAGTCTGCTCGGTGTCGTCGCAGGCGGGATAGCTGCAGCTGGTGCTGGTGCCGTCGGTTGAAAGCAGTTTGACAACCCCGGAGAGATCGTTCTGGCCGACGTTCGTGTAGTAGGTCTTTAGATCGGCAAGATTGGTTCCGTAGTACTCGAGCAGGCCGAGGTTCTGGCCGGCGCCCGTGAGCGAGCCGCTGCCGTAGTAGGCCGCGCGCATGTCAGTGCCGAGGAAGGACGCGGAGGGACCGGAGCCGGTGGTGGCGTGAGACACGACAGTTTCAGGTGCGATGCCGTGAGCTTTTGCAAAGTCGTTTCTGTTGACCACGAGGGGTTTGGGAATTGAGTAATTGTCGAGGCCGGAGATGTGCCACAGGTTGAATGGGAGATCCAGCGTCGGCTCACCATCCGGACTGAAGAATGAGCGGTTCTCTGTGGGGTGCTTGAAAGTCTGCATGTTCACATGGAAGGCAGCCTCGACGACCGCCACTGTACCCTTCACCTGCACATCCATCGCGTCGCGCGAACCGCCCACTACCTGGAAGCCGTAAGTCTTCGCAAATCGAACCACAGTATCGTAGCTTTCCTGCGTGGGACCAAACCTGGCGGTGAACTCCTGCGGGGTGAGGAACTGGCGGTAGGACGGGCTGGTGGGGTCGTAGAGATCTTTCAAGAAGCTGTCGAGTCCAGCCTGATCGCGGATTTGCAGAACCAGGTCAAGCTGCAGATCCTGATTCGAGGGAAGGCGACCTGTAGCCTGTGCCTGGCCGTTGCGGACTTCGTCTCGAACATGATGCGTCTTTACGGACTGCGCCTGACCAACAATCACAGCGATCGTAAGAATCGCGACAACAGGGAGCACAGCTTTCCCCAGTTTTCGAATCATGATTTCTCCTTTTACTTTTGCAGGAAGAGCCCCAGCGTGACAGCGACTGACCTCTGATCCTTTGAATTCTGGCGCACGCGAAGCACTCATGTCCACACAAATCAAATGGTTGAAGATCCCGATGCCCGTCACTTTGGTGTTAGGAGAGATTACCTGAACCTGGCGCAGAGTTCTGGCGTCAGGACCGGTAACCCGATGAAACCAAGTGGCGCCACTGTTAGAATGCTGCCGCTACTGCCCGCGTTTGCTGGCGGATACAGGGGCCAGTGCTCTATCCTCTTCCATTCAGGGAATTCTTTTCGAGTTTCATAAGCAATCATTTGGAGGCTGCCAGTGCCCGACTTTCAACCCTTTGTCCCTGCCGGTGAAGACCGTCCGGAATTCACCCTGCGCGCCGTATTGCTGGGCGCAGTCTTTGGCATCATCTTCGGTGGCGTCACCGTCTATGTAGGCCTCAAGGCCGGGCTCACTGTGGCCGCATCCATTCCAATTGCGGTCATCTCGAGCAGCTTGCTTCGCCATAAAGGCCGCTCATCTGTACTTGAAACCATCATTGTGCAGACCACCGGCAACGCAGGCCAATCGATCGCCGCGGGGGTCATTTTCACCCTGCCAGCGCTGATCTTCCTTGGATTCGATCTCGAATACTTCAGGATCTTCATGCTGGCGCTGATCGGCGGCTACCTCGGAGTTTTTTTCATGGTACCGCTGCGGCGCCCGCTGATCGTCGAGGAGCACGGCACTCTGCAATTTCCCGAGGGAACGGCATGCGCCGACGTCATTAAGGCCAGCGCAAGCGGCGGCTCGACGGCCAGCCGCGTCTTTTTCGGCCTGGGCCTCGGCGCTGTCTATGCGGCATTCCAGAATGAGAATCTCTTCGGCGCCTGGCCCGGCACGCCGGAGTATCGGCCTGACTTTGGCCCCGACCACGTGCTGAAGGGTGCTTCAATCAAGGCCGACGCAACCAGCGAATATCTAGGTGTGGGCTACATCATCGGTCCAAAGACGGCAGGCATTATCTTCTCCGGCGGCGTCTTTTCGTGGCTGGTGCTCATGCCGCTCCTCTATTTCTTCGGCAAGAACCTGTCCACTCCCATCTATCCCGGCACCGTGCCCATTTCGCAGATGGGCCCCAGCGATTTGTGGGCCACGTATATCCGGCCCATGGGAGCCGGGGCCGTAGCCGCGGCCGGGCTCATCACACTCTTCAAGACGTTGCCGACAATCATCGGCGCGCTGCGTTCCGGATTCAAGAACATGCGGGGAACGGGCTCTGCTGAAAGCGCCGCGCCGCTGCGCACTGAACACGATCTCTCGATGGGCTTTGCGGTAGCGGGCTCGATTGCCCTCATCGTTATCATGTTTCTGTTCCTTACTTTCAAGCCGGTTCCCGGCGCGCAGGTGGGTCTGCTGGCGAATCTGGGCGCATCGCTGCTCATTGTGATCTTTGGATTTCTTTTCGTTACCGTCAGTTCCCGCATTGTCGGCCTCATCGGCAGTTCCGCCAACCCCATCTCGGGCATGACCATTGCCACCCTGATGGCCACTTCGGCCATCTTTCTGGTCAACGGATGGACCGCGCCGGCCTTCGGCGCGCTGGCCATCACCATCGGCGGCGTGGTCTGCATCGCTTCGGCTGAGGCGGGCGATACTTCGCAGGACCTGAAGACGGGTTACCTGCTGGGGGCAACGCCAATCAAGCAGAGATTCGCGTTCCTCATTGGCATCACCGTCTCCACCATCGCTATTGGCGTTACGCTCAACCTGATGAACCAGGGCTTGCAGGAGTTCCGAGAAGCTCCCAGAGAATGGAATATCAGTGCTTCGCATCCCGGAGTAGCGGTCCAGCAAGACCCGCACGGACTTATGGATCAGTTCACCGTGAAAGGGCCGGGTACTTCGACGCTCCACCACAAGAGCGAGTACGTGGTGCTGAACGCGCTTGGTTCTCCGGAACTTGCCGACGGAAAATACCTCTACTCGCCGACCAGCGGCCGCATTGAAGTGCAGTGGATCCCCGGCATCGGCAGCGAGAAGGCCGCCGCGCCCCAGGCCCGCCTGATGGCTACGGTCATCAACGGAATCCTGAGCAGAAAGTTGCCCTGGGGATTGGTCATGCTGGGCGTCTTTCTGGTTATCGGTGTCGAACTGCTCGGCGTCCGCTCGCTCTCGTTTGCAGTGGGCGCGTATTTGTCGATCGGCACTACGCTGGCCATCTTCACGGGCGGCGTTGTTCGCTACCTGGTGGACTCGGCCGTGAAGAAGGCCGGCGGATCCGACGAAGGCGATGTATCGGCGGGTTCGCTATTCGCATCGGGGCTTATTGCCGCGGGCGGCATTATGGGCCTGATTGGAGTCGCTTTCAAGTTCTACGAAACCACCTGGAACAGGGACAACCCCATTGGCTTGCCGCACACTTTTCTCTACAGCAACGGTGTCTCGGTGGTAGCGTTCCTGGCGCTGGCGTTTTCGCTGTATTACTTTGCGAGGAAGCCGCTGAATAAATAAATCGCGGCGTTCTCGGTCTCCATAAATTCGAACGAATGGGCGCACCAGGTCTCGCACGGTCCTTCGCCGAATGCCACATCCTCCGTGTTTCTTGTGGGGCGCGGGATTGCTGAAAGCCAGACCCGGAGAATTTCCTATTAGACTGGCCTGCATCATGCTACGCAGGTTTGCAATCTTATCTATTTTGGCGGCTACGCTTTGCGGCCACGCCCTTGCTGCGCCCGAGCAGTGGGTCGAAGGGAGCAGCCAGCATTTCACCGTCATCACTGACTCGAACGACAAGCAGGGCCGGCACGTCCTGGATCAACTCGAGCGGATGCGTTGGATGGGCCCAGAGATCAGGGCCCCTTTAATTTCCACCGCATAACCCGTAAGTACTTAGAAAAACAACAACATTATTCTTGACATTAAGAAAAGTGTGCCTCAATAATCTTTTACTGGCCTGGCTCTTCCCTTCACCCGCCGGCGCCTCACACAACTGATTCGTCCCCGTGCTCGCGGAGGTCCCCGCCATGCAACGACTGCGCCACTGTGCTCTATGGAGCGCATTCATCTGCCTTATCGCTGTTGCTGCCCATGCCGGCACGAAGAGCCGCGAAACCACCATTGCCGCAATTGAGGGTCGAGCAACCGCACTCTATGAAAAGGGAAAGTATCCCGAAGCCTTTGCGGCCTATCAGCAAGGGGCCAACCAGGACAGCGCCAAGAGCCAGACGTCCCTTGGTCTGATGTATGCAACCGGAAAGGGAACCAGGCAGGATCCCGAGCAGGCGTTCAATTGGATCAGCAAGGCCGCAGAGCAGGACTACGCGGAAGCGGAAAATCTTCTCGGCGTAATGTACCAGAACGGCTCGGGAACGGCGCGAGATTGCGCACATGCGCTCATCTGGTACGGCAAAGCTGCACAACATGGCAACCCGAACGCCGAAAATAGTCTCGGGATCTTCTACAGCCAGGGCCTGGGCACAACACAGGACGATTCGAGGGCGCTTGCGTGGTTCAGCAGGGCGGCGGATCAGGGATTAGCGGCTGCGGAAAATAACCTCGGCTCCATGTACTTCCGAGGCCAGGGAACAGCAAGAGACTACGCGCAGGCGTTCAAGTGGTACAGCAAGGCAGCCATTCAGGGCAATCCGAACGCGCAACGTAATCTCGGTTGGATGTATCAGGAGGGCGCGGGCACAGCGCAGGATGACACGCAGGCGCTTGCATGGTACAGCAAGGCTGCGCAGCAGGGGCTTGCAGCCGCCGAAGACAATCTCGGACTTAGGTACTACAAGGGATTGGGAACTTCACAGGATTACGCGCAAGCGCTCATTTGGTTCAGCAAAGCCGCTCAACAAGGGTCGGCAACCGCGCAAAGCAATCTGGGCTACATGTATTTGCAGGGCCTTGGTGTGACACCGGACCGGGCACAGGCTCGCGCATGGCTCGTAAAATCCGCCGATCAGGGGAACGAAAATGCGAGGACATGGCTGGCGGAGCTGGATTCGCAACCCACTCCGCAGTCACTTCCAAACGTGGCGAATGCTGCAAACGGCACAACTCAGAAATCAGAGAGGGAGCAAGCTGCCGTAAAGTTGCCAACAGGGGCCGGGCAAGAGTGACGAGTTGCAGGATTAAGGTTGCGCGCCGTGCGGAACCAGCAGGCTGAGCGAGTGGGGCACAACTTCGATTCGCACTGGCAGCAGTCCCAGCACTTCACCATCCGCCTCCACAAAGAACGATTCGTCTGAACCGGAAAGGGCGCGGCATTCGATCGACTCAGTTTCAATGAGCTCGACTTCGCGGGCGAATGTGTGGCGCCGTGCGATCACCGCAAGCAGGAAAAGCAGGTAGCGAAAGCGGCTGCGAGTCTTGAAGGCCAGTAGACTGAGGCTGCCGTTGCGCAGGCTGGCGCCCGGAGCCAGATAGCGCAGAACTCCTCCAAATGAGCGCACGCGCACTGCCAGCAGCTGCGAGACCTCAACTACGCGCTTGTCGTCACTCCCGTTGGCTGGGAGGACCGCCTCGAACAACGGAAACGTGTGTGTAGCCCAGACGCGGAAGGCCTCCACAAGATAGAGCACGTAGCCCAGCCGCCGCTTGAGCCGCGCATCCATTCGTGACATCAGCAGCGCGTCCGCTCCCACACCGGCAGCAACGGTGAAATAACGCGAGGCCGGGTTGCCGGAGCTGTCGTGGAAGTGGATGCGCCCCACGGACACTCTCGCTGGTGCAGCGTCCAAGAGTTTGCGCATTACCTTGGCCGGAGAAGCAATCAATCCAAGATCGGCGGCCAGTGCGTTGGCCGTTCCCAACGGAATCACGCCCAGAGCAACATCGGTACCCACGATGCTTTGCAGAATCTCGTGCACAGTGCCATCGCCGCCGCAGGCGAGGATCGTGTCGCAACCTTTGCGGATCGCCTCATATGCATGATCTGTGGCGCTTCCAACCCCAACAGTGACGAACGCCTCAGCCGCGATCCCAGCTTCGCCGAGCACGGCCATCGCTTCCTCTACGGCCGCCTTGCGCCGCGCGGAATGTTGGCCTGAAGCAGGGTTGTAGATCAACGCAACACGTTGCATGGAGAAGCTCACCTGGAGCGGTATTGCCCAAAGCCGGGCAGGCCTATCTGGCCTTTCCTACTATCTTCGCAGGCATAGGGGTGGGAATGGATACAACTAAAGCGCAATCTGGCAGATAAAAGCATTCAGAACCGCCGGGCGCCTGCTCGGAGCTCGCACCGTTGATTCTCTGCTGACGGCTTTTCCTAAGTTTCCAGTGATAGGCGGGATTCTCACAGCCTTTTCTGCATGCCGGTGCCGGCTTTTTCCAGTCCCGTCTGTCCTACACTCTTTGATATGGCCACGATTCCCGACCTCACTCTCGACTCCGGATTGCCGGCAAATATAGACGCCGAGAAGACCATTCTGGGCGCAATCCTGCTGGACAATGCTGCCCACTCCGAGGCCGCCGAACGAATCGAGCCGGACGACTTCTCCCTCGACTCGCATCGCCGTATCTTCATGCGCATGAGCGAGTTGATGGATGCACAGCGCGCCGTTGACATCGTCACGCTATCCCATGAACTGGCGCGCTACAAGGAAATCGAAGCCGTTGGCGGCGTCGCCTACCTAGCCTCCCTCACGGAGGGTTTACCCCGCCGTCCCGTCATCGAAGAGTACATCCGCATCGTCAAGGACAAGAGCCTGCTGCGCAAGCTCATGCTCATCTGCTCGTCGGCAATTGCCCGCGCCGCCGACCAGAGCGAGGACGCCATCGGGGTGCTCGACGTAACCGAATCCCAATTGCTCGAAGTGAGCGAGAAGGGATTGGCCCAGGGGCTCGAAAGCCTCGACAAGATCGTCGCCAACTCCTTTGGAACTATCGACAATCTCTATAAACAGAGTCGCGAGGTTACCGGCCTGGCAACGGATTTCACCGACCTCGACCGCCTGACCAGCGGCCTGCAGAAGGACGAACTGATCATCATCGCGGCCCGTCCCTCGATGGGAAAGACCGCGCTGGCCATCAACATCGCCCAGAATGCGGCCGTCAACCATAAATCCATCGTGGCCATCTTCAGCCTGGAAATGAGCAAGGAATCACTGCTGCGCCGCATGTTGGCCTCGCAGGCATGGGTAGATCAGCAGATGTTGCAGAAGGGCTTCCTGGGCCAGGAAGAACATGGCAAACTGCAAAAGGCGCTGGGCGAACTGGTCGACTCGCACATTTTCATCGACGATTCGGCGGGTATCTCGCTGGCCGAAATGCGTGCCAAGGCGCGGCGCCTCAGGCAGAACGCCGGGGGCCTCGATCTGGTCGTGGTGGACTATCTGCAACTGATGTCCGCAACGCTGCCGTCGGGCGGCCGCAAGGGCTACGAAAATCGCACCCAGGAAGTCTCCGCTATCTCCCGCGGCCTTAAGGCTCTGGCCAAGGAGCTGCACGTTCCAGTGCTGGCCTTGTCGCAGCTTTCCCGTGCCAGCGAGCGCCGTGGCGAAGACAAGCGCCCCATGCTGAGCGATCTGCGCGAATCGGGGTCCATCGAACAGGATGCCGACGTGGTGGCCTTCATCCACCGCGAGGCCTATTACAACCGCGACGAGGAAATGTCGGAAGCCGACAAGGCGAAATCCGAGATCATCGTGGCCAAGCAGCGCAACGGCCCAACCGACACCGTATATCTGAACTGGCTTGGCAAGTTCACCCGCTTTGAGAATCGGGACTCGGGACACGGCGTTTAGGGCTCGTTCATAATCAGCGCAATGCGGCCTGCCAGCAGTTCGCCGGGAGATTCGTCGGGATCCACCTCGACCAGTTCCACCGGAAAGGCGCTGTTGTGTGGTCGCAAGACCAGCCGATTCAAAAGAAAATCCACATACCGCAGGGTCAGGTGGGCACCATGTCGGACTGCGTATACGTTGGGCCTGTTGGGGCGATAGGGCGCGAGTTGATTGTAGTGGCGATCAATTAGCACGATCGCTTCCGGCAGCACCAGCGGATCCATCGCCAATGTGTCGGCAGTGGGGATGCGCACCGCAACAAATCGCTGCCATGTGCGTCGAGGATTCGAAACGCGCGTATGGAGAGACTCCAGCACCCCTTTGGGCAATCGGAGCATGGATTGAACAGCGGCGGGGCGGATATACGGCTCAAACAGCGCCACCGCATGAGAGACGATTGGCACAGAGCTGGCTTCCACCTCGGCATGCGAATCGCCGGCACGGCTGAGTACGGGCAAAAGATCGACAGCCGCAAGATGCTGGGCAGCGAGAATTCGATCCATTGCTTCAAGCGAAAGTTGGCGACGGCTGTGCAGGAAGTTGGAAATATGCGCTTGCCCAAAGCCGGTCTGACGAGCCAGCAAAGAGACACTGACCGTTCCCCGCTGTATCCTGCGGAGCAGCTCCAGGCGTAGACGTTCATGCATCTGGGTAAAATTCATTTGTGGATAATTCGCCACCAGCAATGGGACTGACGGCTCTTCAATTTCCCCAGGAAAAGCCATCTTGGTCGAATTGCCTTCATTCTCAGCGCTTTAGTTCCGAATGAAAAGCACATGACGCTAAAACTGCTTAGGCACATTGACGCAAGAGATACATATTCCTAAATTGGCTTTACTTAATCTCGTAATGGTTTGTAGGAATTCTTAGGGAAATGCTTCATTGGCTCAAAGCTGAACGGGGCGCAATTCTGTCCTCCTC